>Ga0207655_1000049_pt1 | contig 295872 bp, 260 predicted proteins | sample KBSM44metaG_FD_184398 | JGI IMG/M metagenome (GOLD analysis project Ga0207655, IMG submission 184398) | Miscanthus rhizosphere microbial communities from Kellogg Biological Station, Michigan, USA - KBS M4-4 metaG (SPAdes) (version 2) | ecosystem: Host-associated > Plants > Roots > Rhizosphere... | reverse complement strand
GCTGCCGCTGCTGGAACACTGCATCAAGACCCCAGGCGTGCACGTGATCGACTGCCCGGTCGACTACAGCGAGAACGACCGCATCCTCAACAGCGAGTTGCGTGAGCGCGCGCTGGCGGTATAACGCCTGACAGGGCTGGCGCCACTTCATGGCTGGCGCCGTGCCCTTGTTGTAACAGCCTTGTGCTGCGAAGAGGCCCGTATAGCCGACACATCACTGTCAGCCGTACGGGCCTTTTCGCAGCACGAGGCTGCTACAACCATTCAGCCCAGATCGAGCAACCGTTTCAAGCTGGCCAGAATGGCATTGGCGTCATAGGGCTTGCGTGTGACGGGCACGTGCTGCAGGTGCTCGGGAATGCTGATGCTGTCGCCATAGCCGGTGGCGAACAGGAACGGAATCTGCCGACGCACCAGTTCATCGGCCACAGAAATGGATGTGCCAGTGCCCAGGTTGACATCCAATATCGCGGCATCCGGTGTGCGACTGGCAATCAAGCGCAAGGCTTCATCTTCGGAGCTGGCGGTGATCACGTCCTTGATCTGCGCATCGTTGAGAATCTGTTCCAGGCCAATCGCGATCACCAGCTGGTCTTCGAGGATCAGCACACTCAGCCCTGTTTGCGCTGCGAAGATATCCTTGGCACGTGCGATGGGCGCAGCCAGGCTCGCGGGTTCGGCAGCCTCGGCCACGGAAAGGTGCATTGCAGGAATCTTGAACAACCCTTGCAGGCCTTCGGCGTGATACTCCACCGCGCTCGTGCCGCCAAGGTCGAACGGGATACTGCGGTCGATCAGCACCGAGCCAAAGCCATTGCGGGTAGGTGGCCGAACCGTTGGCCCGCCGCTTTCACGCCAACTGATGGCGCAGGCGTTGGTAGCGTCGATGGCCCAGCTCACTGCAAGCTTGCCGCCAGCCCGCGACAGCGCGCCGTATTTGGCGGCATTGGTTGCCAGCTCGTGCAGCACCAAAGCCATGACCGAATAGGCGCGGGCATCAAGGGTAACATTCGGGCCCTGCAGCTCGATCACCCCAGCGGCGGTGCGGTAGGGTGAAAGCTCTGCCTCCAGCAGCTTGGCCAGTCGCCCGCCACCATCACCACGTACCACTTGATCGTGAGCGAGAGACAACGCCTGGATGCGCCCCTTCAGTGTCGCCACGTAGTCCTGCAGTGTCTGGCTTTCCGAGGTCGGGTGGGCAACCAGAGCGCCGATCAACGACAGAATGTTCTTGACCCGATGATTGAGTTCTTCGTTGAGGATGCGCTGGCGCACTTCCGCCTTCGTGCGCTCGCTGGCCAGTAGTTCGCTGTTGTACAGCACCACTTCGACGATGGCGGTACGGATGGAGTCGCCAAACTGGCGGTCCTGTTCGGTCCAGGGCAGCGACTGCTGGTGAACGGTTTCTTTCCAGATGGCAAAGCTTTTGCGGGGTGTCAGGCGGTCGCCCAGCAAGCCGCTGTCGTAGGTCTTGTTCGGGTCCCCGGCCCAGTCGAGCGTCTCGACCACCTCCTTGCGGAAGAAGATCAGGTAGTCCCTCGGCTGCTGCGACATCGGGATGATCAGGACGCCCGATACTTCGGTGAAGTATGCCTGGGCTGAAGGTAATACCATCGACAGACGGTTGGACGCCCAGGTCCGGCCTTCGCTGACCATGTCTGCCAGGCGCAGCAAATCGGGGACGGCCGTTTTAGGCGGCGCCAGGCCGACGGTTGACCAGCGGCCTTGTAGCGACATGCCGATGCCATCGCAGGGGATCAGCGACATCAACCGTGGCAGGCGTGCGTGGAAGAACGTATCGATGTCAGCTGTCTGGTTGGCGTCGCGCAGCATGCTGTCCAGCGCTTTGTGAACCTGCACGGCAGCTTCGAGCTTCTGCCGGCTGCGCAAGGTCTCGATGTGCAGGGAGAAGAACTCGCCGAACATCTCCGCGGCTACCCGCTGCCCCATGGCCAGCGTGCGGGGTGCATAGTGGTGGCAGGCGATCATCCCCCACAGTTCGCCGTTGACGATCACCGATATCGACATCGAGGCGCCCACGCCCATGTTGCACAGGTACTCGCAATGGATCGGCGACACGCTGCGCAGGTGCGCGTAGGACAGGTCGAGCGGTTCGCCTGACGGATCGAGGACAGGCTCGATGGCCACCGTTTTGAACTGGGCGTCGGAAATGACCCGGATCGGGTTGCGCAGATAAAGCGCACGGGCCTGCTGCGGGATGTCGGACGCGGGAAAGTACTGGCCCATGAAGCTTTCGAGGTCGCTGCGCCTGGCCTCTGCGACCACCTTGCCGGCACCGTCGGTGCCTAGCTGGTAGATCATCACCCGGTCATAGCCAAGCACTGCTCGGACAAAGCGGGCGGCGTCGCGGAACAATTTGCTGGTTTGTTCGATTTCGCGCAGCTGGGCAATCAGGGTTCGCGCCAGCTCAATAGGCTCGGCGATGCTGGCGCCGGCCGGTTCGAACTCCAGGATCGCAGTGCCTTTGAACAGGTGGGCGGCGACATCGAAAGCCTGGCCGTTAGGCAGCCTAACGCTGAAGCTGAGTGCAGGGCGCGAGGCTTCGCGGGTACGGGCCAACGCGTTGCGCAAGGTGTGGGCTACCTCGTCCCCTAGCACCGCTTGCAGCTTCTGGCCGTTGATATCGCCTGTTATGCCAAGCACATCCGGGGCGTTGACTGAATGGCGCAGGACCACGGTCGCCGATGCATCACAGGCCAGCAGGCAGCCGTGGGGTTGGATGCTGCCGGGCGTCTGGATGGGCTCGCGGTCGCAGTTGGTCAGGTTTACTTGGGGGTTGAAGGTCATTGGCCGGTGCCTGTGGCTAAAGGGGAGGCAGCCAGCACGGCCTCCATCGTCCGTCAGACTAGCAGGCATTGCCGCATTTGGGCACGGCAGGTGAAAGCGCGCTTGCAAGCAAGGCCGAGAGGTTTGCATGCTCCGGCCCCTTACCTGTTACGTGATTCACTACGCTTCTTCGAAATGCATCTCGGGTGGCTGCTTGCTGAAACCGCGGGTAATTGCGGTCAGGTAAAGCATGCCCAGGCACAACCATCCCAGCCCCAGGTAGATTGCCAGGTGATCCAGGCTTGCCATCAGCCACACGTTGGACACCAAGCCCACCAGTGGGAATGCCAGGTATAGAAGTACGGCTGTGCCGCCGCGTTGCCCCATGGCCAGCCAGTAATGGAAGATGACCGCCAGGTTGACCAGGCTGAAGGCCAGGAAGGCGCCGAAGTTGATGAACGAAGTGGACGTGGTCACATCCATGCGCAAGGCGAGCAGGGCGACGACCCCGCACAGGATGATACTGGGCACTGGTGTGCTGAAGCGCTCGCTCAGCTTGCCAAAGAACGACTTGGGCAACACACCGTCACGGCCCATTGCATACAGCAGCCGGGAGGCGCTGGCTTGAGCCGACAGGCCAGAGGTGAACTGGCCAACGATCAGCCCCAGCAGGAAAACGCTCACGAACAGGTCGCCGCCGATGTTCTGGGCGATTTCATAGGCTGCCGCATCTGCGTTGATGAAGTCGGTAGACGGGTGGGCCAGCTGCACGAAGTAGCTGCAGGCGATGAACAGACCGCCGCCAATCAGGGTGATCAGCAGGATGGCCCTTGGGATGTTCTTGCGTGGCTCCTTGGTCTCTTCAGTCAGGGTACTGACGGCATCGAAGCCGAGGAAGGAGTAACAGGCGATCGCGGCACCGCTCATGATCAGCGGCAACTGGGCACCTTCCTTGTAGAAGGGCTCGAGGGTCCATAGCGGTACCGTGGGATCACCCCACACGTAGTGCACGGCGAGGGCGACAAACGCCGCCAGCACCAGAAGCTGAATGAGCATCAGCAGGCCGTTTACGGTTTTCGCCAGGCGCAGGCCAATCACATTGATGGTGGTGGTCACAGCGATGAACGCCAGAACCCAGATGGCCTGCGGCACACTGGGGAAAGCCGAGTGCAGGTAGGCGGCACCAATCAGCCAGATCGCCATGGGCAGGAACAGGTAGTCGAGCAGCACCGCCCAACCGGTGATGAAGCCCAGTTGCGGGCTGATCGACTTGCGTACGTAGGTATAGGCGGACCCGGCAACCGGGAAGGCGCGCGCCATGTTGCCATAGCTCAAGGCGGTGAACAGCATGGCGATGGCGGCCGCAAGGTAGGCTGCGGGCACCATCCCTGCGGTGGTATCCGCCAGAATGCCAAAGGTGCCAAGGACGATGATCGGGGTCATGTAGGCGATGCCGAAAAGCACCACCGAACCCAGCGAAAGTGTTCGCTTGAGTGTGGCCATTACTGCTTGCTCCAGCTTGTGATTGTTATTCAGAGTCGAACGTGCTGCCGTCCTTGGCGGCCTTGCTTGCCCGTGAGGGGGCTTGAATGGCGGAGTATCAGGAGGGGATGATCAATTCGCGCAGGCCGTTTTCATGCTCGAGCAGTTCACCTGGCAGGCGAATACGGCGCTGGGCGATGTAGCTGTAGTCGCGCCGTGCTTGTTGCAGTTGCTCCATGGCCAGCTCGACGGTCATGCGGCACTCGCCACGGCCCGCTTCGCATAGCAACTGGCCGTAGGGGTCGACCACGGCACTGCCACCGGCAAAGACCAGGCCGCCATCACCGTCACCGACCCGGTTGACCATGACCGCGAAGGCCTGGTTTTCCATGGCACGCGCGCTGATGGCGGTTTTGTGAGTTGGGCCATACGGGTCCATGTTGCCGTTGGTGACGATGATCAGCTCGGCGCCGAGCTGGCCCAGGGCGCGGGCGGATTCGGGGAATTCGATGTCGAAGCAGATCAGCAAACCGACACGCACGCCTTTGAACAGGGTGGTGGCATAGCGATCCCCTGGGGTGAACACGCCGGAGTCCGATGCCCACAGGTGGGTCTTGCGGTAGCTGAGGGCGACGCCCTCCGGCGTGACCAGCACGGTGGTGTTGTAGAAGTTGCCGTCGACGGCGGCTTCGGCCATGCCCACCACTACAGCAACATCCCGCGCACAGGCTGCCTGCTGAATGGCCGTGATGCTCGGGCCATCGAGCGCTTCGGCGACCTGGCCAATGTTGTCTTCGGTAGGGAAGCCTGTCAGCTGGGTTTCGGGAAACACCAGCAGGTCGGTACCTGCGTGGCAGTTGTTGATTGCCTCGATGGTACGCTGCAAATTGTGTGCGGTGTCGCCATCGCGACCGGCCAGTTGCACCAGTTCGACCTTCATGTGGATTCCTCGACTGTCTGCTTCAACCACCATGCGCAAGCGGCATGGGGCGTAAAAAACGACCCCGGTAAAGGTTCGGTCAGCGTAAGCTACGCCCGGATTATGGGGTGGTGATCACGCTTGGGGTATTACGCCCACGTGGTAACCCTGCAGGGGTAGAGGATGAATTTTACGCTGCACGACATTGCCTGGCACCGAGCGGTGGGCCAACTGATCGAAACGCTCGATAAAGCGCATTTCTGGCCTGCCCTGGTGCGGCTGTTGAACGAATACGTGCCCTGCGACAGTTGGGTCGCGCTGCTGTTTTCGGCGGGGCAACCGCAGGTGTTTGCCGAATGCCCCAGCGAGGACGGCAACCCTGATCCGCTGTTCCAGGATTACTTGAACGGCCTGTACCTGCTGGACCCCTTCTATGTGGCCAGCCGCGAAGCTGCGGCATCTGGCCTGGTGCGGCTGGCGGACGTCGCCCCCGAGTGCTTCGAGCAGACCGATTACTACCAGCGCTACTTTCGCCTCAACGTGGTAGCGGATGAAATTCAGTTCAACGTGCAACTGGATGCGCAACGCACGCTTTGCCTTTCACTTGGCTGCAAACGCCGTTTCACCCTTGAACAGGTCACCCTGCTGGAACTGTTGCGGCCTTGGGTGTCTGGCCTGATGCGCCAGCGCATGGCTTTCGAGCGAGAGTTGCTGGAGGCGGCCACCAAGCCTGCGCCGCACTGGCAAAGCCGCATGGAGGAGAAGGTTGAGCAGATGCAGTCGCCGCTGACCGGACGTGAGCTGGAAGTGGGCCGGCTGATGCTCAGCGGCTGTTCGAGCAAGGAGATTGCGCGCAAGCTGGAAATCTCTGTCGAAACCGTAAAGGTGCACCGCAAGCATATGTACAGCAAGCTGGGGATCAAGTCGCAATCGGAGTTGTTTTCGCTGTTTCTTCAGGCCCAGCTGGGTTGACTCAAGGTGATGTAGGCTCCGCGCGTTCATCGGTGAACCCCAGCTCACGGATGAACATCGAAAACAGTTCCGGGTGGGATGAGATGTTCAGCTTCGCGTACAGGTGGCGCCGGTGCACCTTGATGGTCTCCGGCGAGATCCCCAGCCGTTGCGCCATCGCCTTCGACGAGTAGCCGCGCAGTATCAGGCGGGCAATTTCCAGCTCGCGCTCGGACAACAGGCCTTGGGCAAACCTGGCCAAGGCATCGCCAACCGGTGGCCGCACGGGCACCGAGATGTCGCTACGCGCCCAGTGCTGCTGAAGCAGGGCCAGCACCCAGGCACTGACCAGGTTGAGCTTGCCCAGTTCCGTTGCATCGAAAGCGCGGCGCATGCCCAGCGACAGTGACAACACCCCGTCCGGCAACTGCAACAGAAACTGGATTTCGTCCACCAGCACATGGTCCTGGAAGTAGTTCTGGTAATAGTCCGTTTGCCAGAAATGGTCCGGGGCCACTTCTTCCAGGTGGTAGCAACCACTGGCCAAGCCTTCGCGGGCGGCCTGGTAGAAAGGGTCCAGCAGGTACAGGCCGTCCAGGTACAGCTCACCTGCGGCCGGCGCTGGCGCGGCGTCGTATTCCTCAAGCACCTGGGGCGCGCCATGGGCCGCGAAGTGAATCGCCAGTGCGTTGTCGAACGGCACCCAGTGGCGTAGCACCAGGATCAGCTGGCGCCAGAAGCGCGGGCTGCCAATCTGCTCGATCGCTCTGGCCAACGCGGTATGAGCGGCAACTTCATGAAAGAGAATGTCCACGACGGCGTCCTTGAAAGCGGTAGGGCATTGGCGCTCGCTTTGCCACAGCTGTCAACCGGGGGTACCCCTTAGTGGGAATTGTCCGACTGGGCGCTGGCGCATAGATTTCATCCCCATCAAGCGGGCCGTCGAGCTCGCCATGTTTCGTTTCCTGGTTCTGCCTCCTGACACTAACAACAACGTGAGGATGAACAAATGACGTCCTGTAGTGCACCCCTCTCGAAACTGAAACCGACGCTGAGCGTCGCTGATGTCGTCGCCATCACCGTATCTTCGGTCACCCCCGCCAGCTCGGTCTTCGTCATCGCGCCATTTGCCATCGCCCAGGCAGGTACCGGGGTGATCTGGGCCTTCATGCTCGGTGGCGTGCTGGCGCTGATGTTTGCACTTTGCTATGCCGAACTGGGGCGCGCCCACAGTGCTGCCGGGGGAGAGTACGTGTTTGCCAAACGGGTATTTGGCGGCATGGCCGGTTACGCCACCTTTCTTACCGTGCTGGCGATGCTGGTGTTCATTCCACCGGTACTGGCAACCGGGGCTGCCACGTACTTGAATGCGGCGCTGGGCTCCCAGCTTGATGGGCAGGCGGTGGCCCTGGTGATTGTCGCCCTGGGGTATCTGCTGGGTATCCTCAATATAAAGTTGAACGCATGGGTTACCGGCATCTGCCTGTTGCTTGAGGTAGCGGCGCTGATGGTGATCGTGGTGCTGGGCTTCGGCCATGCCCAGCAACCGCTCACCAGCCTGGTCAGCCCACTGGTGCTCGATAACGGGATACTGCATGCGGCGCCCTGGGCGCTGGTGATTGGTGCGGTCGGCACGGCGTTGTTTTCCTTCAATGGTTTTGGCGGCGCAGTGTTGCTGGCAGAAGACATGAAGTGCGGCGGGCGTGGCATCCCCAAGGCGGTGCTGTGGTCACTGGTGCTGGTGGTGGCCATCGAAGTGATCCCGCTGCTGGCACTGCTGATCGGCGCGCCCTCGCTGGAGGCGATGCTGGCCAGCCCGGACCCGATTGGCTACCTGCTGACGGCGCATGGCAACGAAACGCTGTCGCGCCTGGTGAGTGGCGGGATTTTCCTGTCGGTGTTCAACGCCATCATCGCCCTGGTGATCCAGAGTGGGCGGGTGATCTACAGCAGCGGGCGGGATGCGTTGTGGATGCCGGCCCTGAACCGTACATTCACCCGCATTCATCCCAAGTGGGAGTCGCCGTGGTTGGCCACGCTGTTCCTTGCCGTGCCTTCCACGGCCCTGACCTTCAGCTCCAACCTGGCAGAACTCACGTCTTTCACCGTACTGCTGATCCTCTGTGTGTACCTGGTCGTGGGGTTGTGCGCACTGTTCAGCCGGGTACTGCGCCGTGATCGCGAGCACCCGTACCGCATGCCGCTGTGGCCGTTGCCGGCACTGGCTGCCGTGACCGGTGCCGGTTACCTGCTGACGACCCTGCTGAGTGCGGCTTCGGCCCGGGACATCTTCATCATTGTCGGGCTTCTGCTTACCTCCATGTTGCTGTATGGCACATATGGCAGGTTGAGCCCGGCGTTTCAGAAACTTTGAGCGAGAGAAATGATGCGAGCACGCGACTTCGGTATCACGCTGGGCCTTGGTCAACCAGGCCCGTACAACGCAATCACCGATGTACCGGGTGTACGGGTTGGCCATGCCACCCTGAACACGACCCATGACGGAAAACCTGTGCGTACCGGTGTCAGTGTCATCGAGCCCCGTGAGGGCCCGGCGCGCCATCAGCCTTGTTTTGCCGGCTGCCATGTATTGAACGGCAATGGCGACGCCACAGGCCTGGAGTGGATTCGTGAAGCGGGCCTGTTGACGACCGCCATTGCCACCACCAACACGCACAGCGTTGGGGTGGTGCGCGACGCGCTGATCGCCCACGAGCATGCGACCCTGGCGGACGCATCGACCTACTGGTGCATGCCGGTGGTGATGGAGACCTACGACGGCGTGTTGAACGACATCTGGGGCCAGCATGTCAACGCGGACCTGGTTCAGCAAGCGCTGGGGGCAGCATGCAGCGGGCCGGTGGCCGAGGGTGCCGTAGGCGGCGGCACCGGGATGATCTGCCATGAGTTCAAAGGCGGGATTGGTACGGCGTCACGGGTGTTGCTGGCAGAGCAGGGTGGCTGGACGGTGGGCGCCTTCGTTCAGGCCAATCATGGCCAGCGTCGGGAGCTGCGGGTGGATGGCTATCCCGTGGGCCGGGTGTTGCTTGGCCTCCCTTCGCCATTTGACCAGCAGGACACCCCTGGCATGGGCTCGATCGTGGTGGTATTGGCCACCGATGCACCGTTGCTGCCACATCAATGTCAACGCCTGGCGCAACGTGCTGCGCTGGGCATTGCCCGCACCGGGGGCGGCACCGATGACTCCAGTGGCGACATCTTCCTGGCCTTCTCGACGGGGAACACCGGGCTGGCGCCTGCCGATTACAACCGCCGCGATCTGCCGGTGACCGCGCAAGTGGCGATGGTCAACAACGACCATATTTCGCCGCTGTTCGCCGCGGCGGCCGAGGCCGTGGAGGAAGCCATTGTCAACGCGATCCTGGCAGGCAGGTCGATGCTGGCAGGAGATGGACGAGAGGTGCCTGGCCTTGAGGGTGCACGCTTGCTGATGGCCCTCGAACAAGTGGGCTGGAAGGCTCAAGGTTGATACTTGGGGAAGTGCGTATACCTGGGGAGTACAGATGTTCTCCTTTCGATAATTGCTTGTATGCAGGCGGTGATCGGTGGTCTCATCCCGCGCCTGAGCCAACAGGTATTGAAAGATGAACCGCCCGCTATTTGTTTCCATCGATGGGCCCAAGGGCACCGGCAAGACCACGCTGCTGGAAGCCGTTACCCAGGCCCTGAGGGTGGAAGGAAAAAAGGTGATTCGTCTTTGCGAAAGAAACAACGACCCCTACCGGCGCGAAACCATGGCCCTGGTCAACCAGCTCGCCAGAAGCCCTTGCCAGGACCTGGAGTTCAGGGTGTGCGAACGCTTTGCTGCAAGCCGTGCGTGGATTTCCCGACATGTACTGCCCAGGCAGCCAGCTGACAGCATCATCCTGATTGATCGCTGGTACCCCTCTGACGCTGCGTTCCGCCGCACTGTGCCGTTTGACCATATCTTGCGCCTGAACCTTGAACGAAGCGTGCAAGTGCCAGATTTGCATGTCGGGGTTGTCACCGCCCCAGAAACTTCATGGGCAAGGGCTGCGGCCCGCACGCGCGGGCTGGGCAGCACGGTTATCCACAACCTGGATGAGCAGGTGGCCTGTACCGAGGCGTTCGAGCGGGCGGTTGCAGCGCACGGCTGGGTGCTGTGCCGCAATGAAGGGACGATCGAGGCGGCCACACGGCAACTGGTTGGCGAGATTGATCGAGTACTGCGAACGAAATGGACTCAAGCCTCGACCGATGAGTGATGGCCTGTGATCAGCCATTGCCCATCAATGCGTTCAAAGGTGAACAAAAACCTTGCCGGCACCACGTGCTGCTCACCGCCATTGCGGTAGACGAAGGTGTAGAGCCCGCCGACCACCACGGTGCCGAGCTTGCGGCTGACGCGCTTCTTGAACACCTGAACGTCACACACCAGCCCATCATTGGCCAGGAAGTTGTCGAAGTAGCTGCGTCGGCTGTCATCACAATCGCGCACCTGGTTGGACAAGGTCGGCACCAGAATGGCGTCTGGCGCATACAGTGCCAGCACCTGGTCCACGTCACGCGTGGCTACCGTTGCAGCCCACCGATAAAGCGCCGCCTTGGCACCCGCCAGGCAGGCCAGTTCGGTGTCGGCATAGGGTTCAATGTTCTGGGCTGCGGTAGGCGTAGCGCTCATGGGGGCTTGCTCACATAAGGTTCAAAAGGGATGGGTGGCATGTTCATGCCGGAATGAGATAATGTGTTATAACATAACATTATCGGGACAAGTTTCAGATCATGTCCCTCAAGTGCGAACACCTCGTGGTGGGCAGGAACCAAAAGGAAGCTCCTGCATGAGCCGAATCCTTGTCAGGAATGCCCGCTTGGTGAACGAAGGCAAGGTTTTCGATGCAGACGTCCGGGTTACCTGCGCACGCATCGAGAAAATCGCCAGCAGCATCCGGGGTTGCCGCTGGTGCTGCATGCACTTTCGGCGTTGTGTTGAACGAACACTGTCAAGGGTTGCCTCTGGCATTCAATGCACAGCGGCACTGACCCTTTTGAACCTGACGCAAGAGTGATAGCGATGAACGAACAAGAGCTGCTTCGCATGCCTGCACAGGCCTACATGGATGCCTCGCAGCAGGCATTCTTCCGTGACCTGCTGCTGTCGCAGCGCACAGTGTTACAAGCGCGAATCTCCAGCGAGTTCGAACTCATGCGCACATTCGAGCCAAGCAGTGACCCTTCCGACCTGGGCACTGTGGAGGAGCAACGGCAATGGCAGTTGCGCCTGCTCGAGCGGGAAAAGAAGCTGCTGGACAAGATCGACGAAGCCCTGCAGCGCCTTGCTCGGGGCGAATACGGGTGGTGCAAGGACACTGGCGAGCCCATCGGCCTGAAACGCTTGCTGCTGCGGCCAACAGCGACGCTGAGCATTGAGGCCAAGGAGCGGCAAGAGCGCAGGGAGCGGCACATACGCGATGACTGAGGCGCTCAGCCTGATCTAAGTGTTCAACGGTAACCTCGCACTCGGATACCCCTTTGGAACCTGAGGAGGTTACTCGATGAATGCGCCGAGCAGCACTTGGCTCAACAAAGTACCGGAAGTGACGCTGTCCTTCTGGATCATCAAGATCATGTCCACCACGGTGGGCGAAACGTTCGCCGACTTTCTCGCCGTCGACGTAGGCTGGGGGCTGGCCATCACCAGTGCGGTGATGGCCGTGCTGCTGGCGGGTGCGTTGGCCTTGCAGTTGCGCAAGCGCCACTGTGAACCCTGGATTTACTGGCTGTGCGTGGTGCTGGTGAGCATTCTGGGCACTCAGATCACCGACATCCTGACCGACGAGCTGGACATCAGCCTTTACGCCAGCACAGCGTTTTTCTCGGTGTTGCTGGCTGCCAACTTTGCGATCTGGTACGTGCTGGAGCGCAACCTGTCGATACGCGAGATCGTTACCGCAAGGCGCGAGCTTTTCTATTGGACCACCGTGCTTTGTACTTTCGCGCTAGGCACTGCTGGCGGTGACCTGGCTACCGAAGCGTTGGGGCTTGGCTTTGATATCGGCGTGGTGATCTTTGCCGTATTGATCGCCGTTTGCGTGCTCGCCTGGCGACTGGGCGCCAGTACGGTGCTGGTGTTCTGGGTGGCTTACATTCTGACTCGACCACTTGGTGCTTCCCTGGGCGACCTGCTGACTCAATCGCACGCATATGGCGGCCTCGGCATGGGGGCCACCTGGACCAGTGCACTGTTCCTTTGCGTCATCTTCATCCTGGTCGGCGTTGCCCAGTTCAGCGCCGAACAGTCCAAACGACTCGCCCGTTGATCAAAAAGGTAGTTACCCATGATTTCGCATCGTTTACGCATAGCGACGTTGGCAATCGCCTGCACGTTTGGCGTGCTGCTAACCCAAGGTTGTTCCAAACCGGATCAACAACAAACACAGCAGGCACCTGCGGGCGCCCAAGCAGCGACCAAGCTGGGCGACCTCAGCCCATTCCGGGCCATTGCCGAGGATGTGGCGGCCAAGGTCGATGCCCAGGACTTGCCGGCTGCCAAGGCCCGCATCAAAGACCTGGAAAAAAGCTGGGACGACGCCGAGGCCGGGATCAAGCCACGCGCGGCCAGCGACTGGCATGTACTGGACAAGGCTATCGATCGGGCACTCGATGCACTGCGTGCAGGCCAGCCGCAGCAGGATGACTGCAAAGCGGCAATGGATGCCCTGTTGAAAGCTTTCGACAACCTGCAAAGGCCACGACAAGGTTGAAGCGAGGAACAATCAGTCACCGTGCACTCGGCTATTGTTCCATCACGTGCTCATTTTGGGGAAGGCAATGCGGGTGTTACTGGTCGAAGATGACAGCATGATTGCCCAGGCACTGCAGGACGCGCTGGCAACAGCGGGTTACGCGGTGGACTGGGTAGCCGATGGCCCGACCGCAGAGGCGGCCTTGCGCACGCAGGCCTACGACCAGGTGCTGCTCGACCTGGGGTTGCCCGGGCAAGATGGGCTGCAATTGCTGCAACAGCTGCGTGCCGCCGACAACCCCGTTCCCCTGCTGATCATTACCGCGCGCGCGGAGCTTGATGAGCGCGTGCGCGGGCTGGATGGCGGGGCGGATGATTTCTTGCAAAAGCCCTTTGAAATGGCCGAATTGCTTGCCAGGATGCGCGCCGTCATGCGGCGCAAAGGCGGGCGCGCGACCCCTGAACTGGGCAACGGCACGGTCAGCCTGGACCTTGTCAGCAAATGCGCCAGGGTGATGGCTCAGCCGCCTGTTCAGCTTTCCAACCGAGAGTTCGCCTTGCTTCAGGCATTACTGATCCGCCCGGGGGCGATCTTGTCGCGGGCCGAACTGGAGGACCGGCTTTACGGGTGGGGGAACGAGGTCGAAAGCAACGCGGTGGAGTTTCTCATCCATGCCTTGCGCCGCAAGCTGGGCAAGGATGTGATTCGCAATATCAGGGGGTTGGGATGGATGGTCTCAAAAGGCGCCTGAACCAGTCCCTGCAGCTCCGCCTGTCGCTAGGGTTGTCCCTGGCGATACTACTGGTTGCGACAATGAGTGGGGTATTCAGCTACTTCTCGGCCTTCGATGAGGCGCTTGAGCTGCAGGACAACAGCCTGCGCCAGGTTGCGGCGTTGTACATGCGCCAAGGTTTGGCATTTCATTACCCAGCCAACGAGCATTCTGTCCCAGGCGACGATGAAGAAACCCGCATCGTCATCCAGTATCTGGCTGATGGACAGGCCGTCAGCCATGCTGATGACAGCTTGTTGCCGTTGCCCATTCCGGGCGCCGTGGCCAATGGCTTGTCTACCGTAAATGTCGGAAACGAACCTTTCCGTGTGCTGGTGAACACCGATTCTTCCGGCAAGCGTTTTGCCGTTGCGCAGGAAATTGACAGCCGCAATCGCGATGCCCGCGATAGCGCATGGCGTGCATTGCTGCCATTCGCCATCCTCTTTGCTATTTTGCTGGTGGTGGTGGCCAACCTGATTCGCGAGCTGTTCAGGCCTGTCGCGAGTTTGGCGGCAATGCTCGACCGCCGTGATGATCAGGACCTGCGGCCGATTGATGAGCGTATGCTGGCCATCGAAATACGCCCTTTCATCCAGGCAATCAACCGGCTGCTGGCGCGTGTTGCCCGCACCCTGGAAAGCCAGAAGCGCTTTGTCGCCGATGCAGCCCATGAACTGCGCACCCCCCTTACAGCCCTTTCACTGCAGGTGGAAGGCCTTGAACCCGAAGCAATGACGGCCCGCGCCCAGGCCCAAGTGGCCCAACTGCGGCTTGGTATCGCCAGAAGCCGCAAGCTCATCGAGCAACTGTTGGCGCTGGCGAGCGCCCAGCTCGGCGCGCTGCCGACAGCTGCGGTTTCTCTGCATGAAGTCTGCCGTCGGGTGCTGGAAGATCTGATGCCCTTGGCCGAGCAGAAGCAGCTCGACATCGGCCTGGAAGGTGACGATGCACGCTTGCCCATACGCGAAGTCGAGTTGAGGACCGTGATCAGCAACCTGGTCGAGAACGCCATTCGCCATGCCCCTGTGGCGGGCCATGTCGACCTGCGTGTGGAGCAGGGCGTCGGCCAAGTCACGCTCAGTGTCAGCGACGATGGCCCGGGCATTGACCCGCAAGAGTGGGAGCGCGTGTTCGACCCGTTCTATCGCGGCACTGGCTCGGTGGGGGAAGGCTCCGGCCTGGGGCTGTCGATTGTACGGACCATTGTTCAGCGTTGCGCAGGCGAGGTGGACGTGGGGTACACCGATGCGGCGCGCCGCCAGGGCTGGCGGGTATGTTTGCGTTGGGTGACAAACAGCGGTTGACGATCCGTCAGGGTGTCAGGCGCCCTGACGGTCGATATCCCGGCGCAGGACCACCGACGTGGTAATGTCATCCACTGATTCGTGACGTGCCACATTGTCGCGTACCTGGTTGAGGTCGTCGATTGTCCGGGTCTCCACTTCAACCACCAGGTCAAGCTGCCCGCTCACCGATGAAACCCGCCGCACGCGCGCGTCCGTTGCCAACTGGTCGAGCAGCCCCATGGCAGGTGTGCGCTGCAACGTCACCAGCAAGATCGCCCTTATCACGTTGGCGTCTATTTCGCCGATGTCCGCCCGATAGCCACGGATGATCCCGCTGCGCTCAAGGTTGGCGACGCGCTCGGTAGTGGCGCTTCTGGAAAGGCCTATGCGGCCGGCCAACGCCTTCAGCGCAATACGCGCATCTTTCGAAAGTACTTCAAGAATCTCACGATCTTTTGCGTCCAGGTCACGCATTGCACCACCCAATAAGCTCGCCGTCTTTATGCCGGTCGGAACCGGCATAATGCCTGTCGATCCCGACCGTATGCAGGGTGTCGGTTTCGGTGGTGCATGACAAGCTATTGAAAAACAATTTGCTCGCTCGGAACGTGATGATATGACAGACCTTTCCCACCCGGCACCTCGGTTTTCGGCAAGTGATGCAGAGGGCCTTGCAAAAGATTTCTTCAATGTCACCGGCATTGCAACGCCCCTGGACGGGGAGCGTGATTGCAACTACCGGCTGAAGACGGGCATGGATGCAGGCTGGATCCTGAAAATCGTCAATGCCAGCGAGCCCAGGGTAGAAAGCGAGTTTCAAACCGCGCTGCTCGATCACCTGGCCGTGCATGGCGCGCACTTGGGCGTGCCCCACCTGCGGGCCAGCGTGGCGGGCGATTACCTACCGACGGTGACCAGCGCCACAGGTGAACAGCACGCGGTGCGCCTGGTCAGCTGGTTGGCCGGCACGCCGCTCGCCGAGGCCAGGCGCTCCTTTGCGCTGATGAGAAACTTCGGCCAGGCACTCGGTGAGCTTGACCGCGCCCTGCAGGGCTTCATGCACCCGGGCGCCGTTCGTGAACTGGACTGGGACCTGCGCCATGCGGCGCGCGCTCGATCACGCCTGCACTGCATCAAGAGCCCCGAGCGGCGGGCCATTGCCGAACGTTTCATCACCCAGTTCGAGCAGACTGTCCAGCCCAGGCTGGCTTCACTTCGCGCCCAGGTGATCCACAACGACGCCAACGACTGGAACATTCTGGTCGATGCCGAATCCACCAGCAACGTAACTGGCTTCATCGACTTTGGCGACGCAGTGCATAGCGTGCTGATTGCCGAAGTCGCGATCGCCAGCGCTTACGCCATTCTCGACATGGACGACCCGATCGGCGCTGCTGCTGCGCTGGTGGCCGGCTTCCATGAAAAGTACCCGCTGCAAGCGCAAGAGCTTGATGTGCTGTTCAACCTGATTGCCATGCGCCTGGTCATCAGCGTGACGTTTTCTGCTTCGCGGCACGATCAGGCAGGCGACAATCCCTACCTGGCGATCAGTGAAGCACCTGCCTGGCGCCTGCTGGAACAGCTTGATGCGATGAACCCACGGCTGGCCACCGGCATCCTGCGCAAGGCCTGTGGTTTCGATGCCATCGACGGTGCCGGGGAAATCCGCCGCTGGATTGCGGATAACCACAAAGCGTTCGCCGACCTGGTGCGCCCTTCAGCCGCCATCCTCAACAAAGTGATCGCGCCGTTTGGCGACGCCAGCCACGAAATGACCATCGCTTCGGCCGAGCAACGTCCTGCGGATGCGACCCGCTGGTGGGACACGTTCTCTGCCGCGCACAAGGTGCCGCTGGCCATCGGGCCATGGGGCGAGTTGCGCACCATCTATACCGACAGTGCTTTTGAGTCCCGTTTCATCAAGGGGCAGCGCCGTACCTTGCATGTGGGGGTCGACCTGGTGATGCCGGCGGGTACGCCTTTGTACGCACCGGTCGCCGGCACCGTCAGAAGCGTCGAGGTAGAACCAGACCCGCTTGGGTATGGTGGCCTGGTGATGATCGAGCACGCACCGGCAGGTTGCCCGCCATTTCTGACCTTGTGGGGGCACATGGCCCATGAGGCGCTCGGCCGCTTGAAAGCCGGTGACAAGCTAGAGGCTGGCGACCTGGTCGGTTACATGGGCACCGACCATGAAAATGGCGGCTGGATCCCCCACCTGCATCTGCAGATGGGCACCGATACCCAGCTGACCGCGAGCGAGGTCATTGGCGTTGGTGAGCCAGAGTACCGTGACGTGTGGGCTGACTTGTTCCCTGATGCCTCGATGTTGGCCGGTATTCCACCAGAGACCTACGACCAGCAGGGGATGACCAAGGCCCAGATCATTGCCAAGCGCAAGGAGTTGCTGCTACCGAACCTGTCAATTTCGTACACTGACCCGATCAAGTTCGTGCGTGGCGATGGCGTATGGCTGATCGACAACTTCGGTCGGGCTTACCTGGACTGCTTCAATAACGTCTGCCACCTGGGCCATAGCCATCCCGATGTGGTCGAAGCCTTGACCCGTCAGGCTGGGCGATTGAACACCAATACCCGCTACCTTCATGACAACATTGTCGAATATGCCGAACGCCTGACCGGCACCTTGCCAGAGGGGCTTTGCGTCGCGTCCTTTGGTTGTTCGGGCAGTGAAGCCAACAGTTTGATGCTGCGCATGGCGCGCAACTACACAGGCAGTGACCAGGCAATCGTGCTGGACTGGGCCTACCACGGCACCACCCAGGAGCTCATCGACCTGAGCCCATACAAGTACAAGCGCAAGGCCGGCAAAGGCAGGGCGGCGCATGTTTACGAGGCGGTGGTCCCGGACAGCTACTACGCGCCCGAGCATTGGCCAGTGGAAGAGCACGGCAAGCGCTTTGCCGAGTCGGTAGCAGAGCAACTGGATGCCATGCGCAAGGCAGGCAAGAAGCCCGCCTTTTTCCTTGCCGAGTCGATTCCCAGCGTGGCGGGGCAGGTGTTCCTGCCCGAACACTACCTGCAGGAGGTATACGCCATGGTGCGCGCCGAAGGTGGGCTGTGCCTGGCCGATGAGGTACAGGTCGGGTTTGGCCGTGTGGGCAGCCACTGGTGGGCATTCGAGACTCAGGGCGTAGTACCGGATGCTGTCACCATGGGCAAGCCGATCGGTAACGGCCACCCGATGTCGGCGGTCGTGACCACGCGCGAGGTTGCCGATGCCTTCAACAACGGCATGGAGTATTTCAATACCTTCGCCGGCAACCCCGTGTCGTGCGCGGTAGGCCTGGCAGTGCTCGATGCGATCGAGCGCGACCAGTTGAAGGAAAATGCCTTGAACGTTGGCAATTACCTGCTCGATGGTTTCCGCAAGCTGCAGCAGCAATTTGATGTGATTGGTGATGTGCGCGGCCTGGGCCTGTTCCTCGGCATTGTGTTGGTCACTGACCGTCAGTCGAAGGTGCCGGCCACGGCCTTGGCCAGGAAAGTAGCCGACGGCGCCAGGGAGCGCGGCGTGTTGATCGGCACCGAGGGCCCGCATGACAATGTGTTGAAAATGCGGCCTTCAATGATTTTCAGCCGGGCCAATGCCGATTTCCTGCTCGAGGTGCTGAAAGACAGCTTCATCGCAGCGCTGAAATAGCCTATCGGCTGGGCAGGAGGGCGTGCCGAGGGGCACGCCCTTTGTCGTGTGCTCAGGCTTTTTGGCGGTCAATATCGCGCCGTAGCACCACCGCCGTAGTGATGTCGTCTACAGAGTCATGGCACGCCACAGCGTCTCGTACCCGGTTCAAGTCATCGATCGTCCTCGCCTCTACTTCGACCACCAGGTCGAGTTGCCCGCTGACCGATGAAACCCGTTTCACCTGGGCGTTTTGTGCCAGCAGGTCCAGCAGCCCGAGTGCTGGTGTACGTTTCAGTGCTACCAGGATAATCGCCCGTATTACATTGGCATCGATTTCACCAATGTCGGCACGGTAGCCGCGAATGACCCCGCTACGCTCCAGCTGCAAAACCCGCTCGCTGGTAGCACTTCGCGACAGGCCGATTCTTGCCGCCAGCGCTTTGAGTGCCACGCGTGCTTCCTTGGAAAGTATCTCGAGGATTTCCCGATCTTTGATGTCTAATTCGCGCAATGCTGGCACTCCTGCCTGTTCACCGGTAAATGGCCGGATGCCCCAGTGAAGTGCAGGAGGCACGCCAGCCGAATACTTGCTAGTTTTTGGTGCATTGCAAGACACTACTCCAGTTTTGAAACCGGTCGAAGTAGCGCCGACATTATGTCGGTCGATCCCGGCAATGTGCCACCCGAACACGCACATTGCAGGGTGATTTCAAGGTGTCCGTGTGCAAAGCTCTTTGTGAAGGAGGGGCCATCAGCGCCCCAGACAATAAGAAATACAAACTTCCAAGGAGTGCCTCGATGCGGGTAAGAAAAACCAGGATGCTACTTGCATCCAGCGCAGTGGCAGTAATTGCATTGTTCTCTCAGGGCGTGGCGCAGGCCGATGACTTGCAGGCAGTTCAAGAATCAAAAATACTGCGCGTGGCCATGAGCGGCCAGTACGCTCCCTTCAGCTTCGCCAACGAAAAGAATGAAATTGTGGGTTTCGACGCCTCCATTGGTGAAGCACTCGCCCAGCGCTTGGGTGTAAAGATAAAAATCATCACCACCCCCTTCGACGGCATTATTGCCGGGCTGTTAGCCAAAAAGTATGACGCCGTCATCGCTTCGATGACGATTACTCCCGAGCGGCTGAAAGCCGTTGATTTCGTGGGGCCTTATTACCATGCAGGCCGTACCATCGGTGTAAAGGAAGGCTCTCCGATCAAGGGGCTGGATGACCTCAAGGACGTCACCGTTGGCGTTACCTTGGGCGACTCGCATGACAAATGGGCGCGTGCTCGCGGCAATCTTAAAGTGCGCACCTATAAAGGGTTGCCGGAAATGCTGGTCGACCTGGATGCCGGGCGTATCGATGCGGTAGTGATGGACAGCATTCCGGTCATGGTTGCGGTAAAGGAAACCGGTCAGAAAGTGCGCATCATCAACCTGCCCGACGAGCAGGGTGGCCGTGAAGGCCTCGGCATTGCCATCCGCAGGAACAACCCTGAACTCAAGGCCCAGTTGCAGAAGGCCCTGGACGAGATCCTGGCCGATGGCACTTATAAAGAAATCTCCATGAGATGGGTGGGTAGCGACATCCGCTGATGCACACCTGCAGTGGCCTGGCCGACAGGTTGGGCCAGGTTGGCTGAACTTTGTGAGTGGTTTTTATGGACCTGTCATTGATCCTCCGTACCTACCCGTTTTTCATGGAAGCCGCTTGGGTAACTGTGCAAATTTCATTACTTTCATTATTACTGGGTTTGGGCCTGGCAATCATTCTCGTGGCAGGCAGGTTATCGCCAGTCATTATCCTGCGATGGGCAGCCAAGATTTACGTCAGCGTATTTCGCGGTACGCCCTGCCTCGTGCAGTTGTTCATTATCTACTTTGGCGGGCCACAGATAGGCATAGAGCTGGAGCCATTCTCTGCTGCGGTGATCGGCTTAGGCATGAATATCGCTGCGTATATGTCCGAGTCCATCAGAGGTGCTATCGACAACGTCGACCCTGGCCAGGAGGAGGGCGCACGGTCAATTGGTTTCAGCCGCAGGCAGACGCTGTTGTTCATCATCATTCCACAAGCACTGAAACTCATGATCAGGCCGCTTGGCGTCAATGCCATTGGCCTGATAAAGGGCTCTGCCCTGGTGTCGGCCATTTCGGTTGTTGAACTGACATATACCGCGCAGCGCTTCATCAGCTCAACTTACAAACCGTTCGAGATATTCATGGTGTCGGCGTTGCTTTATATCGTCATGGTCTACTCGGTCAAGTACTTGGTGGAAGTACTGGACCGGCGATACGCGACCAAGTGAGGAGTACCCGTGGAAGGATTAAACCTGAGTGTCATCACGCCTTACTATGAAATGCTGGCGACCGGCCTGTGGTGGACGGTTGTCATGTTTCTCTGTTCCAGTGTCATCAGCGTGGTGGTGGGCGTGCTGTTTGCCCTGATCGACTTGTATGCGCCCAGGGCCATGGCATTGCCTGTGCGTTTCGTCACCTGGCTGTTGATGGGCACGCCCTTGTTGCTGCAACTGTATTTGATCTACTACGGGTTGGTTCAGGTGGGAATCGATATTCCGGCGCTGGCTGCCGGAATCATCGGGCTGAGCCTGCACTTTGCGGTGTACAACGCTGATGTGATCAAGTCGGGGATCGAGGCAGTTGACCCTGGCCAGATAGAAGGCGCGCGCTCGATTGGCCTGAGCAAGGCAATGACCCAGCGCTACATCATCGTTCCGCAGGCGCTCAGAAAAACCATTGCGCCGCTTGGGAACAACCTCATTGTCTTGCTCAAAGACACGTCGCTGGTATCGATCATTGGTATCGCCGAACTGGTCTACAGCGCCCAACTGGCAGTCAGCGAAACGTACAGCCCCTTTGAGTTCTACATCGCCGTGGCGGTGATCTACTACGTGGCCAACCTGGTGCTCGAGGCTGGGTTGCATCTTATTGAAGCAAAGGTCGAGATGTCACGATGAACAACAACGTTATGGTGGAAGTGAAGGGCGCTCGTAAAGCCTACGGTGCACTTGAAGTGCTCAAGGGTATCGACCTGTCGGTGTCGCGTGGGCAGATTGTCGCCATCATTGGCCCCAGCGGCTCGGGTAAAAGTACCTTGCTGCGCTCGATCAATCATCTCGAAGTGCTTAATGGTGGTGAGGTCTGGCTTGACGGCGATCAGGTCAACCGGCCCTTGAAAGGCCGCGCCTTCGAACAGCATATCAACCGGGTGCGCCAACAGATGGGCATGGTGTTCCAGCACTTCAACCTGTTCCCGCACCTTACCGTCTGTGAAAACATCGCGATAGGGCCTGTGAAGTTGAAAGGCTACTCGAAAAGTGCGGCCAGGGCGTTAGCCCTGGAGTACTTGCAGAAGGTCGGGTTGGCTAACAAGATCGACGAGTACCCATCACGTTTGTCTGGGGGGCAAAAACAGCGTGTTGCCATCGCCCGTGCGCTGGCCATGCAACCCAAGGTCATGTTGTTCGATGAGGCGACCTCGGCGCTGGACCCCGAGCTTGTGGAGGAAGTGAACCTGGTCATGAAGCAACTGGCGGCCGAACACATGACCATGCTGATCGTCACCCACGAGATGCGTTTCGCGGGGGAGGTGGCCGATCAGATTGTGTTCATGGATGGCGGGGTGGTCGTGGAGCAGGGTACTCCGAGTGAAATCCTGAGCAACCCAGTTCAGGACCGCACCCGGGCTTTTCTGAAAAAAGCATCTGCATGACCGCTAGTTCACACAGTCCGGCAACGACCATAGCGGATCGCTGGCCATCAGCCCGGTCACCCAATCGGTAAAGGCGCGTACCCTTGCTGATAAGTGGCGGGTGTAGGGGTATACGATGGAAAGAGGCATGCTCGCCATCTCCCAATCAGGCAAGACCCTCACCAGGGCACCCGTTTTGAAATGCGGCACGGCCTCTGCCGTTGGAAGGAAGGCAACACCTAGCCCGGAGACTGCAGCGGCAGCCGTTGCACTGCCGTTGTTGAAGTACATCGATGGCTGATGATCCAAGCTGAAACTGTCTGGCCCGCGGGTAAGGGTTGGCACGAAACGCCTATCCGTTGCAGGGAACTTGAACCCTAAATGCTTGTGGTTTGGCAGGTCCCAAGGGGTGTCAAGGATGTCGGCACTGTCCAGATACTTGGGTGAAGCGCAGAAGCAAAACCGCATTTGGCCAATCGGCCGACATACCAGATCCTGATCAGTAATGGTTCCACCACGAATCGCACAATCCACACCCTCTTGAACAAGATCAACGACACGCTCGCTGCACCCGATGTCGAGATGGATTTCAGGGAAGGTCGAGGCGAACTCGGAAAGGGCAGGTACCACGAACAAGATACCGACAGGGGAAGGCATTTCGATGCGAACCCGCCCTCGCACGACATTTCGGCTTTGCGATGTCGAAGCCTCCAGCTCGTCCACATCGTCAATTACTGCACGCGCTCTGATGTAGTAAGCGGCCCCTTCGGGGGTGGGCGAAACCTTGCGCGTTGTACGATGCAGCAGCTTGATACCAAGCAAGTTTTCCAGTGCCTGGATTTGGCCTGAGATCGTTGTTTTTGCCAGAGACAGGGAGTCTGCAGCACCACTGAAACTGCCCACCTCGACGATGCGGCAAAACGCCCGCATCGCCTCTAAACGGTCCAAAGCCATTGTGCGGATTTCCGTACAAACAAAACGATTGAACCCAGTTTATCCGAAAATACGGTTTCACTAAAGTTGGCTCATTCCATCGAAGGGTGGCGAATCAACAGGAGAATCGTGATGAGTACTAAACGCATCAATTACTACGAAGCAGCCCCGCAAGCCATGAAAGCCATGATGGGCCTGGAAAAGGCTGTTTCTCAATCCATGCTGCCGGCACCGCTGCGAGAGCTGGTGCGGATTCGTGCATCGCAGATCAACGGCTGTGCCTACTGCATCGACATGCACACCGCCGATGCGCTGAAAGCAGGTGAAACCCCGCGTCGTCTGATGGCTATCAGTGCCTGGAAAGAAACGCCGTTCTTCGATGCCCAGGAACGTGCTGCGCTGCTGTGGACTGAAACCCTCACACTGGTGGCTGAGAGGCATGCACCGGATGAGATTTACCAAGAGGTTGCAGCTCAATTCAACGAGCAAGAACTGTCCGAGCTGACCTTTGTGATTGCCGCCATCAACGCCTGGAACCGCTTCGGTGTCGGTTTCGCCATGCAGCCGAAGTAATCCCCAACCCGAATTTGGGTGTTTGACCGTGCACGGCGACCTTCCTCCCAGCCCGAACTTTCAAACACCCCCCTCGAATCAAATTCTTAAAGTCTTGTGCGTGCCTGCGCGCGCCATTTGACGGAGTTAATATGAAAAACATTATAAAGACGTGTGCTGCGCTCATGGTTGTACTGCCATTTTTTGCACATGCCGCTGACGGCGCAGAAGCTGCGAAGCGTTTTCAGGAGCGAAACAGGGCTGTCTTCGCTGAACAAGCAAAGGCGCGAGCTGAGCGCGAAAAACGGGATCTTCAGCCGAGTAAAGATACGCTGCAGACGGGTGGAGTTTCTGTCAGCGCAGGAATGATTTCTGAATAAAACACGGCGTATTAAATACGCCATTGACGTGAAAAGGATCAATCCGTGCGCGCGCCCTCACTCATCGCAACTGGCCTCGTTGCCACCATTTCGCTGATCGCTGGATGTAACAAAGAAACTCCCCCGGAAGTGACAGTCAATCCTCCCGCTGTCGATGTTGTCAGTGTAACCGTTCAACAGGTACAACCTTGGGACAGTTTCAATGGCCGCGTTGGGGCTATGGAGACGGTGTCAGTGCTGCCTAGAGTCGGTGGCTACATCACCCAAGTCGCTTACAAGGAAGGAAGCGAGGTCAAGAAAGGTGATCTCTTGTTTGTCGTTGACCAACGCCCCTATCGAGCGACTCTGGCCAGTGCGCAAGCCCGGCTGGAACAGGCGCGGGCTTCACTTGGTTTTGCCAAGCAACAAAATCAGCGAGCGCAGCAGCTTATCAAGAGCAGTGCGATATCGATGGAGGAGGCTGAGCAGAAGCGAAATGCCTACGACCAGGGCGTTGCCGAGGTTCATGCAGCTGAGTCCGAGGTGACGGCTGCTGCGCTGAATCTGGAATTCACCGAGGTTCGATCGCCCATCGATGGCCGTACAAGCCGGGCGCAGCTCACGGTCGGCAATCTGGCAGTCGCAGACCAGTCTGCGCTCACCTCAGTGGTTTCGCAGGACCCGGTCTATGTCTACTTCGACCCGGACGAGCAAACCTTCCTGAACTATCAAAAACGATTAAAGGCATCTCAAAGTACAGCGGTGCGCATCGGCCTGGCGAACGACGAAAACCGTCTATATGAAGGGGCGCTTTCCTTTGTGGATAATCATCTGGACGCAGCAACAGGTACTATTCGAGCAAGGGCGACGGTGAAGAATCCGGACAAATTCTTAATGCCCGGGCTCTACGCCAACGTTGAACTGTCGGTTGGCGAATCGCAAGAACAAACACTGGTGCCCGAACGCGCCATCTTGAGTGATCAAGATAAAAAGTATGTTTACGTACTGGGCCACGATGACAAGGCTGAAAAAAGATATATCGAGCCTGGCAAGCGGGTTGGGCAGAAGCGCGTTGTAACCACTGGCCTTAATGCTAATGACCGCGTGCTGGTTTCCGGTCTTCAACAAATTTATGCGTCCGGCACAGTGGTCTCTCCCAATCTTCTCGCCCCAGAAAGTACTGACATGAAAGTGTCCAGTACGAACAAAAGCTTGAAATAACCTGCGAAGGTCTGCCTCATGGATTTCTCCAAGTTCTTTATCGATAGGCCAATTTTTGCGATTGTCCTGTCGATTGTCATTTTTGCAGCGGGGTTGATCGCAATCCCGCTGTTGCCTGTTGGTGAGTACCCCGAAGTTGTCCCGCCTACCGTGGTGGTGAAGGCAACCTATCCGGGCGCGAACCCCAAAGAGATCGCCGAATCGGTTGCTATTCCTCTGGAGGAGGCCATCAACGGGGTTGAAGACATGGTCTACCTGAAGTCGGTGGCCAGCTCCGATGGCACGCTTCAGGTCGTAGTCACCTTCAACACCAAGGTTGACCCAGACACGGCGGCGGTTCGTGTACAGAACAGGGTAAGCCAGGCGCTCTCTCGCCTGCCAGAATCGGTGCGCCAGTATGGCATCACCACGCAGAAACAATCCCCGACACCGTTGATGTATGTGGACATGTACTCCGCCAGCGAGAAGTTCGATGCGCTCTACCTGCGCAACTACCTTCGCCTGCACGTGAAGGATGAGCTGGCGCGTATTCCGGGGATCGGCGACGTGGTGCTGTACGGCTCTGGCGATTACGCGATGCGGATCTGGCTTGACCCTGACAAGTTGGCTGCACGTGGTATCACGGCACAAGATGCTATCAATGCGATCCGCCAGCAGAACGTTCAAGTATCCGCCGGGCAGCTCGGCTCCGAACCCTCGCCCCAGAACATCGATTTTCTGATCTCTATCAACGTCCAAGGTCGGCTCAAGACCGAGCAGGAATTCTCTGACATCGTCCTCAAAGCTGGGCGTGATGGCCAGATCACCCGGCTCGCCGACGTTGCTCGGGTGCAGCTGGACTCGGGGGATTACACGATGCGTGTATTTCGGGGCAAAAGCCAGGAGGTTGCTGTCGGGATCTTCCTGACCCCCGGGGCCAACGCAATCGACGTCGCCAACAAGGTGTATTCGAAACTCGACGCCCTGTCCAAAGACTTCCCGGAGGGGGTCAAGTACGTCAGTGTCTGGGACCCCACGGTCTTCGTGCGAGAGTCGATCAGCGCCGTGCAGCACACACTGTTCGAGGCGATGGCGCTGATCGTTCTGGTGGTCGTGATTTTCCTGCAAACGTGGCGGGCATCGATCATTCCGCTGATTGCAGTGCCCGTTTCGATCGTGGGAACGTTCGCGTTCCTCTATTTGCTTGGCTACTCCATCAACACACTCACGTTGTTCGGCATGGTGTTGGCGATCGGCATCGTGGTCGACGACGCGATCGTGGTCGTGGAGAACGTCGAGCGAAACATCGAGCTTGGTCGGACACCACTACAAGCAGCTCATCAGGCGATGCGGGAGGTATCAGGCCCGATCTTGGCGATTGGTCTTGTGCTGTGCGCCGTCTTCATCCCAATGGCTTTCATGAGTGGTGTGACAGGGCAGTTCTACAAGCAATTTGCCGTCACCATCGCGATCTCGACGGTGATTTCGACGGTTAACTCCCTAACGCTCTCGCCAGCGCTGGCAGCCAAGCTGCTGCGTCACCACGATAGCCCGAAGGACAGGCTGACGCGATGGATGGATTTTGCGCTTGGTTGGCTGCTGCGCCCCTTCAACCGGTTCTTCAACCGCAGCTCAAAACGTTATGAAGGGAGCATCGCCAGGCTACTGCCACGCAAGGGATCGGTTTTTCTGGTGTACGCCGCGCTCTTGGGTGTGACCGGGCTGTTGTTCAACACCATCCCGACCGGGTTCATTCCCAACCAGGACAAGCTCTATCTCTTCGCCGGCGCGACGCTTCCCCCGGGTGCATCGCTTTCCCGTTCTGACGCGGTAGCCCGAGAGATGTCTGCGATCGCTTCGACAGTGGAAGGTGTGGACTTTACCAACTCGTATGTCGGCTCCAACGCGCTGCAAAACACAGCTACCCCGAACCTGGTCACGGCCTATGTCATCCTCAAACCTTTCGGTGAACGCACCCGCAGTGCTGCGGATATCAACGCCGAGCTGAACAGAAAATTCGCTGCCATCAAGGACGGCGCAGCCTATGCCTTGCTGCCCCCCCCCATCCAAGGCCTTGGTAACGGCTCCGGCTATTCGCTGTTTTTAACCGACCGAGGTGATTTGGGATACGCGGCATTGCAGCAGGCTCTGGATAAATTCCAGGCCGAGGTCGCCAGCACGCCAGGCATGACGTTCCCCGTCAGCTCGTACCAATCCAACATCCCGCAACTGGAGGTCAAGGTCGACCGCGTGAAAGCGCAAGCTCAGGGGGTTGAGCTGCCGGCGATCTTCGACACGCTGCAAACGTATCTGGGGTCTGTTTACGTAAACGATTTCAACCTGTTCGGTCGGGTTTACCGCGTTATTGCTCAAGCGGACTCAAGCTTCAGGCAAGCCGCAGAAGACGTAGGTAACCTTCGCGTACGTAACGCTCAAGGGAACATGGTGCCATTGAGTGCCGTGGTCAACATCGCCTCGACCTTTGGACCTGACCCCGTGATGCGCTTCAACGGGTACCCCGCTGCGGACTTGATCGGCGACGCGGACCCAAAGGTCATGTCTTCTGGCGAGGTGCTCAAGAAGTTGGAGGAAATCGCCGCCCGCACACTGCCACGAGGCATAGCGCTGGAGTGGACAGATCTCAGCTATCAGCAGGTCACCCAGAGCAACACAGCCGTGATCGTATTCCCGATCGCCGTCATGCTGGCCTTCTTGGTACTGGCCGCGCTTTACGAGAGCTGGACGCTGCCACTGGCGGTCATTCTGATTGTGCCGGTTTGCATGTTTGCTGCACTGATGGGGGTATGGATCGCGGGTGGTGACAACAACGTCTTCGTCCAGGTTGGCCTGGTGGTACTGATGGGGCTGGCGTGCAAGAACGCAATCTTGATTGTCGAGTTTGCGCGGGAGCTGGAGATGCAAGGGCGGGGGACTGTCGAAGCGGCGCTGGAAGCCTGCCGGCTTCGTCTACGCCCCATCGTGATGACATCGGTGGCATTCATCGCGGGCGCGGTGCCGCTTTTGGTTGGCACCGGTGCGGGCAGTGAGGTCCGTCACGCAACAGGTGTTACCGTCTTCGGCGGAATGCTCGGCGTGACCGTTTTCGGGCTGTTCCTGACCCCGGTGTTCTATGTGGTGATGAGGAAGCTAGGCGCAACCATCCCCGACCATCCTTCAAGCGTGCCGGCGCATGAGGTGGAGAGCCTGACCCATGGCTAACTTCAGAAACTGTTCAGTACCAATGTTGTTCATGTTGCTGGCTGGATGCTCGGTGGGGCCGGACTTTACCCGGCCAGGTGTGCCATCACTGCCGCAGTCCTTTACCCATCAACGCGCCGGCCAGGCCGCCCCGTCGCGTGACGCTTGCCCACATTCCACAGTTTGAAGTGAGGGTTGCCGTCGACAAGCATCGGCTTGCAGTCTTGACCGGCTTGTCTCCTGCATCGCTGGATTCCCAGCTGCTGGCTGTTAGCGCTATGCCTGCAGCGCCGCAGAGGATCGAAGCGGACACGCCAGCGAACGTTATCCGCAGGCGCCCCGACGTTGCATCGGCTGAACACCGCTTGCACGCAGCGACTGCGCAGATAGAGATAGCTACTGCGGACCTGTTCCCTCGGGTCACACTGGGGGCGGCTATAGGAGCCTATGCGTTTAACGGTAGTGCGCTCTACTCAGCCTCCGCAGAATCGAACATGGCGGCGCTAGGGGTTGACTGGTCATTCCTTGACGCAGGTCGGGTAAAGAGTCGGATCGAGGCTGCTGATGCAGAAGCAGCGGCTCGACTGGCGAATTATCAGCAGGCGGTATTGGTTGCGCTTGAAGACGTTGAGAACGCATTGGTGCGTTTTACGCGTACCACGGATGAGGAGGTCCGCTTGAACAGTGCAGCCGCTGAACTGGCGAAGGCGTCAGCGCTTGCAGGTGAAAAGTACCAAGCAGGTGCTATCGAGCTCTTCGAGCGATGGACGTCCAGCGTGAGCTCTACAACGCGCAGATAGACCAGGTTTCCAGCCAGGCGAAGCACGCAGCAGCGGCCTTCACGCAAAAAGTGGTTTGGGAGTAGGGTGGATACATATATTCCATTTGTGCATGGAAATATGCTTGACGCCTTACTCAAGCCTGCCTACGATCTAGCTCATCGAAGCCGAGATGAGCGCCATGAAAACGAACCAGCATCTTGAATTTGTCCAACCTTCAGAACCCGTCTCTCTGCACGCTCTGTTGAAGGAGGTCGATGGGATTTTCGAAATTCAAATCAATGCGCTCGCAACACTCTACGGTGTGAGTAAATCGGCGGTGCGGCTTACGCTTGGCGGCTCACATCGTCCTAAGTACCTCGCCCAGGTCTGCTACGAATATGCGGTGGAAGGTAAATGGCCGTTACAAGGCCATGACAATGACGCGGATTGGCTGGATCTGAGTGCTTTTGTCACCACCGGTCGAAGCTATGTTGAACACTACGGTGCCGCACCGCCCAAGATGTTAGAGAAAACACTGGTGATGGGAGGGATTCGCGCGGGCCTCGATTCCGATAGAGCTGATATCGATGGCATTCCCGCAGTGCTAGAGGGTCTCTACACTGGGTACTTGACCTTGCTGGAGATAGCAATAATGGCTCAAATGAGCGAGAAGTCCGTAAGGAATGCGACGCTACCGACCGCTCAAGATCGCCTCGTTACCTCAAAGCAAGGCACCCGAACAGTGGTCGAGGCTCCCGAGGCTCTCCGGTGGTTATCGGGTCGCCGAAGCTTCAATCCAACAGTTGTGGTCTGATCATGGCGCTGACGAGACAAGCTGAAGCCTATTGCGTTGAAACGCTGAAACGAACGAGCCCACCCACCGAAAAAATTGCAGGGTTTACCACCCGTACCGGGCGCCAGCTGGCGTTGGAGCGGGTTCGAAATGAAATCTATTGCTGGACCGAGCTCTCATCTCTGGAGGCAGCGCCCTGCACGCCAAGGCGTAGGTATACAGCCTCGGAAACACGCAACTCGAACCTGAATCGTAAAAACGCGCCACGCCTTATGCTTGGACAGGAAGTTCTGTACTGGACTTTCAGCGACATCGAGCACTTCAAACGCTTTGTGGATTGGTACATCTAACGCTCTCTCCACCGGGCAGTGGGCGGCAATCCTCTCCCTTTTTCTTGGTCTCCGTTCGTCTCAGTGAAGGTGGGTTCCCCTCAATGCTCAAATGGCTTGCCTCCATGAGTCGCGATTTCCGCATTCACCTTGACTGGTCGCGTTTCGAGGAATCAGAGCGCTACCGCTATGTCACGCAGGCCTACGACCAATTCCCGACACAAGCGATGGAGGCAGATCTAGCCGAGCGCCTTAAGCGCGTCCAGGATGAGGCCGCTGCGAAGTTCAATGCTGATCGTGATCGGCTGAACGGGGCGGTCACAGCGCTGCACTCCAAAGTCACTGAAGCTAAGCGTCTGGTAAGCCTCTTTCAGCGCGATTACCGCGCTGAGCTTGAGGCCCTGTACGCAGAAAAAGATCGGTTGCGCGGTGAAATGCGCCTGACAAGGAATGAGAAATCTTCCGAATACGACAGCCTCGAGGCGTTACACGAGGAGAAAAAAGAGCTGTATGGAAAGAGCCGAGCGCTTAAGGACGATATTGATAGCTGGTACGCGCAAGCCAACCGGAGTCGGGTTTTACTGGGGAAAAAGGATCGAGAGATTCCCAAATACTCAATCTTCGGGATTAGCCAAAATTCTTTGCAGCGCGCCAAGAACGACCGGGATATCGTAATCAAGAAGATCAAGCGGGTGAAAGAGGAGATCGACACGGTCAACAGTGATATCTACGCCTTGAATAAGGCGCTAGAGCAAATGGGTGAGAAATTTGGGCAGACCAAGCAACGTATCGTTGATACCAAACAGGATCGGGCTGAGTTTTTCGGCTTGAGTGCGTCCGGTAAGACCTTAAATGCCCTGAAAAGTGAACAGGACGACGTGGCCTATGAGTTTGCCAGGTTACGCACCACAGTGGTTTCAATTGAAGAGGCACGGGTATGTTTCATCCGAGATGCCGAAAACGGCTATGGTGTGCCCGCGCTTCGCATTGAACTGGATAACCGGATTGAAACTCGGGTTGCCCACCTCAGGGCATACGATCTACCCGAGCAACAGATGCAGCGTAAGCTGCGGCACCGAGAGCAGTGGCTGCGGGAACACACGAAGTAGCGCTCGGATTTGGCGGGGAACCTTAATTTGAATGGTTTAGCCAGGCTGCTTTACAAGATGAAGAATGATGGCGTCGTCTGGCTTGCGCTTGCATTCGAGGCGCGTGGTTCGGCGAAGCGTTTGCGCGGCTGAGGGCGACGAAAAAATTCGGTGCTTGCTTCGTCGCCCAGTCGATCAGATCCGTGGGTCAGCCAGTTCTCATATCAGGTCAGAATATGCAGATCCCATCAAGCTCAAACCTTGAGCTCGCCCATGACACTCAAGACGGCACCGTGAGCAATGTCGATTATCCGGTCGACTTCTTCTCGGGTGGTGATCAGTGGTGGTGCGAATCCGAGAATTTCCCCATGCGGCATGGCACGGGCGATCAGGCCGCGATCACGGGCCGCCTTGGAAATACGTGCACCAACTTTCAGCGACGGGTCCAGGCGTGTCTTGGTGAGCGGGTCGGCGACGAACTCGATGGCCGCCATCAAGCCCACGCCACGCACCTCACCCACGATCGGCAGCGCGCCGAAGGCTTCCTGCATGGACTTCTGGAAGTACTCACCGACCCTTGCCGCGTTGCCCGGAATGTCCTCCTGCTCGACGATGTCCAGCACCGCATTGGCCGCTGCGACCCCGATGGGGTGCCCGGAATAGGTGTAGCCGTGGGAGAACGCCCCCACTTTGTCCGCACCTTCCTCCATGACCTTGTATACCTTCTCACCTACGATCGAGGCGGAGAGCGGCGCATAGGCTGAGGTCAGGCCCTTGGCTACGGTGATCAGGTCAGGCTCGATACCGTACTTGTCGCAGCCGAACATGGCGCCGGTACGGCCGAAGCCGGTGATGACTTCATCGGCAATCAGCAGGATGTCGTACTTTTTCAGGACTGGCTGAATGGCTGCCCAGTATCCGGCGGGTGGTGGGGTGATGCCGCCGGTACCCAGCACCGGCTCGGCAATGAATGCACCGATGGTGTCGGGGCCTTCGCGCAGGATCAGTTCCTCCAACTCGTTGGCTCGACGCTGGGAGAATTGCTGTTCGGTCTCACCTGGTTCGGCACCCCAGTAGTGGTGCGCAGCCCCGGTTCGCAAGATGCCGGAGACCGGCAGGTCCATGTAGTCGTGGTAGAACGACATGCCAGTCATGGACCCCGAAACGACCGAACAGCCGTGGTAACCGCGCTCGCGGGAAATGATCTTTTTCTTCTTCGGCAGACCACGCAGGTTGTTGTAGTACCAGACCAGCTTGGCCTGGGTTTCGTTGGCGTCGGAGCCCGACAGGCCGTAGAACACCTTGCTCATCTTGCCCGGCGCCATGTTTACCAGGCGATCGGACAGCCGCGCCAACTCGTCGGTGGTATGCGCAGCATAGGTGTGGTAATACGCGAGCTTGTGCGCCTGGCGCGAGATGGCCTCGGCTACCTCGCTGCGGCCATAGCCGACGTTCATGCAATACAAACCGGCGAAGCCGTCGATGTACTCACGGCCGGTCGCGTCGGTGATGGTGATGCCTTTGCCGGTCTCGACGATTGTCGGGTCTCCCAGTTTGCCGGATGCGAAGTCCTTCAGGTGGGTGAACGGGTGCAGTACCGCGCCACGATCCTGGGCCGAAATGAGGTCGATCTTTTGCTTGTCCATGGTAGTTCTCCTGTTATTGGTCAAAGGCCGCCGACGCAGACGTATTTGAGTTCCATGTACTCGGCCAGGCCATGTTTTGAGCCTTCCCGGCCCAGGCCGGACTGTTTCCAGCCACCGAAAGGGATCCGTGCGCCGGTAAATTTCGGCGTGTTGAGCGCGACCATGCCGTACTCCAGCTGCTCGGATACGCGCGCCGCGCGCTTCAGGTCATTGGTGTAAACATAAGCCGCCAGGCCGTACTCGGTTTTATTGGCGCGCCGAACCACTTCATGCTCGCTGTCGAACGGCAGGATTGCCGCGACCGGGCCGAAGGTTTCTTCGAACGTGATGTCCATCTCATCGGTGACATCCGCCAGCACGGTCGGCAGGACGAAACTGCTGCCCAGGTTGTGATCCAGGCCGCCGCACATCAGTCGTGCGCCCAGCGAAATCGCATTGCCGATATGGTCACGGCATTTGTTGGCAACGCTGACACGTGTCATAGGGCCAATATCCACACCCTCTGCCAGGCCGTGACCGACACGCAGTGACTGTGCCAACCGAGTGAACTCGGTCACGAAGGCGTCATAGTGACTGCGCTGCACGTAGATGCGGTTGGCGGCCAGGCAGTCCTGGCCAGAAGTGGCGAACTTGGCGCCAATACAGGCGCTGGCCGCTTCATACACGTCGGCGTCTTCGAAGACGATGAAAGGCGCGTGCCCGCCTAACTCAAGCGAAACCTTTTTTACCGTGTCGGCGGACTGACGCAGCAGCATCCGGCCGACTTCGGTGGAGCCCGTGAAGCTGAAGGCTCTCACCTCGGTACGCTGAAGCAACTGCCTGGACAGTTTCGCCGCGTCGCCGGTGACCACTTGGAATACCCCGGCCGGGAAGCCGGCTTCCTCGGCCAGCCTCGCCAAGGCAAGGGCTGACAGTGGCGTTTCCGGTGCCGGCTTGATGATCATCGGGCAACCGGCGGCAAGGGCTGCGCCGGCTTTGCGGGTGATCATGGCGTTCGGGAAATTCCATGGCGTTACGGCTGCCGTGACACCAATGGGTTGCAGCCGAGTGGTGAGCCGGCTACCCGGCAGATGGCTTGGGATCGACTCTGCGTAGCTGCGCTCGGCTTCTGCTGCGAACCACTCCAGGAAGTTGGCGCCGTAGTCGATCTCACTGAGGGCCTCGGCGTAGGGCTTGCCTTGCTCGGCCGACATGATGGTCGCAAGGTCCTGGCAATGCTCACGGGTCAGCGCTGCCCATTTGCGCAGCAGATTGCCGCGCTGAGCGGGCAGCAGTGCACGCCAGCTGACGAAGGCTTCGCTGGCCGCCTCCACGGCCCGGTCGATCCAGTGCTCGTCGCAATGGGCGACGTGGGCGATAACCTCATCGGTAGCTGGGTCGGTGACGGCCAAGCGCCCTTCGCCATGAATCCATTGCCCAGCGATGTAGGCACGCAGCTCCAGGAGGTCTGGACGACTCAACTGGTGTAACGCTGCCGTTGCGCGGTTTTTCATTGTTATTTCCCTCCCGAATGTGCGGCAAGCTTGCGTTCTGCGGCAATGTCCTCCAGGTCCTTGAAGCGATCCCCGATGCGTGGGTGGACACGCCCGCCATCACTGGCACCAATGGCGATGACGATCTCGTCGGGGCCAGGTGCGTCGGCGATCTGGAAGGTGGAGGTTATGAAGTGCGAGCGTTTGCCCGTCTCGGACTTGTGGATCATCGGTACGCTCAACAATGCGCCCGCGCCAACCCGAGTGTTGATGAAGCTGAGAAACGCCGTGCCATCCACCGCCTCGCGGTACACGTCGCCAAAGCGCAAGGTGTGGATCAGTGCGGCGGCATGCTCGATCTCGCCGCCGGTGCCCACCACGGCGGCTTTCCCATAGGCCTGTATGCGCTCTTTGGGCAGGTGGGCCACCAGCGCCGCAGACATCATTTGGCCCAACTCAGGTGCCAGGCGAACGATCTCGGGGCCGAGGTCATCGACGAACCCTTGGCCGGCCCAAGGGTTGCGCAACACGGCCGCGACAACCACCGAGGTAATCGGCCTGGGTGCATCCTTGCCGCCTTCCTGATGGGTAGTTTCGATAAACGTAACGATCTTGCGGATATCAGCGGGCATCAAAGCCTCCAGGACAATGGGCCATGTGGAATTGAAGGCCATGCTAGTCACTGATTCGCAGTGAATCTTCCGTCGAACCATTGCAAGATTCTGTTATTTTTCCTCTGATTCGATTAATTCTCATCGGTGCAAGGGGTACCCGATGCCTGAACAACAAGAAAAAATCACGGCGTTACGGCGGGTGGCGAGCCAGATCAGTTCCGACGAAGATCTGGAATCGTTGCTCGGTGAGTTGACCCGCTCAGCCTGCCAGCAAGGCGGCTGGGACCTTGGGTCTGTAATGTGCATTGACCTCGCTCACGGTTACGGTGTGGTCTTGGCGCGCTATGAGAGCAGCCGGTTGCCGCAGAAGATGCAGGACCGCTGGGAGCTGGCGACCAGTCCCTCGCTGATCGCGTTGCAGAGTGGGGAGCCGGTCTACATCCGCGATGCCCAGCACACGACACGCTTTCCAGGCTATCGGCGTGACGCCTTGGCACGTAATTACCGCACCGTACTGGCCTTACCGATGCCCAGCAGCGATGCTGAAGGACGTCCGATGGTGCTCACCGTCATCTCGCGCTCGGTCCGGGAGGTTGCCGAGGAGGACCTGACCTTCATGGCCGCAGTGGTCGACCTGGGTGCGATCGCGGTGGACCGTGCCCATCGGCGCCGTGCGCAACTGGAAGCCAATGAGCAGTTACAACGCATTCTCGGTTCGCAGCGTTCGCTGTTGCGCAACGTGCTGGCGGGCGACTCGTTGCAAGCGTTGGCCGTCACCCTGGGAGAGTTGCTCGGCGGCGCGGTACTGGTGGCGGACTTTTCCGCCGGCCACGTGGTCGGATCGGCTTCGGCCTTACCCGCGCTGCACGACGACACGCAATGGACACGCTGGCTGGCTGGCAGCGGCGGGCGCGAGCTGCTGGGCTACATTCACGACACCTTGCAGCATCAGCGTGACGGTCAGGTGATGCTGCCGCTCGAGGGGGAGCATCGGCTGGCGGCGCACATCGAAGCGCTGACGGTGGATGATGAACAGGTCGGTGCGCTGTTGGTCGTGGGTGATGCGCCACCCGACACCCTGCGCAAGCTGCTCTTGGAAAACGCCTGCTTCGCCTTGAGTGTGCAATTGATGCGCAGCGTGATCCGCTACCGCTTCGAGACCCGCACCCTGACGGAGTTGTTTTCCGAGATCGTCGAGCGACGCTTCCGCGATTCAGAGGATGTGCTTGCGCGTGCCCGACGCCTCGGCTTGCCATTGGCCGCGCCGCTGCGCATGTTGGTGGTGGATTTTGCCGGCCATGGCAGCCATCGAAGCAACTTGATGCTCGAATGCAGCCGGCAGGTTTCCGGCCTTGCCAAGCAGTTACAGGTTGCCATGCACATGGTCACCCTGGGGAGTGGCCTGGTTTGTCTGCTGCCGGTAGACGCCGACCAGGTTGCGGTGCAAGCGCGGTTTGGCCGGCGTATCGCCGATGCCCTCGGGCGTGTGCTGGGCCATGAGCCGATCGTGGTGCTTGGGGAGACGTTCGAGGGGCTCGAGCCTTTGGCCGTCGAGTGGGAGCGCTGCTGGCGGATGATTCGCGTGGCGCGTGATTACGGGCGCAGCGGCATGCTCGAAATGCCGGACCTGGGCGCGTTGCCAGTGCTCATTGGTGCCGCCGACGCTACTGATGTGCGGCATTTCGTCAGCGGCACGCTGGGCAAGCTGATCGACTACGACAAGCGTAACGCCGCACCCTACCTCGAGACAGTGGCGGCGTACCTGCGTGCGGGGTGTCGCAGCCAGTTGGCCGCTGATGCGATGGGCTTGCACGTGACTACGCTGCGCTACCGGCTGGCACGGATTCAAGAGCTGTTCGGTCTGGACTTCGATACACCGGAGCGGCGATTTGCCCTGGAACTGGCGCTGCAGTTGCACCAACTGACTACCGGCGCAGAGCTGGGAAAAAGATGAAGAGCAGGGCTACCTGGGGTGAGAAACAGGGGTAGTCCGTTTTGCTCTTAAACCGAGAATAAATCACCGATTATTCCTCCATACCTAGGAGGACCCTGGCCTGTCACCGTCCCTATAGTTCACCTCAATCAATGCAACGGCATTCTTGAGGTGAGTGACATGCAGACCGTTGAACACGCATACAAGACGATAGACCCCATGGCCCTGCGCCGTGCCTTCGGTACGTTCGTCACCGGGGTAACCGTGGTCACAACCCGTGATGAGCAGGGCAACCCCAGAGGCATGACGGCCAATTCGTTCACCTCCGTTTCTCTTGATCCGGCACTGCTGCTGGTGTGCATCGGCAAGGGGGCAGCGAGCTTTCCGGTGTTCCGACAGGCCGACAGCTTTGCCGTCAATCTGCTGCATGAAGGGCAGGTTGTACTTTCCAACGTCTTCGCCTCCAAAGCCCTCGACAAATTCGACCAGGTTAGCCATGTCGCAGTGCACACGGGGGCACCGGTGCTGACCGATTGCCTGACCTGGTTCGACTGCACGGTGCACCAATGCATCGACGCAGGTGACCACATCCTCCTGCTTGGCCAGGTCCAGGCGTTCGGTACCAGCCCCGAGGCACCGTTAGGCTTCTGTCGCGGTCGCTATGCCCAAGTCAAGGACCCACTCCCACCAGGTTGGCTATCGGCCAGCGACATGATCACCGGCTACCTGATCGAATCCGAAGGGCGCTTGCTCCTGGCCGAGGATGGCAAGGGCGGCTGGGTACTGCCGACTGCCTCGCGTCGGCTCAAGGACGGGCGCCTGCCACTGTCCGCAGGCGGCGAGTTGGCCCTGTTGCCTGATGACACCTTTCTCTATTCGGTGTTCGACACCGCTGATAACGACCCGGGTTACCTGATTTATCGCGCCAAACTGGGCGAGTCGCTGGGGGAGGGTGCGCTGCCGCCTTCGCTGCACTTCTTCGCCCTCGATCAGCTGCCCTACGAAACCATTACCTCCCACGAGATACGCGCCATGTTGCAGCGCTATGCGCGTGAGACCGAGCGCGGCAGCTTCGGTATCTACATGGACTCCCAGGAGGGCGGGCGTGTCGCGATGGTCGGCAGCGCGCAGAGCTGGGACAAAGCCTACTGAGTCAGAAAAAAATCAGGAGTTGGTAACACATGCAAACCACACTGCAAAACCTGCAAGGCTCCCGGCAGCAACTGTTCATCGACGGCCAGTTCACCGCCGCCCAGAGCGGCGAGTTCCTGCCCAGTTTCGATCCGACCACCGGGCATCCCTGGTACGAATTCTCCCAGGCCGATGCGCGGGACGTCGATGCAGCGGTACGCAGCGCACAGGTTGCGCTGAAGGGCGCTGCCTGGCGGCGCATGACGCAGACCGAGCGCGGCAAGCTGGTACGCCGGTTGGGTGAGTTGGTGGCGGATCATGCCGACGAGCTGGCGCGCATCGAGTGCCGCGACAACGGCAAGCTGCTCAAGGAAATGGTGGCGCAGATGCGCGGCCTGCCTGACTCGTTCTACTACTTCGCCGGCATGGCCGACAAGCTGCAGGGCGACACCATCCCGGTCAACAAGCTCGATGCGCTGAATTACAACGTGCGCGAGCCGATTGGCGTGGTGGCCATGATCACGCCTTGGAACTCGCCGTTGATGTTGCTCACCGGCACCCTGGCGCCGTGCCTGGCGATCGGCAACACCGTCGTCATCAAACCGTCCGAGCACACCAGTGCATCGACCTTGGCGTTGGCGGAACTGGCCATCCAGGCCGGTATTCCGCCGGGCGTAATCAACGTGGTGACGGGCGATGGCCCGACGACCGGCGAGGCGCTCAGTCGCCACCCCGGCGTTGCCAAGCTGGTGTTTACCGGTAGCACTGCCACTGGCCGCAAAATTGCCGCCAATGCGGCACAGAACCTGGTGTCGTGCCAAATGGAGCTGGGCGGTAAATCGCCCCATGTGGTGTTCGCCGACGCCAACATCGAGCAGGCGGTCAACGGCGTGGTCGCCGGTGTGTTCGCTGCCGCTGGGCAAACCTGCGTGGCAGGCTCGCGCTGCTTCGTCGAGTCTTCGATCTACCCTGCGTTCATCGATGCGCTGGTGGAGCGCACACGGCGGATCAAGGTCGGCCACCCGACCCTGGAGGACACCGATATTGGCCCGCTGGCGCTGTCCGCGCAGCTGGAAAAAGTCGAGCACTACGTCGACTCGGCGATCCGAGAAGGGGCCCGCGTGGCTGTGGGCGGTCGGCGCGCGACTGAAGCCGTGCAAGGCGGTGGCTGGTATTTCGAACCGACGGTCATTGTCGAGGCGCGTAACGACATGCGCTTCATGCGCGATGAAATCTTCGGCCCGGTAGTCGGGGTCATTCCCTTCGATACCGAAGCGCAGTTGATTGAACTGGCCAACGACACCGAGTACGGCCTTGCCGCAGGTGTCTGGACCCGAGACATCAGCCGCGCCATGCGCTTTGCCCGTGACGTCGACGCCGGCACGGTATGGATCAACACCTATCGCTCGACGGCCTACATGTCGTCGAACGGCGGCATGAAGAACAGCGGCTATGGCATTCGCGGCGGCTTCGAGGTGATGCGTGAGTTCTCGCGGCTGAAAAACGTGCTGGTGGACTATTCCGAAACCCTGCAGGACCCATTCGTCATCCGCCTGCGCTGAATGCGCGCGCCCAACCCCACACGACTGGAGACAACAACAATGAAATTCGCAGTTTCCCTGAGCATGGAGCGCTTCAACCCTGAGGAGCGGATGAGCGACAAGATCCACAACTTCCTCAAGCTGGTGCGCATGGCCGATGAGGGTGGCTTCGAGACCCTGTGGACCGCCGAGCACCATACGCTGGAGTGCACGATCTCGCCCAACCCGTTCATTACCCTGACCTGGCTGGCCCAGCACACGCAGAACATTCGCCTCGGTACCTCGACGTTGGTGGCGCCGTATTGGTCGCCGATCCGCCTGGCTGGCGAGTCCGCCTTGTGTGACCACCTGACAGGCGGGCGTCTGGAGTTCGGCATCGCCCGCGGTGCCTACCAGTATGAGTTCGACCGCATGGCCGGGGGCATTCCGCAGCAGGAAGGTGTGGCCTACATGAAAGAGTTGTTGCCTGCGGTGAAGAAGCTCTGGCAGGGGGATTATGCCCACGATGGCCACTACTGGAAGTTCCCGGTCGCAACCTCGGTACCCAAGCCGCTGCAGCAGCCACATCCGCCAATTTGGGTCGCCACCCGCGACCCGGCAAGCTTTGACTGGGCCGTCAGCGTAGGCGCCAACATCCTCTCCACGCCGTTGTCAGCACCTGCCAGCGAAGTCGTCGTGCTGGGTGAGAAGTTCCGCAAGGCGGTGGCCGACCATCCCGAGGTGCCGCGTCCGCGTTTCATGATGCAGCGCCGCACCTGTGTCTACGACCGTGAGCAGGACTGGGAAGTGGCCGTGCGCCACAGCATCGACTACGGCCGCGCCTTCGAGAACCTGATGCAGAACATCGGCACCGTGAACAACGGCTTTCCCGAGGCGGTACCCTATGAACGGGTGGCCAACCGCGACAGCTACAACCCGGAGGCGATCCGCGAGAACCTGATGTTCGGTACCCCCGACGAGATCATTCGCAAGCTGGAAGTGTACGAGGCGCAAGGGGTGGACCAGTTCTGCCTCGGGTTGGCCTTCAACCTGCCATACGAGTTGCAGGAGAAGACGCTGCGCCTGTTCATCGACGAAGTCATGCCGCATTTCGCCCGTCGCGCCGCCGCGCGTCAGGCCGGTTGAGACGGACAGGGAGCGCATATGCTGACGCAAACCTCCGACCCATCGGGCGTGATCCAGGGCAGCCTGGCCACCGGCGGCATCGAACTGAACTACCGCCTGCAAGGGCGCGGTACGCGCCCGCTGGTGTGCATCCACGGTGTGGGCTCGTACCTGGAGGCCTGGGACGCGGTTGCCAGCCACCTGGTCGAGGACTTTCGCATCCTCACCTTCGACCTGCGCGGCCACGGGCATTCCTCGCGGGTGTACGGCCGCTACGAGATCGACGACTTCGTCGGTGACACCTTGGCGTTGGCCGCCCATGTGGGCTTCGACACCTTCGACCTGGCCGGTTTCTCGCTGGGCGGCCTGATTGCCCAGCGTCTGGCCTTGCAGCACCCACACCGGCTGCGGCGCCTGGCGCTGCTGGCCACGGTCTCTGGGCGCACTCGCGAGGAACGCGCGCGGGTGCTGGAGCGCCTGGCGGCGTTGCAGGAGGGCGAGCGCGGCTCGCACCATGATGCCTCGTTGTCGCGCTGGCTGTCGGAAGATTTCCAGGCGTGCAATCCGGACCTGATCGCCTGCCTGCGCCAGCGTGACGCCGAGAACGACCCTCAGTGCTATGCGGCCGCGTACCGGGTGCTGGCCGAGACCGACTATGGCGGTTTCATCGACCAGATCCAGGTACCGACCCTGATCGCCACCGGCGAGCAGGACCAGGGGTCCAACCCGCGCATGGCGACCTTCATGCACGAATGCATCCCAGGCTCCAGGCTCGAAATCCTGCCGGGGTTGCGCCACTCGATCCTGATCGAGGCACCGAGGCAGGTCGCCGGCCTATTGCATGAGTTCTTCATGGACGATCAGTGAGTGGACGGACACGTCACCAACCCCGCTGCGGTGGGGGCGTCGGTCCGGTCAGTGAGATTCTGTTTGCTACGAGAGTGCTGGCAATGAACATCGAAAAACGCATCCCCCGAATAAAAAGCGGTTCGATATCCCTCCACCTGGCCGCCTTGCGTGAGGCCGGGCCTTCATCGACTGCCGTGTCCCCGCGAACTCGGTTCGCGGGCCATCCGAACTTGCACGAGGAGTCGCAGCCATGACTGACCGATTGGTCATCGAGAATCTCTACAAGGTGTTCAGCGACAAGCCCGGCCCCGCGCTGGCGATGTTGCACGAAGGCAAGGGCCGCGCCGAGGTGCTGGAAACCCTGAGCCAGGTGGTGGGCGTGGACGACGTGTCGCTGCGCATCCCGTCCGGCTCGATCTACATGATCATGGGCCTGTCCGGCTCGGGCAAATCTACCCTGGCGCGCTGCATCAACCGCCTTAACGAGCCCAGCGCCGGGCGCATCCTGCTTGATGGCGAAGACCTCTGCGCACTGGACGAGGAGGGCCTGCGTGAGGTGCGCCGCTCGCGGATCTCCATGGTGTTTCAACACTTTGGCCTGCTGCCCAACCGGCGGGTGATCGAGAACGTCGAGTTCGGCTTGAAGATGCGCGGCACCGCGCCGGCCCAGCGCCGCGCCCGGGCCGAAGAGGTGCTGGCGGTAGTGGGCCTGGGCAAGTGGGCCTACCACATGCCCCATGAACTCAGTGGCGGTATGCGCCAGCGCGTCGGCTTGGCCCGCGCCCTGGCAACAGACGCTGACGTGCTGATCATGGACGAGGCATTCAGCGCCCTCGACCCGCTGATCCGCAGCGAGATGCAGGACGAACTGCTGCGCCTGCAACGCACCCTGAACAAGACCATCCTGTTCATCACCCACGACTTCCAGGAAGCGCTCAAGCTTGGCTCGCGCATTGCCATCATGTCCGAAGGGCGGGTGGTCCGCGAAGGTACGCCACAGTCGATCGTCATGGAGCCTGGCAGCGAGTACGTCGCCGGCTTCACCCGCGAGGTCGACCGCGCTCGGGTGTTCGACGCCGCTTCCGTGATGACCGCGCTGACACCGGTCTGGCGCGGCGAAGGCCGCACCCTGCTGGGTGCCAGCAATCTGGGGCCAGGCTTCCTGGTCGATGGCGATCAGCGGCTGCTGGGCATCCTCAGCCAGCAGCAGGTCGCCCTGGCCTGCAGCGGCCAGCAGGCACCTCAGCCCGCAGCCGGCTTCATTTGCGTGCCGAGCACGGCACGGCTGGTGGACGTGGCGCCGCAGTGCATCGGTGGCCAGCCGGTGGGGGTGACAGACGAGGCCGGGCGGCTGCTCGGGTTCCTGGATGCGGGGCATATTCTGGCCCGGATTGGCGCCGCTCAGGGCGTGGAGGTGCGACATGCTTGAAGCCAACGACCTGGCGGTGTTCCCCATCGCCGACTGGATACAAAACGGCGTGCAGTGGCTGGCGGAGAACTTCCGTCCCTTTTTCTCCAGCCTGAAATGGCCGATCGAGCAGTTGCTCAACTTCGTCGACGGTGCTTTCCATGCCATGCCGTTCCCGGTGATGGTGCTGCTGACCTTCCTGTTGTTCTGGCGCTTGGCCAACCTGCGAGTGGCGCTGTTCAGCGTTGCCGCCTACGTGACCATCGCAGTGCTTGGGGTGTGGTCGGAGGCGATGACCACGCTGTCGCTGATTACCACGGCCATCGTGTTCTGCGCGGTAATCGGTATCCCCATTGGCATCTGGTGCGCACGTAGCCCTGCTGCATGGATGGTGGTGCGCCCGGTGCTGGATGTGATGCAGACCACGCCGACCTTCGTGTACTTGGTGCCGGTGGTGATGCTGTTCGGTGTCGGCAACGTGCCCGGTGAAGTGGCGGTTGCCACTGCAGCGATGCCGCCGCTGATCCGCTTCACCCAGTTGGGGATTTGTATGGTCGACAGCGAGATCGTCGAAGCCGGCGAGGCGTTCGGGGCCAACAAGTGGCAGCTGTTGTGGGAGGTGCAGTTGCCGCTGGCAATGCCGACTATCCTCGGCGGCCTGAACCAGACGGTGCTGACCGCCATGGTGATGTCGGTGGTGATTTCGATGATTGGCGCCGAGGGCCTTGGCCTGGTGGTGCTGCAGGGTATCGGCCGGCTCGACGTTGGCGGCGCGGCGGTCGGTGGCATCGCCATCGTGCTGCTGGCGATCATGCTCGACCGTTTTTCCCAGGCACTGGGTGCACCTCGGCCAGGCAATGGTCTGACGTTGAAAAGCGTGCTTCGCCGCTGTCTGCGCGGCGAACGCCTGCTGTCCCAGGGGCATTGAGCCACAGCACCTTGCTTGATGCGTTTGCGTGTGTGTCACAACCCGATAACGAGCATAAGAAGAAGGTAGACAACGATGAACATGTTCCACAAGACGCTCGCCTGTGCCGCCATACTTCTGGCCCTGACAGGCACCGCCCGGGCCGAAGGGTTGCCCGGTGATGGCCGGACCATCCGCTATGCCCAGGACAGTAGCCTGGGGGGGAATTATGTAGTGGCGCAGATTGTCTCCGACGCCTTCAAGGCGCTGGGATACAAGGTCAAGCTGGTCACCCTGGACAATACCTTGTTCTTCCCCGCCGTGGCCCAACACGACATGGACATCGGCACCGATATCACCCTGCCACAGCGCGAACCCGGCTTTCGCGCCGTGGCGAAGGACGCTGAGCTGGTCGGGGAGGGGATGATCATTGGCGGTGGCATCAATGGCTATCTGATAGACAAGAAGACCGCACTGGCCAACAACATCACCACCTTGGAACAGTTGAAAGATCCGAAGATCGCCGCGCTGTTCGGCGCCGGCGGCAAGGCCGAGTTGACCAGCTGCGACCCAGCGTGGAGCTGTGGCAAGGTGATCGATTATCAGATGAAGGCCTTCGAACTGACCGGCACGGTGCGGCAGGTGCGTGGCAAGTACGAGGCGCTGATGGCCGACGTAGTGACCAAGGTCAAGGGCAGCAAGCCAGTCTTCTTCTACGCCTGGAGCCCGTCCTGGGTGACCAATGCGCTGGTGCCAGGCCGCGACGTGCTGTGGCTGCCTACGCCCAAGGATGCGTTGCCAGCGGACATTCCCAACGACGGCTCGGCGCTGGTCAAGGACGTCGAGGGCTGCGCCGGCGACGCCAACCCGTGCCGCATGGCCATGGGCTCATGGAACTACCACACGGTTGCGAACAAGCAGTTCCTCGCGGACAACCCGGCGATCAGGCAACTGATGCAGCAGGTGCATTTCCCCACTGCCGTGTGGTCGCAGTGGGAGGCGGCGATAGGCAAGGAGGGCGGCTCGCCGGAAATGATCCGCAAGCTCGCCGACCAGTGGATAGGTGCCAACCAGGCACAGTTCGATCAGTGGGTGGCCGCGGCCAAGTGACAGTCACGCCGGGGCGGCTGGCGCCCCGGCGCTTAGGCAGAATCGAAACGGAGAACCTTGCATGAATCAGGAACTGTTTGAACGCGGGCTGCAGACCCGACGTGAAGTACTCGGCGACGCCTACGTGGACGCCGCGCTGGCCAACGCCGATGAGTTCGGCATGCCGATGCAGGAACTGGTGTCGCAGTACTGCTGGGGCGATGTATGGAACCGACCAGACCTGGACCGGCGCACCCGCAGCCTGCTCAACCTGGCGTTCATGACCGCGCTCAACCGGCCTCACGAGCTCAAATTGCACATTCGTGGCGCGCTGAACAATGGCGTGAGCAAGGCGGAAATCCGCGAGGTGTTCCTGCAGGCGGCGATCTACGCCGGGGTGCCGGCGGCGGTGGACAGCTTCCGCTGTGCCCGTGAGGTGTTCCAGCAGGATTGATCACCTGGCACGGGGCTCTCGCATCAGCGCCAATGCGAGCGTGCCCCGTGACACAGCCGCTGCCAGCATACTTGCAACCCTTCCCACGGTGATATTCATGGACTACCGCTACTTGGGCCGCAGTGCTCTGAAGGTTTCCCCCTTGTGCCTGGGCACCATGATGTTCGGTGGTGCCACCGACGAACCGACCGCCCAGCGCATCATTGCCCACGCTCATGCTCAGGGTGTCAACTTCATCGACACCGCCGACGTTTACACCGGTGGTGCCGCCGAGCGTATCGTCGGCCGGGGCATCGCCTCCCAGCGCGACGACTGGGTGCTGGCCAGCAAGTTCGGCTCACCCGTAGACACTGCCCCGAACCGCCAGGGCCAGTCGCGCAAATGGATCAACCAGGTCGTCGAAGCGAGCCTCAAGCGCCTTGGCACCGACTACCTCGATATCCTCTACTTCCACCGTGCCGTTCCCGGTGTGACCCTGGCAGAGGGCGTGCGCGCAGTTGGCGACCTGATCCGTCAGGGAAAGGTGCGTTATTTCGCAGTGTCGAACTTGCGCGGCTGGTACATTGCCGAGGTAGTGCGTTTGGCCGACGAGATGGGCCTGGACCGGCCGGTGGCCAGCCAGCCGCTATACAACCTGGTCAACCGTACCGTCGAGGTCGAACAATTGCCTGCCGCCTATCACTACGGTTTGGGCGTTGTGCCCTACAGCCCGCTGGCGCGGGGCGTACTGACCGGCAAGTACGCCCCAGAAGGCCCGCCACCGCCGGACAGCCGGGCAGGGCGTGGCGACCAGCGCATCCGGCAAACCGAATGGCGGCGCGAATCCCTGCACATCGCCCAGTCCGTTGCTGCCCACGCCGCCTCGCGCGGCATCAGCAGTGCGGCCTTTGCCTTGGCCTGGGTCCTCAATAACCGCTGCGTCAGTTCGGTCATCGCTGGGCCGCGCACCGAAGCGCAGTGGCACGGTTACCTGAAGGCATTGCAGGTGCGTATCGAGGAGCAGGACGAGTGCTTTGTCGACAGCCTGGTGCCGCCGGGGCATTGCTCCACGCCGTATTACACCGACCCTAGCTATCCGGTCGAGGGGCGATTCAGGTCAGCCGATCAATGCAGCCTAGCCTTCGAGTAATGCTGTCAGACCGGTGTCGTTGGTCTTGACCACACCATTGCGGGCAAGCATGGCAAAGCAGCGCCAACGTGCTTCAAAGTCGGTGCATTCGGGGTCATACATTTGTACAAAACCAGGCTCGGAAACCTGAATATTTAACGATTTCCAGTACCGCAAAGGCGTCTTAGTCTCCTGTTCAAGCGTTGAACAATAATAAAAGGAGACACCCAATGCCCATTCCCTGCCATGCCGGCGGCAACCTGCAGTTTCAGTGAGTCAATTGCAATTAGATTTTGCACCGTCAGCATAGAAGCTCTCGTTTCTGGACTAGAAAATCAATCAACGTCCTGATTTTGGCTGGTATCTGCGCGCGTGTAGGTGCCTGATTGCGTTGCTCGTGGAGGTGACGTTAATGAGGCACTAGCAGAAGTTTCAAAGGGATGCCGGATATGATCGGGCCTGGGGCAACGAATCCATCGCCATTTGATCCTCATCTCTGATTGGTCGAAAACACACTTCAAGGCTTATGCCCGCAGCCATGCGTTTCGCACATGGCTGCGGGCTGTTCTTCATGAGCTGGCACCGTCGCTGTACAGCGGCTTGTGCTGACCCTTTCATATCGTCCTCAGCCTTGTTGCTTTCAGACGAAGGTGTACGAACAGACCTTGTTGCCGGCCGGATCGCGCAGGTAGGCCGCATAGGCACCCGGCAGGTGACCCCGTGCGCCAGGTTGCCCCTCGTCGGTGCCGCCTGCGGCAAGGCCGGCGACGTGGAAAGCGTCCACTTCGGCGGGAGTGGCGGCCGCAAAGCCAATCGTCACGCCATTGCTGGAGGGCGCTTCACCATTGCCCGGGCGGGCGATGATGAAAGCCGGCTTTTCGCGACCGAAAAGCACCCACCCATTGCCGAAAGGGCCGAGGTTGTTGATGCCGAGGGCACCCAGCGCGGCGTCGTAGAATGCGGCCGACTTCTGAACGTCGGCGGCACCGATAAAGACGTGCGAGAAGATGCCGTCGCCGGAGATGACAGGATTGGACATGATTGATTTCCTTGATGGTTGGTGTTGAGTGGTTTGTGGGCGATCAGTAGTGGATCACCGTGCGAATCGACTTGCCTTCGTGCATCAGGTCGAAGGCCTTGTTGATGTCGTCGAGGCCCATGGTGTGGGTGACGAACGGGGCGAGATCGATCTCGCCTTTCATGGCGTCTTCCACCATGCCCGGGAGTTGGGTACGACCCTTGACGCCGCCGAAAGCCGAGCCCTTCCAGGTCCGGCCGGTAACCAGCTGGAACGGACGGGTAGAGATTTCCTTGCCGGCACCGGCCACGCCGATGACGATCGATTGGCCCCAACCACGGTGGGCAGCTTCCAGGGCCGAACGCATCACGTTGACGTTACCGATGCACTCGAAGGTGTGATCGACACCCCAGCCGGTCATCTCGATGAGCACCTCGTGGATCGGCTTGTCGAAGTCCTTCGGGTTAAGGCATTCGGTGGCGCCGAAGGTACGAGCCAGTTCGAACTTCGCCGGATTGGTGTCGATGGCGATGATGCGACCCGCCTTGGCCTGGCGTGCACCCTGAATCGCAGCGAGACCGATGCCGCCGAGGCCGAAGATCGCCACTGAGTCGCCCGGCTGCACTTTGGCCGTGTTGTGAACGGCGCCGATGCCGGTAGTCACACCGCAACCCAGCAAGCAGACATGCTCGGGATTGGCATTCGGGTTTATCTTGGCCAGCGAGACTTCGGCAACCACCGTGTATTCGCTGAAGGTCGAGCAGCCCATGTAGTGGTAAAGCGGCTGGCCGTTGTACGAGAAACGGGTCGTACCATCGGGCATCAACCCCTTGCCCTGGGTGGCGCGAACCGCAACACACAGGTTGGTTTTGCCGGACTTGCAGAACAGGCATTCGCCGCATTCGGCGGTGTACAGCGGAATGACGTGATCGCCAGGTTTTACGCTGGTCACACCTTCACCCACCTCCACCACGATACCCGCCCCTTCGTGGCCCAGTACGACCGGGAACAGACCTTCGGGGTCGTCGCCCGACAGGGTGAAGGCGTCGGTATGGCAAACGCCAGTATTGGTGATCCTGACGAGCACTTCGCCTTTGCGTGGCGGCTCGACGTCAATCTCAACGATTTCCAGCGGCTTTCCAGGCCCGAAGGCGACTGCGGCACGTGATTTCATGATGTTGTTTCCTTGCTAACTGGTTCAGGAGCGGAGCATTCCACTGTGTTGTCAGTTTGGGAAACGGCAGAGATGTTGTATATGGAATTGTCGCGATTTTATAATTCCTATATTTGGAATAATTGGCATATGACGAACCTGGCCATGAGGCGTGAGCAATGACGAAAGATATCGAACTGCTGCGCATATTTCGGGTGGCGGCCGAAAGCAGCAGTTTTCGCGACGCAGCCGTGCGTCTGGGGACCTCCCCTCAAGGCGTCACGCGAGCCATTCAGCAGCTGGAGAGGCACTACGGCGAGGTGCTGTTCCATCGGAGCACGCGACAGGTCCGCATTACCGCCTATGCCGAAGGCTTGCTGGAACAGGTGCGCCCTGTGCTGGAGCGGTTCGAGGATCTGTGGCGACCGCCTGTGGCCGACGAGCAGGATGCTCTGTCGGGCACGGTGCGCATCACCGCACCGCACAGCCTGGGTACCAGAGCAGTTCTACCGGCGTTGGAGCGTATTGCGGGGCGTCATCCCAGGATCACCTTGGATGTGCGCTTGTCCGACCGCATCAGCAATACGGTTGACGACGGGATCGACGTTGGCGTCAGGGTCGGGTTCATGCGCGATAGCCGCTTCATCGCACGCAGAGCAGGCGACATGAGGCTGCCCATCGTTGCTGCTCCACGCCTTATCGAGAAAGTGGGCGCACCTGGCGATATCGATGCGCTGGTTGGCCTGCCCATCGCCGCAGCCCTGGACACCAATACCGGACGCCCGTGGCCTTGGCACTTCAAAGCGGGGCAGCAGTGGATACCCGCAGCGCCCACGCTTATTGCCGACAATGCCGACATGGAAATAGGCGCCGCACTGGCCGGGGTCGCTTTCGCCCAACTGGCGGACTACATGGCGGCCCCCTACATTGCCAGCGGGAAACTCGTGCAGGTGTTGCAAGACGAAGAGCCACCGGCATGGGGGTTGTACGTCTATCGCCCTCAGCGTGGCCCCGTTCCGGGAAGGGTTCGAGTGGTATTTGATGAAATCTTGGCCGCCGTTGGGGGGCTGCCAGCTTTGCGCTGACACACAGCTTGTCCATCGGCAATTGAATTTCGTTTGAAAACAGAGAAACAGGCCAGAATATGCGCCGTTCTAAGAAGATGGCTCATTCTCAGCGCCTAGCAGTTGATTCGTCATTTCCTGCTGATCCCGACCCTGATTTATCAACCACCGCTGAAAGGCCCGGCACTGGCTACGGTGGAAGCTGTTCTGGTTCCACGTCACGTAATACGCCGCCGGCATGGGCAACGCACGCATGCACGGGATGACCAGGCGGCCGCTATCCAGGTCCCTGCGGATCATCGAATACTGCGCCAGGACGATGCCTTGTTCCTCGATCGCCGCCTGAATTGCCATGGCGGAGAGGGAGTAGATCCGGTAGTTGCGGATGATGACCTCGCCGACACCGGCATCGGCAAACCACTGCTCCCAGGACGGCGGTGAGTCGAACTTCGGTCGCCAGTCGATGGTGATCAGTGGGTGGGCCAGCAGTTCGCGTGGCTCCACCGTACCCGCCAACATCGCCGGGCTGCAGGCCGGTACCACGCAATCACGAAACAGCTCGATGGTGTGTTGGTCATCGTGAATGCCTTCTCCGTAACTGAGACGAAAGTCCACGCCGTTGGCTTGCGCCTCCGAAGGCTCGGTGTGGGTGCCGTCGAGGTAGACGCTCAGTTGTGGATGCTCCAGCTGCCAGTCGGCCACCAGTGGTGCCAGCCACTTGGACAGCAGTGAGGGCAGGGCGCTGATGTAGAGGTTGTTGGCGTTCTTGCCGCGCTCCAGCTCCGCGTAGGCCGCCCGCAGGCGTTCGAAGGCCTGGCTGCAACCTTCATGAAAACGCTGGCCGGCTGCGTTCAGGCGCAGGCGCTGGCCCTCCTTGGCGGTAAGGCTAAGGCCCACGGCTTCTTCCAGCAGCTTCATTTGCTGGCTGACCGCACCGGCGGAAATGCCCAGGCGCTTGGCGGCCTGGGTGATGCCGCCGCACAGGCCGACGGCTTCGAAAACTTCCAGTGCGCGTAACGGTGGCAGGTGGCTCATGAGTGCGCCTCGTAGGGGAGGGAAGGTGTGTATTTTTAGTTTAGAAATACTTAAGTAATCAACAGAAAAGCACATCTATTCTTTTGTTCGCCCCGGGCATAGGCTTTTTCTCAAGAAGCGACGTTTCGCATAACAACAAGAGGAGCTACACGCCATGTTCTTGAGAAACGCCTGGTACGCCGCCGCCTGGGACACCGAAGTGAAGCAGGCCTTGCATCCGACCATCCTCCTTGGCGAAGCCATCGTGCTGTATCGCAAGGCGGACGGCGCCGTCGTTGCCCTGGAGGATGCTTGCCCGCACCGTAAGCTGCCGTTGTCGATGGGGCGCCTGCAGGGTGATGTGGTCGAGTGTGGCTACCACGGGCTGACGTTTGACAGTGCTGGCGCCTGCGTGAAGGCCGCTTGCGTGTCGCGTATTCCTCTGACGGCGAAGGTGCGCAGTTACCCGGTAGAGGAGCGCTATGGCCTGGTATGGCTGTGGATGGGTGATCCGGCGCTGGCCGACCCGGCCAAGCTTCTAAACATTGCCGAGTGGGATGACCCGAACTGGGGGTTGAACCGCGGCGATTCGATGACAATCGACTGCAATTACCTGTACATGACCGACAACCTGCTCGACCCCTCTCATGTCGCCTGGGTGCACCAGAGCACCTTTGGCACCTCGGCCTGCGAATCGCAGCCGCTGGAAACCGTGGAGAAGGACGATGGCGTAGTTGTGTCGCGGTGGCTGTACGACATCGACGTTGCGCCGTTCTACCAGCAGTACCTGAAGTTCCAGGGGCGTTGCGATCGCTTGCAGTACTACGAGGTGCGTTACCCGGCGCACGCGATCATCAAGGGGGTCCATACCCCGGCCGGCTACGGCGGCGATGCTGTACCTGCGCACGATAAAGCGTTCTTGATGGACTCCTACAACTTCATGACGCCGGTCGATGAAAACCGTACCCGTTACTACTGGTTCCAGTTGCGTAACTTCGATGCCGACAGTGAGAGCGTCTCGCGTCAGTTCGCTGCTGACGTGCGCCGGGCTTTCGAGGAGGACCGGGTGATCCTCGCCGCTGTGCATGCTGGCATGAAAAACCGCCAGACCGCCAACATCGACCTGGCCATCGACTCAGGCCCGCTGCGTTTTCGTCGCGCCATGGAGCGCATGATCCGCGAAGAACAGACAGGCGCCGCCAAGCTGATCGATACCCGCGAGGTCAAAGCCCATGCTTGACACCATTCCCGCCGTGAAGGGCTTTGCGCGCTTCCAGGTGACCAGGAAGGTGCGAGAAAGCTTGTCGATAACCTCGTTCGTACTCGAACCTGCCGTGCACCAGGGCCGGGTGGCATTTCGCCCGGGGCAGTTCATCGTAGTTCGCATACCACAGGCCGAAGGACCACAGGTGCTGCGCGCCTACAGCCTGTCGGGCGACCCGGGCGATCCCTCGCAACTGCGCATCTCGGTGAAGCACGAATTGCCGCCGGCACATTCGCCCGACCTGCCGGCCGGCGTGGGGTCGAGCTTCTTGCATCAAGCAGTGGAAGTGGGCGAGCAACTGGAAATCGCTGGCCCGTCCGGTACGTTCGTACTGGACGAAAGCAGCGAGCGGCCTGTGCTGTTGTTCAGCGGCGGGGTGGGCCTGACCCCCATGGTGAGCATGCTGCATCGTCTGGCTGGTACCACGCGGCCGGTGTTCTTCATCCATGCCTGCGAGAACGGCGCCGTGCATGCCCTGCGCGACGAGGTGTTGGCGGTGGCCGCCAGGCGCGCTGGGATCGTGGTGCACTTCTGCTACCGGATGCCGACCGATGACGACTTGAAACGTGCGCACCATCACAGCAGCGGGCTGGTCAGTCGGGAAACCCTGCAGACATTACTGCCCCTCGATGACTACGACGCCTACCTGTGTGGCCCGCGCCCGTTCATGCAGGCGAACTGGCGGCTGCTGCGTGGCCTGGGGATCGACAGGGCGCGCATTCGTTATGAGTTCTTCGGCCCGGCCACGATCCTCGATGAAGACGAAGCCCCGGCTGCTCCCCCTGTGGCGCCGCCGGAGCCTGCGCCCGCCGGTGACCTGACCGTGCGCTTCGAGCCGTCGGGGCAGTCCGTGGCCTGGGATGCCGCCTGCCCCTCGCTGCTCGACTGTGCCGAGCAGGCCGGGTTCGCGCCGCCCTTCAGTTGTCGCGCCGGGCTGTGCAACAGCTGCCTGACCCCGCTGCTTAGCGGCAGTGTCGAGTACAGCGAGGCGCCGTTGATGCCGCCTGAGCCTGGCCAGGTGTTGTTGTGTTGCGCACGGCCGACCTCGCCGGTGGTGTTGGCGCTGATCGATCAATAGAGGCCCGCACCACGCGGCCAATGATGAACCCGCCAGAGGCCTGATGCCTATCGACTGATGCCCGCCTCCAGACTTGCCTTGCCTCGCGTGCCCCTTACCGTGCTTCGCATCGGAGAATTAAAGATGAACAACAAAAAAACTCGATTCGCCGCTTGCTCGCTGATGATGTTGCTTGCCAGTTTCTCGCTGAACACCCACGCCAAGGAGTGGAACCACATACAGATCGCCACGGAGGGCGTTTATGAACCCTGGAACCGCACCTTGCCAGACGGCTCTTTCGATGGCTTCGAACCGGAGATGGCCAAGGTCTTGTGCGAGCGCATGAAAGCCCGCTGCACGATCGTTGCCCAGGATTGGGATGGCCTGATCCCGGGGCTCAAGGCTGGCAAGTTCGATGTGGTGATGGACGCCCTGGCGATCAGCCCGGAGCGGCGCAAGGTGATCGACTTCTCCCGCCCTTACACCAAGGCCCCGGCCACGTTCATTGCGCTGCAGTCCAGCGCTGTCGACCTGGGCAGCGGTACCTTGCACTTGCGCGGTAACCCTGAGCTGGATACGCCTGCGGTGGATGACCTGCGCAAACGCCTCAAGGGCAAGCTGATCGGGATCGTCTCCGGCACCGTATACAGCAAGTTCATCCGCGACCAGTTTGGCCAGGTGGCGACCATCCGTGAATACAAGACCCCGCCCGAGCCGCTGATGGACCTGAAGAACGGCCGTGTCGACGTGGTGTTCGAAGACCTCGGCTTCCTTTCCGGGGAAATGCAGCGCGGCGCCGACAGTGGGCTGGTACTGGTCGGCCCGGCTATCAATGGGCCGATCTGGGGCGAAGGGGAGGCCTTCGGTATACGTCCAGGCGAGCCGGAGCTCAAGGCCAAGCTCGACGCTGCGATCGATTCGCTGATCGCCGACGGCACGATCAGCGAGCTCAGCCGCAAATGGTTCAAGCACGACTTCACGCCGCCCACCCAATGACCCCGGTCCGTCTGGCGCCCCAGTGGCGCCAGGCACCGACAGGCCGCTCGCGCATCAGCGCGGGCCGGCGGTTCTCTGACACGGTTATAGGTGGACTACGGTGATCGAGTTGATTGGTTTTAGCGCAAAGGGCTGGGGCAGTGTGTTGCTCATGGCCGCGCTCATGACGGTACTGGTGACGTTGGCGGCGTTGCTGGTCGGTGCTGTGCTGGGGGCACTCGTCGCTGCCGCCAAGCTGCACCCCAGCGGGCTGCTGCGGAGGCTGGGCGATGGCTACACCACAGTGTTCCGGGGGATCCCGGAGCTGTTGGTGATCTACCTGTTTTTCTATGGCGGCTCGGCGTTGGTGAGCAGCGTGGGCGGGCTGTTCGGTGCCGAGGGCTTTATCAGCATGCCGGCGTTCCTGGTGGGGGCGCTGGCGGTCGGGGTGGTGTCTGGCGCCTATCAGGCCGAAGTGTATCGCGGGGCGTTCCAGGCGGTGTCGCGCAGCGAGCTGGAAGCGGCCAAGGCGATCGGCATGCCGCTGATGCTGCGCTTTCGCCGGATCATTGCGCCACAGATCCTGCGTTTCGCCTTGCCGGGCATCGGCGGCGTCTGGCAGATCACCCTGAAGGATTCGGCCATCCCAAGTTTAAGTGACGCTAGGGAGTCGCGAAAACGTCACCCGATTCGCACTCAGCTCACATTAGCGTTGCACCAACTGGATAGTCCGACCGGACAACGCCCCATGCAGGCTTTTCAAAGCAGCCTCAAGGTCGCTGCCTTCCTCAACCTCGAACCGCTCAATGGTCTCCATAGAGCTTTTCAGGGTTTGGTTGGCGCCCTCAATGACTTCTTTTCCAGCGATAGTGTTCAGCAGGGTCTCACACAGCTTTTCTCCTTGGGGCGTAATTCCCCGATAGAGCGTGACGCTGTGATTGTTGGTTTGTACGCGGATGAAGCGAACATGATCGTCGAATCGGTGGAAACGAGGGTGAAACAATTCCGTGAAGGAGCTTGGAGAGGGGTAGTTTTCCAGATTTTGCTTGTTGGCATCAGCCCAGTTTTTGTCGCTCTTTATGCTGTTGCAGTCTACGCAAGCGACCGAAAGATTCCAGAAGTGGAACGAGTATTGCTCGTAGCTTTCACGTGGGAGGATGTGCTCTATAGGCTTCGAGTATCCGCTGTTGAATAACCATCGGCGGCAGTAACAGCAGCGATTGCCTTGCTCTTGGGCAATGTATTTCCTGAAGGCCCCCTTGATGTCACTAATGACAGGCTTGGGAGGGCCCCCCTTACGCGTACGCTTGTGCTTTGGCCCGGCAGGGGCACTTAGGGTTGCACTGGCTTTGGCCGCCGCTGAAGTCTCAGGCTTTTTAGGATTTGAAAACTCATTCCACAGGTTACGCGGTGCAAGCGTCTGCCCAGTCTGTTTAACTCTAAAACGCTGAAGAGCCCGCCCATGGAAGCGAAGGACGCTAAATATCACTGTTTTGTGAACGCGGTCGTCATGGTGGCACTTCGATTTGTAGTCATCGTAGGCATGTTTAAATGTAGATTCATCCAGCACGAAATAGTCTGTCATGTCAGGCCTTTGCCTTGATGGTAAGCTTATCTGCAGCTTCCTGATCATCCATCAGTAGCTTAATTGCGGCTTGCGCCTTCATGATCAGGTCGATGTCCTCCCGATGACCTGGTGGAATGTAGGCCCCATCCTCAACTTGAACCTTGACTAACATCTGCTGAAGCTCTACTAGCGGTGATTTTTGATCGGGCCGCCTCTTGCCTTTAGTTTCTATGGCTTTCGCTACGATTCGAGCACATGTTTCATGCACTGACCGATTATGTGGCGTGTATACACCGAAGCCATCGAGGATAATGGTTTCCACTGAATAGCGCTCTTTGTCATTCAGTTCAGTTACGCGCCCTAAATCGATCATGAAGCTGTGACTGCCCGGATCATTTGCATTTGCAACCAGGGTTGGCGAATGTGTAGCAACCACAAATGAGCATCCGAATCTTTGGGAGAGGAGATGGAAAACCTTTGGCAGTGTCTGCTGCCATTTTAAATGCAAGCTGATCTCTGGCTCATCTATCAAAAATACCGCGCCACGCTCCGCGGTGGTAATGACATTCAGTAGCAGTTGGTTAATGTTCTGCTCGCCTGAACTCATTGAGCGGAATGACACAATGCGCTCATCTTCTCGCTCCGTTGACGGGCGAACAACACCGAACTCATAGTTGGATAATTTGCTAGGTACGTTGTTGGTAGTGGCATCGTTCGACATTCTGATGAGTCGAATGTTGGTCGGAGTGTTGCTCAAGTCCATCTCGGGCTTTAGCATGAAATAGAAGCGTGGGGCGAACCCTAAACATTCCTGGCACTCCTTAAGAGCATCAAGCATTTGTTGGTCGCTAAAAATTTTTGAGGCTAAACTGGTGTTGTTTGAGGTTTGCCTTGAGGGAGATATCGAATCATGGCTGGTTCGAGCACCTCGGTATTGAAATTTACCAATTTGCTTGGCGTGTGTAAAAGGGAATCGGTCGTGTACTCCGGTTGATATGCCAATTGTTTTGCGACCAGCATCAAATTTTCCAATGAGGTCACATAGGAGCTGAGTTTTGCCTGCGCCATTATTGCCTATAATGTAGATGCAAGCTGGATGAGCAACATCGTTCAATAACGTCAAAATGCTCTCGGGGTTTACGCTCAAATTAGAGGTTCGCCCAGCGAGTTGGTGGCTTCTTATGAAACTCTTTGGAGAATAGATTTTCAGTGGCTTACGGGATGTAGGTCTATGTTCAACACACAAGGTGCTTACATTTTGAAAGCCATTCTGGAACTGGGCGTTCAAAATAGTTACTACTTTTGCAGGGAGCCTCGTGAGTTGGTTCTCTATGTCGCGAGATTCATGGATACTAAAAATGTTTCCTGCCAGAATGGAGCGCTCTTGAAGATCCAGATGCTCTAAAGACTTGTTGGAGAGAGAGACATCCACATAGAGATGTGGCTTTCTCATCAAGCGCATGCGATGACTGAATGCAACTAGCAAATGATCGCTAGAGCTTTTCTTGATGTCGCTAGAGCTAAATAAGATGATGCCATCGAATTTGAATCCGGCTTGCGATAAAAGCTCGGCATCCTTTGCTAAGGTTGAGTTTCTGAGGCTTGATGCACGGACGCATAGAATGACGCGTGCTCGCATTGAACGCAAAAGAATATGATTGATTGTGTCTAGCAAGAGGTTGGATGACTCTGTGTAGATTTCCTGGCCTAAATCAATTAAAAAAGTTGGTGAGGTGCGAGAGGTTAATTCTGAGATATCATCAATGAAATGTGCAGTAATACTGTTGATTGCAAGCTTGAGCGTAATAAGGTCTTTCAGTGTTTGAGATGCTGGAGTAAACATCAAGTTCGAATGATTATCGGATATCTTTAACCTCTCAACAGATAGCTCAGCAGTGGTCGGTATCAACTCGACTATGGGGAATTCTAAAGTCGAATTCATACTTCCAATCAAAGCGGCCACGGCTGAAGGATAGTCGGGCGGTATTTGATAATCATTAAAGAGGTGCAGGTCAATTAAGTGGCTAGCAACGGCTATTCTGAGCTTCTGATCTAGAACGATTCCATGGTCTCGCTCAAGGCCTTGTAGGGCCTCTTGAAAGGCAAAATCAATTCGCGTGAGATTGGTTTTTTTAAGTGTGGCTAAATTAATGAATGTAGTGCGGAGCTTCTCGTAAACTTGGCGGTGCTGGCCAGCCAGTGATAGTTTTTCAGAGAGGTAGAGTGCTGCGAGGAGACTGAATTCTTTTTGGGAGATGTCCGAAAATATTGAATTAACTGCGAGCAAGTTTTCAGCAAGTAATTTAGTATCTACTCGGCCTTCGTCATATTCCATGTGACGCTCTCAATTGTGTTTTGAAAATATGGTGGTTTAGTAGGAGCCGCTTGCAGGCATGGGAATAGTCACCAATGCCTCCCCACAGTCTGCTTGGAAACGCCTAGCTCCCGAGCCACCTCGGCCCTGGTCAAACCTTGACCCTTCAGGCGTTGCACCTCTTGCCGACGCTCGTTGGCCGCGGCAACCCGTGAGTGTGTCCTGGTTTCAGGCTTGATCGGGAGCGGGGCTACCGACCCACCCAAGGTGGCCACCTCTTTGGACACCTGCTTCAAGAGATCTGTAGGTCGGACGACCTCATCTGCGCCATAGGCTAGTGCGAGGAGGGTGAGGGGATGGACACCCAGCTGCCGTGCGATCTCATCCAGCTTCTCCACAGTCACCCCACGCTCACTGCGCTCAATGCGACTGAGGTGGCCGGCGGTTACGCCTTCCTCAAGGTCAGTCAGCACCACTCGCTGTTGCTGGCGAACGTGGGTCAACGCTGCGGCGATCGCATGCCTGAGCATTCGGGAGTATCCCTAAAATCCGACTGTATGCCCGGTTTGCGCGGTTCCACTCAATGTCGTATAGTCAAATGAATGGAACTATCGCGATTCGCTGTGCGTCCGCGAGGGCAGGTAGGCCCGGCCAAACGCAAACCATGGGCGATTTCAATATATCGCTTAATCGAAGACACGGGACTGGAAGTCAGTCCTGCGGGTAGCTGCATGAAAATTTTGGTGTATTCCGATTTACATACCGAATTCGAAGACTTCACGCCGCCGGCCACAGACGCTGATGTAGTTGTTCTAGCGGGGGACATCGGTGTGAAAGCTCGGGGTGTGCAGTGGGCGAACGAGGCGTTCAGTTGCCCCGTGATTTACATCTGTGGGAATCACGAATTTTACGATGGCCACCTAGATGGAACGCTCGAGGAGATGAGGGCGGTCGCAGCACCGCATGTTCATGTCCTGGAAAACGAATGTTGGATTTGGAAGCAAACCAGGTTTCTGTGTGCCACTGCTTGGACTGATTTTTCCTCTACCGGCTCGGCTGGCATTGCCATGGGTAGGGCTGCTGTGCGTATGAATGATTTTCAGATGATTCGGACAGGCCCGGACAATCGCCGATTGCGACCAGAAGATGTCGCTGTACGTAACTTGGCTTCACGTGCCTGGCTTTCCCAGGAGCTCAGCCAACCCTTTGCTGGACGTACCGTGGTAGTGACACACCATGCTCCGGTGATTGGGGTTCTATCTGGGCCACGTGACCACCTTGATGCGGCGTACGCCAATCACTGGCCGGAGCTTGTCGCGCAGGCAGATCTCTGGGTTTTCGGCCATACGCATTGCCCGGTCGACCTTATGGAAGGTGGCTGCCGTGTTGTGTCGAATCCGAGAGGCTATCCGCGGGAGCAGCTGCAGTTTCGCCCTGATTTTGAGGTTGAGATCTGATGAGTGCCGGCAGTGGTATTGGTTACCTGATCAAAACGTTTGGCACCACCAAGGCGGACGTTACGTTCAACCGGCTTCCTAAAGTCATTCAGGCGGCCAGGGAGGCGATACCTGATGACGAAGTCGTTGGCTATCTGATGTGCGCGCTGGACAGGCCGCCGCAGATGACCGGCCTGATCTTTTGCGACTATCGCCATGATTTCCCAGAGGGGCTGCCGATGCGGACGCCCCCAGTGGTAGAGCGTTTCTATCGGGGAGGTTATCTGGTTGTGCGAGCACTGGGCGGCGGGATGTATGTGGTTGCGCATTGGTATTACGAAAACGGTGCTTTGCGCCCGTTCATCGAGGTGCATTGAGATGGATGACCATTTGGAAGCGTCAGATCGGCGGCCCGCAATCGGAGCCTATGGCGAGCCTGAGAGTGTTAATCGTGCGCGCGCAGTCGAGTTTGGTTCATTGGTCACGGGGTACCTGTACCACGCCGCGATCGACCTGCACTTAGGCTGCTTGGTTGGCATCGTTTATGGCGAGCGTCGAGGCCGTTTTGAGGATGGTGCCATCATCCGAAGTTCTCGGTTAGAAGGGGGTTGGGAGCAGGACGGATTTCGCCTGTACCGCACAGTGAATGGGAGCATCTATGTCGTCTGTGACTGGGCTTCTGTGGAGCCTGACTCACGATTCGCATCATTCAGTTTGTGAGCGTGGAGGTGCACATGCGGTTTTTCAAACCCAAGGCGCTGACCGAGTTAGAAAAAGAAATCACGGCTTCTCTTAAGGCGCTGAAGACGTTGTCGTGCGTGGACGGAAGGGTATCGGTAGAGCCAACGGAAGTTGTCGACCGGCCCGGGTACGAAGCGGCCAGGACAGCTGCCGCTTCCCTCACGCACAAGGGGAACGACTCAGCGGGTAGGCGTTGGAGTCAGTTGAGTGATGAGGATCTGACAGAGCTGATTGCAAGTCAGATCTTGCAGGCACGGGCAGCAGGCCTGGGCGTCGATGATGCGTTGAGAAGCTTGCGGACAAATTTGGTAGGCGGTGAGGGTGAACCTTGTGCGCCGCAGACGATAGCGACGACTGAACATTCGGTCGTCGGGCCTAATGACGAGAAAGGTGGGACGGTGGAAGCAGCACAGTTGGCGTACTTTTTACTCGACGGCGCGGAGCACGTAAAAGGGCTGGAATTTTCGGACGATCAGTTGATTGAAATAGCGACGAGCCGGTCGGGGGAGAAACCCTTCTGCGTGATCAGGAATTGGATCCTGCTTGACGTGATGGTGTCGGACAAAGACGAGAGGACACTGGAGGCGCAAGGTCTTCAACCCACCGTGATGCTGGGGCGTCAGATCGTCTTCGACAGTCGGACTCAAGGTTCGCGGCCAGGCGGGCTGAGATCGAGCTTCATGCTTGCTCTGGTTGAGTCGGTCTTTGAGACCAAGGACACACTTTACTTTCTCGCCGGGCCAGGCTTGCGCAAGCATACGAGCCTTACGGCGGTGCTTACCCTCGATAACGTGGGGTGGCGGGTCAGCAAGGATGCGACTTGAAGCGACGACCCGACACTTACAACACGGAGGATAGGTACTTGAAGATAGCGATCTACTCCGATTTGCATCTGGAGTTTGCTGGCTTTGAGCCACCTCAGGTAGAAGCTGATCTGGTCGTACTAGCAGGCGACATTTCGGTGCTTAGTCGCGGTGTGACATGGGCAAATGAGACGTTTAAATGCCAGGTGATTTACGTCTGCGGCAACCACGAGTTTTACAAGGGGCACATTGATCGAACGCTTTCCAAGATGCGAGACGCAGCTGCAGCGCATGTTCACGTCCTGGACAACCAAAGCCTGATCATCGGCAGCACTCGGTTTCTGGTGGCAACTGGATGGACAGACTTCACCTCGACCGGGGACTACAGGGCAGCGATGAGGGAATGTGCTGAATGGATGAACGACTTCAAGCGCATCCGAATTGGAGACGGTTACAGGAAGCTTCGCCCGGTCGACCTCATAGCCCGGAACATCGCTACCCGCGAATTTCTCGTCACTGAGCTCGGTAAACCGTATGACGGCAAGACGGTGGTGGTTACACATCACTGCCCGATCGTTGAGGTCCCCGGGGATGGCCATTTAGGCCACCTTGCGGCGGCTTACTACAACCAATGGCACGATTTGGTCGAGCAGGCGGATGTTTGGATCTTCGGTCACACGCACCATGCTGTCGACACAGAAATCTCAGGCTGCCGGCTCGTTTCAAACCCCAAGGGGTATCCTGGTGAGCGAACAGGATTCGTCCCTGATTTCGTGATAGAGGTCTGACACCAAGTGGCACAGTCAAAGTGTCCGGTCTATTGACGTCACCACATGGCTGCGACCGGGCCCTGGAGCGGGATGAGGCTGTGTCTTCGAGCGCGTTCACCAACAATACTTTCCTTGGTTGGAGAGGTAGCCCCTAGCATTCTGCAAGCGAGCGGCATTCGAGCGCTTCCACCCGCGTGCTGGTCGCTACGAGTGCCTGACGGTTCCCGTTCCATCTTCGATGAAGAGAGCATAAAGGGCTGCTAGCGCTATCACACGCCATGGATGAATGTGTGAGGTAGCTAAGGAACAGAGTTGCGCGTTGAGATTCCAGCTCAAGTCCAGCTTACAGGAAAGCCGCAATGGGGTGATAAAGTTGTACATCTCGTAAGTGGCGGAGGCCGGCCCTACGGCCTCCCTGAATTTAAGCTTGTTTGTTCTTGAGTACTTTCATCGCTGAGTTGGAAAGCGCTTCCTGTAAATTGCTCATTGCTGCTCCGAGTTCAGAGCTGTCATCAGTTTCAAACTGATTTATAATCTCCAGCGAGTCCTTAAGGTTAGAGTTGCCATTGACCAGAATTTCTTTAGCCGCAATGTCTTTCAGCAGGTCTTCGCAGAGCTTCTTGCCTTGTAGAGTGATACCCTGATAGAGAGTAATACTGTGATCATTGGTTTGAACTCGAATGAAACGCACATGATCCTTGAAGCGGTGAAAGCGTGGGTGGAACATTTCAGTAAAAGCTGATGGGCTAGGGTACGCTTTTAAGTCCTTTTTACTTTCATCGCACCAAACTTTGGCTTTCTTCAGACCGTTGCAGTCGACACACGCCACAGCAAGATTCCAGAAGTGAAATGAGTACTGCTGGAACGACTCCCGTGGCAAAATATGCTCGATGGGCTTGGCATTGCCGTTGTTTAACAGCCAGCGCTGACAGTAGCAACAAATGTTTCCATGCTCTTTGGCGATAAATTTTCTGAACGCTGCCTTAATCTCGCTACCCTTCGGGCGATTAGTCGTTCCCTTTGTAGGCTTGAGGTTAGACAGGGTTGCCCAAAGATCGAGTTTCGGTAATGTCTCGCCCTTTCGGGAGCGTTCGAATCTATCGATCGCATCTCTCTCGAATGCTGCCAAAATTAGAAAGGTACGTCGACGCTGCTTGATTACTTTATGGCAGTTTACTTTATACCTGGTCAGGCAACTGTCCATCTCCGCCTGGTCTATAATGAAGTGCTGAGCCATTTCCTTAGTCTCACTGCACCGGATTCACTGAGGTATCTTTAAGTAACAAGCTGATAGCGGCTCGTGCCTTTCTAATTAGATTAAGGTCGTCTGCCAGTCCTCCGGACGGCGTTTTAACTCCCGTGCTTTCTAATAGTCTTTCCAGGTTGTCGAGTTCTCCGAGTGCATCAGTCTCTGCAGCGGCATGCGTTGAGTTCTTTTCTTTAATGGTTTGTGCCACAAGCTTGGCGCACTTTTCATGAACTCCTCGGTTGTTGGGGGTGTATGTATTGAAGCCGTCTAGAATTATCGACTCTACGGAATAGCGCTGTTCTTCATTTAGGATTTGAAGCTTCCCTTCGCTAAGCTGGTAGCAGTACATGTTCGAGTCATTCGCATTGGTGATGAGTGTCGGAGAGTGGGTGGCGACAACAAATGAAACCCTGTACTGTTTGGAAAGGATGTGCAAGACATGTGGGAGATTTTGCTGCCATTGAAGGTGAAGGCTAACTTCTGGTTCATCTATGAGGAACACTCGACCCTGCTCGCAGTGAGTGATGATGTTCATCAGCAGGTGGTTGATATTTTGCTCGCCAGAACTGAGTGAGCTCGACGTGCGAATGGTTTCACTTCCTGCGCGGACGAAACCAAACTCGTACTTTTCAAGATTTTCTGGCAGTTTGTTTTCTTGCGCAGTTAAGCTGAGCTGGGTAAATCGCTCACTTATAGCAGTGTTCTCATCAACTTCCGTTTTTTTGATTAGATAAAAGCGTGGCGCGTAACCAAGATAAGTTAAGCACTTAACGAATATATCAAGCTTCTCCTGATGTTTGAGAATTGAAGCAGTCTGCTGGTGGGCGAGCTTGTCTTTCTGCAAAATGGCAATGCTGTGCAAGCTGGTTCGCGAGCCGCTGTAAATAAATTTAGAGGCGATAGCAGATTTGTCGCTGTATGGGAAACGATCATGGATGGTGGTCGAGATCCCAACTGATGTCAGTTTTTTGTTGGATAACTTAGTTATCAGCTCTCGTAACAGCAAGCTCTTACCAGCACCATTGTTCCCAATTATGAATAGGCAGCTTGGGCGAGCAGTTGCCTCCAGAATTTCTATTAGCTCGCTAAGGTCTGCAGTCTGAGTCACTGTTGTGGCGTCGATCTGGTTTCGACTGATAAAAGATCTTGCAATATTTATCCTGGTCGGGCTGTTAGAATTTTTACGAGCCGAAAAGCATATGTTTTTGATGTTCTTGTAGCCATTTAAAAATTGCGCATTTAGGAAATTTTGAATCTTGAGGTCGTCCTGATTGAACAGGTTTGCTTTTGTTCCTTGGTGCAGGTGCAATATTCTGCCCGCGATAATTGCTCGATCATTAATTTCAAAGTCTGGTAGAGCATGGTTTCTGCTTGAGACGTCCAAGTAAAGTGTTTTGTCGCTGCTCGGATGTTGATCGCAACTCAGGATGATGGCGAGGCGGCGTGAGTCTTTACTTTTACTTATATTGAACTCAATGACAGACTCCACGTGTATGCTTTTATCTTTGTGGTGGGCTATTGCTTTCTCAATATCCTTCCGATTTGTCAGGCTAGTAGAGGATATCAAAAATACTCGGCAAGCTAAGTCTATTTCTGTTAAGAATTCATTAAATGATTTGGCGGGCTCGGACAGCTCTGCGTTGCCGGCTTTGGACGGCGGCGGATCTATGAGGTAAGTAGAGCCACTAAATTTTTGGCGCTTGTACGTTGATTTAGATATGAAGTGAGGCTTGATGTTTGCCAGTCTGAGCTTTAATTGGATTAGCGTTTTTTCAAGAGCGCCTCTCGGCTCTCCAATGAAAAGCGTCTTTAGGCGTGCTCTGTTCCTGTCCCTTAAGGCAAGTTCAGCAGTAGTTGGGTAGAGGTCAATGAGAGGAAGCCCCTCACTGCTATCATATAACATCTTGCAGAGTGTTGCTGTGACTTTTGCGTGCTGTCGGGGTAAACCATATACTTCTGTGAGTGCAGAGTCTATCAGATAGTGAGCTAGCGAGATCATGTCGTTACGATGTACTGGGCTTGTTATGCTAACAACTGTTTCCAGTATTCTATTCGTAAAGGATTGGTCGGGTACCCATTGTCCATCAGAGCTCAGGTTTCCCGTGAGAGCCGCCTCGGAGATCAAGGGGTTGAGCACCCGTAGCCCGTTGCTTAAATGGGCCATGATAGATGAAAAGTGCAGGGCAAGGGATAGCGAAAATAGCTGTGCCGGTATATGCGGGAAGTGATTCTGAAGTTTGTTTAGATTTTCAGTGTGCAACTGGACACTTAAGTCCTTCTCATTGTATTCCATAATAGCTCGCCTGGCATTGATGGCATGTTGCCATTCTCGCTTTTGGCGCTGATGGCTGCAAGCCCAAGTCAATCCGTTGCAACTGTGTGCATCTTGAAGCGGGTTGGCAATCAATGTGCCTTCGAGACCCTATTGGGTATCTTTACGTGAGATGGGTCTACCAGCACGCGAAGCCGGTGGCAAAAGGGATGCATGGACGCTTTGCGTCTACCTTCGTTCAAGCTATTTCGCAAGCGTTTGCCCACCATCGCCCGAAAGGTGGAGTTCAGGAGATGAGTTCGCCGGAAGCTTGCGCTACCCAGCCTCCCTCGATGTTCCGGTCTAGCTACCTAAGCTCAGATGTGGCATATAGCCGCTATCGAGGCGTGCGCATCCGTGAGCCGGTGCGCATGAAGATTGGATGCTGGGTGATCCGCTCGCAGCGCGACACGGAAGGCCGGGATTGGGATCAAGGTAGATGGTTGGGTATCGGAAAGGCCGTGTGAAGCGTTTATGGGACGCGCTAGCTGTGGGGATCAGCGAATCGCTTAAAGCGTATGACAAGTCTCAGCCGCCCCCGAGTGATGAGAAGTTTTTTGAGCCGTTGACGCCAGTACGGTTGCAGGAAGAGATCTCAGGCCGGTACGAGCGTGAGCTGAGGCACGCTCTGGAGAATCCTGAGATTCTGAACATCGCCGTCACGGGCAGCTACGGCGCTGGCAAGAGCAGCGTTCTGAAGACTTTTTTTGAGAACCACCGGTTCTACAAGCATACCTTCGTATCTTTGGCGACCTTCACCAAGCCCGATCTTGTAGGTTCATCCGAGGCTAAGCCCAACACGGACGCGTCATCACAGACGACTGCAGAAAAAGCAGATGCTGCAGAGCCCAAGGGTGACAGGGACAACAAGGTTGAAAAAGCAGACAAGGACGTCCTGATCAATCGCATCGAAGAGACGATTGTTCAGCAGTTGCTCTATGCGGTGCGGGCCAGCAAGGTTCCCAAGACACGGCTGAAGCGGATTACACAGACTTCAAGCTTTCGCCTGTGGCTTCGTACCGGTGCGATGACAGTAATCTCTATTTGCGCACTGAGGTTATACAGTCCCACAATCGCCAATAAAGCTGGCATAGCTTCGAGCTGGTTACTCGAGAAGCTTCTTCTGATTCCAGAAGCTGGGGCCTTGGTCGGCCTGGGGCTCGGCAGTATCTGGTTGCTGTACACCGCCCTGAAATTCCTGTCGTTGTTTAGCATCGATGGCTTAACACTCAAGGGTGGCAAGCTTGAGGCTACCCAGCACGGCTCAGTGCTGCACAAGAACGTCGACGAGATCATCTACTGCTTCGAGCGCAGCGACGTGAATGTGGTTGTGATCGAAGATCTGGATAGGTTTGATATCCAGGAAATTTTTTTCAGGCTGCGGGAAATCAATCTCATCATCCGTAGCTCACCTCAGATCAAACGCCCCGTCCATTTCGTGTACGCGATACGGGACGAAATGTTTGGTGTCGGTGACAAGACCAAATTCTTTGATCTGATCATTCCGATCATCCCAGTGGTGCATGGCGATAACGCCAGGGAGCAGCTTTCCAAGCTGCTGGATGAGCGCACGGTGGATGACGGAAGGCTATCTGATCGTCTCGATGAGAGACTCATCGATCATATCGGCTACTACATCGATGAGATGCGGCTGATCAAGAACATTGTCAACGAATACGACATCTACCAGAGCCTCCTGGCCCCGGCTGGCGTGCACCTCAATCCGAACAAGCTGTTCGCGATGGTTGCGATCCGCAACCTGTATCCGGCTGCCTTTGCTGACCTGGTGAAGCGAAGGGGAAAGCTGTACTCAATTTTTGAGGAGTACCCAGAGTGGGTAGTCGCACAGTTGAAGACCAAGAACGATGAGCTTGCTGGTCTCACAGAACGACGAGCGGCTCGTCAGCAGGATTATGCGACTGACCTGATCGAGCTGCGTCTGCGTGTTTGGTACGAAGTGATTCAACGAGGAGGATCGGCGAATGCCAACTCCTTGAAGCTCGACGGCGGGACTTACCTCACTCTACCCGACTTTGCAGGCGAAGCCGGGTTTGAGCGCTTTAAGTCGGCTACACACGTTACACCACTGCTGCAGCAAAGAAGCGGACATGAGGGGAGTACACAGTATCCCAAGTCGATACTTGAAGATCTGGATTTTGAAGTGCGCTCGGCGGTGCTGAGCGATTCAGTGGCCAAGCTGGATATGGAGGTTGCTGAGCTAGAACGTGAGATTCATCGCCTGAAAGCCGTACCGTTCAGGGTTGCCGTCAAGCGCGCATATGGAGAGGTCGTCAGGGAAAAGCTCGTCGACTACAAGATGATATTTTTCCTGGTGCTAAAGGGTTACCTCGACAGCGATTATGCAGACTATCTTGGGTATTTCTACGAGGGTAGCCTGACCCAGTCCGACAAGAACCTCATTCTCGCCCTCGGTCGTGAAGAGCTCGTCGACGTTGACACCGCTATCCAGAAACCTGAACGCGTTATCAGAGCTCTTGACCATGAGTCATTGAGCGAGGGCCGCGGGATCCTGGTCAGCCTGATATCTGAGCTGCTACAGCACGACTTCAAAGAGCCAGATGAACGAGAAGAGCGCGCTGCAAAGCTTGCCGTGATACTCAAGGGTGGCCTTCAAGCGCTGGAGCGGTTGGGGCAAGCAGTTGAGATCCTGATTGAAGCCGGTAAGGGGCGCTACCTTGTGCGCGCTCTGTATAAGGCGGATAGCGAGCTAGTTATGCATGTTGTGGGTGATGAGCGATTCAATCCAGATGCTCCAAGAGCCCGGTGGCTTTACCACGTTCTCGAAAATCTCGACGCCGATGAGGTGGCAAAGCTCGACCACAATGGCCAACTCTCAAAGCTGGTGAATGAGCGTGAAAACGTGACGGGTTGGGTGTCACGCCTGGAGGCGAACCAGCATGGCTGGCAATGGTTGCGTTCCAAGCCTGCTCAGTTTGCGAAAATTCACGAGGGGATCAGTGCGGATGATCTTAAAGCACTGGTGAGAATGCGCTGTTTGAAGCTCAACCTTCGTATGCTCAGCCTGCTTTGTAAGGTCATGGATGGAGACAATCAAGATCAGTCGGTCAGCTACGACAGGCTCGCTATTCTTGATGTGCCGGATCTTATAGAGCAGCTAAAGGAAGATATCCCATCGCTCGTCGAGGAGCTCTTGCTGCAGGGCGGTTTGCTGTATGAGTCGTCGGGATCACTGCGAGCGCTACTTGAGATGCTGACTGACCAGCCCGACCTGATGCACAGGTTGTTCGATCGTACTCGCGCCTCATTGCTGGGCCTTGAGAACAAGCTCCGAGAGGTTTGGCTGCCCGCGATGGCAGCCGATCGTATCAAGAGTCAAGGCATGAGCCGTGCTGTCTGGAGGGTGTTCGGTGATGTGATGGATAGGGAAGAGAAGGGCGCAGAGGTCGCTCAGGCAGATGAAGCCGAAAAAATCCTCCTGGAGTACATCGTGCGCAATGCACATGAGTTGGCACCTGAATTGTGGGAGCAGTCAGACCAGCAAACGGCACTGCAGCAGTTCCTCCTTCGAAACGAGCGCGTGTCGACGGAAACTTTGGAGATTTTGTTCGCCAGCACGCGAATTGCTCCATCGATTCTTGACGACTCCATACCATCCTCAAGGTGGGAGTACCTCTCTACCACTCAGTCCCTGCCTTACAGCGAGGCCAGCCGCCTGGTGTTCTGGGCCAATGCGCCTGATCTTGAATTGACCTATGTCCTGTCGCATTGGAATGAGGTGCGACAAAAGGAAGACTTTTCCAATTTACCAGCTCCTATAATCTCAGGATTGAGCAAGTCTGAAACGCCGAGCCTGGAAGACCTGATCAACCTGTGGTTGGTGGTGCCGGCCCAATATCTCTCTGACCAACCAGAGGCTGCTGCCAACCTCGCGAGCGTGTGCGCGCGGGCATACAAGCAAGGATTGACATTCCCAAACAGTTACCTGCCAGTGATCCTCCAGGTTGCCGCTGAGGCCAGCTTGAGCAGTCAGGATCGAAACGACCTGATAATCCAGGCGCTCGATATGGGCTGTGATTGGTCACAGATTGCAGGTTTACTACCGTTGCTTGGGCAGGATTTCGCGGGTTTGGCAGGCCAGCGCCGTACGCTGAGGCTTTCAATTTCTGACAGTCGTTACAGGGTGCTCAGAGCCTTGGAGCGTCGAATGTTCATCCGCTGCATTACATTGGAAACGTACTTTTTTGCCGTCAGAAGAAGAAGCACGTACTGATTCAAGGTAGTCATTCGCTCTAGGTAACGCGCGAAACCAATGCAAAACCGATTGCGGCCTGGGATAGGGCCGTAATCTGGTTAGCCACATCCTACCGGGCTGCGTGCGGCTGGGAGGGCGGCATAGAAATCCGTCCCACAGCAGAGCGCTCTTGAACCATTACCCTGCAGAGTAAATGCACCTGGTTGGAGTGAACAGGAAATCAGATTAATTCAGGATGACTACTTTCAACATGCCGTTGGAGGCAGATGTGAAGTCGTTCCTGCAAAAGATCTATGACTGTACCCAAACCGAGCGCGCCAAGGTGATTGGAGCTTGGGTGCTCATTCCATTCACGCTTATGATGGCAAACAGAGGCATTAAAGACCTTGGCCTTGAAACCTACAGAATCGTCCAGAGCAGCACGTTCTGGGAGTCCTTCCCCTTCGTCGTTGCCTTCGCCGCAATGCTCTGCGCGGCGGGCTGCTTCAGGGTGCGATGTGCGGAGTTAAAAAGAAAGCATAAGCTCTTCTAAGCTCGTCAGCAGGACATCCGGGCGCTCTGCGCCCGGGTGATCGCGGGTTTCTTGTCTCTACTTTTCACCTGATGCGGGGAGAAAAGGGGTAGGAGTCATTGCTGCTCGGGCTGGATTTTGGTGGCGAATTTGACGGGATCGATACCGATTGCTCGATATCCTATCGCCATTGGGCGAGGGAAAACCTGGGTTAGTGTGATCCCAGAAGACGAGATGTTCTTCACCGATCCAGTGATTCCGGGAGCGCTTGGTACGATGGATTTCGACAGTAGGTCGATCTCAGTTTCTGCATCCCTGATTCTCTGATTCAGGTCTGTTGCTGCGGCTTTGTTTTCCGTAGTGGCTGCCTGAGATTTTCCGTTACCAGCATCGGATTGTGCGCCGAGTGTTTTCAGTTGCTCGCGCAGGGTTGTCAGTCTGTCAAAGCGTTCGACCAATGCTTCAGTGGTTAGCGCGAGCTGACCTGAACGAGCAGCTGTGCTTGTGAGCGAAATGTCTATGGCATTGGCGTAATAGACCTCTGAGACGAGCAAAAGCTCTGGCCTCGAGCTTTTCCCCTCACTATCTGTATAGGTTTGCGGCTTCATCAAACCGCCGACCACATCCTGCAGCTCCGGGAACCCGACCCTATCAAACTCCGCCTTTTTGAGGGCTGCAAGAAGTTGAGGGGTGTCGACTCTGATCACGGTCGCGCTGGGTACTGAGACGGTCATAATGTACTCATCTTGCTTGGCAGCACCTCCTTTGACACCGACGGCGCCTGCCATCAAGTTGGCACCTGCGCCGGCTTCAGCTACAGATCCAAATCGGAAGGCAGGGAAGGCCATGGTTCGATTGATCCGAAAATCGGTGCCCGCGTAATTACTGCATTTGAAACTTGAGTACTTGATGTCAATGGGTTGCCATGGCGTCACAGCTTTCCCAGCGGCCTGGGCATCGCCAGGGGCCTGATAATTGGCTATAGCTGGAAGCTCGGGAGCATTTTGGAGCGTCAAGTACAGCTTGCATAAGTCGAGTGATCCCACAGGCGCGGTGTAGTAGGTGTAGAAATCTGCTGGCTTGAAGTCCGACCGAGATTTTCCTGGGTAGGACGGCACCAATAGCAGGTTCCCAGGGTAAAGGTTCTCTTGCAGGGGATACACGGCTCGAATGCCGAGGTTACCTACACCTTCTGACCAAGCTTTGATCATTGAGCCTGACTCAGGCCTGGAAGCATTGCATGCCGCTAATCCGACTAGCGTTGGCAGCAAGCAAATGTAGAAAGCGAAGCGCATGACGTCCCCTTAGTGTGCTAGCTATTGGCTATCAACTGTATAGACGTCGATTTCAAAATCTCAAGCCTCGCTTGCAGCTTTCAATCTCGATCGCAAACGGGTTCAAAACGACATGGCGGCGCGGGGTTACTAACCTTTCTGAACGATAGGCTTGGCGCAGAATGCACTGAGTTTCGCTGATGGAAGCAGGCCCCACCATCACGGTGAGGCCAGTCCAGGGGCTTAACGGGACTTCGGATACCAGTCGCTTTTACCTGGGCTGATTTCGCCCGGGCGGTATCCATACCTGGCCTTTAACTCCGGTAGGAGGTCTGCGTACAGATGGCTCAGGGTGTCCAGGATCATGGACACGTAGAGCTCGAACGATGGATGCTTGCGCCAGTACTCGCCATTGATCGCATTGGTGAGGGAGCGATCGAACCACCCACGCAGCGCCAACAGGACACCTTCGATGCGGGTCTCCAGGTTTTCGTTGGAGTACGCCTGCTTCCAGCCCTCAGACTTCATTTTTTCACGCTGCAAGATGTTGGCCGGGAAATAGCCTAAAGCTTCACCTGCTTCATGCAGCTTCTCGTGTGCTTCGCGGTGAGCATCGCGGTCTTCTTTGAGATCAGCTGCAAAGGTGAAATCACAGAATGTACATTTGCTTGCACCATTGCGGTCGGGTGAGATGTGCACATGGAGCATGAGCCATTGGTCATACCGGCGAGCGGCTTCGTGGTAGTTCCTGACGCCCAGTACCTGGACTGCTGCGATGTTTTGGCGCTGACTTAACTTGAGCGTGGGGTGAGCTTGCTTGAGCTCTTTGGCGAGGCGTTTGACTTGCTTGATGTGGCTGTAGGTAATTTGCATTTTTCAGCTCTGCAAAGGGCTGGCCTGGCGTCCACTACGAGGCAACCTGATGATGGTCAGGTTCGGTGTTTCAACTGTCACGATAGTGCTAAAGCTTCGCTGGTGTGGACTGCCGGCACCTACCGAGTACCGTGGCGCGGAGACTACCACTCTTGTCTTTGGCTAGCAATCTGCGGGAGACCGGGAGGTGGCCTGTTTGATGTTCGGGCGTCGACCAATAGCCCCAAACGGCTCAAGCGAAGACGAATGGCTGTTTTTGATACGTGGAAGTGGTGGCTCAGATTGTCTGAAACCAGTCGGAAGCTTCGGTAATTCACAGGCTGGTAGTCGAGGTAGAGGAGGCCGTGTCCTCGGTTTTGGATGTTGTAGATCACTGCGAGTAACGCGAGCCGTTCGAGCAGCCTCATGGTTGGCATCAACAGGAACGAAGCAAATGCATTGGCCTGCCACTCCAATCGCTCCACGTCGGTTCTAGGTATTCGGACGCTATCGTGCTTTTCCATATCGCTCGCATGCAGCTGCTCACGCTTCAGATATGCACCGTGACCCAGGTAGTAATGACCTAGCTCGTGAGCCAAGGTGAACCGGGCGAGCGGCGCATCCTTGTCGGCTGTGAAGATCTGGATCTTTGGAGGGGTGAACGAGATACCGCCCAGGGCAGATCTCGATGGCCCACTGAAGATCACCTCCAGTCCACTGCTTATACGCTCATGGTCAATTATCTTCTCCAGATTGACATGACCACTGGTGTAGCCAGTGCGCTGTAGCACCTCTGTTGCCCTTTCCTCAATCTGCTGTAAGGAGAGGAACGCGACCCTTTGCCTAGTCGCAGGTTGACGCTGAATTAGCTGCTGGTAGCCCGCGGTATCCTTGCCAAGCTCAGAAAAAAGGTTTTGGAAAACACCTGCCAATGAATTCGTATAACCCTGAGGTGTGGCGGCGTACGTAGTGTAGATTGCAGGCTGGAACGAGGGGGCGATGAGTCCATTCAGGATTTCAGTGCTCCTGCGTTCAGATGCGCTCACAGTGCCCATGAGAAGGGAGCGCGAGAGTTCCCAGGTGAAATTTCCCTCATCGAGGTAACGTACTACCGCCATGCCTTTGTTCCTGGCGAAATTCAGGGCGCTAGCTTGGAACGCGCTCGCGGTGACAAACATGCCTTTAGCGTTATGGCCGGTGACCTGTCCAATCTTGGAGCTGAACTCCTCGACATCATTGATCGGTATGGTGCTGCCGTAGTTCTTGCACTCGACCAGCATGATCATCGAAGGGGTATCAAACCCTGGAAGCGTCACCTCGATGGAGATATCGAACACAATGTAGTCCTCTCGCTCTCGAGAGAAGTACTTCGGTTTTCGTTGGATGGTGGTGAACTGAGGAGCGAAGAAGAGGTTACCAGCCTCAAGCTCACGGCTCAGGTACTCGAACACCTTCTGCTCAAAGAGATCACCTTTGTGAAACGTGCTGAGTTTCGGGGTTTCTAGAGACGTCATTTGGCTCTGCAGGCCTACTCCAGCGCATTAGCTCAGGCACAATAGCGAAAAGCCATAACTCATCCAAGCGCTGCTTGCAGTGGGGGGGAGGGAAGGGCTCTGACACAGGTCAACTGGCCGGATCCACCGGGCGATGCGATGCCTCCGCCCGGAATCTGAGGGCGACGTGATGTTCGACTATCGAAACGGTCGCGTCGGTAGTTATTCCTAGAACCTTCGCCATACCTCGCACGCATCGTACGAGAGGGAAAAGGTATTTCCAGCCGCGCCTCGGCCCAGCCTAGGATTTTCGCGACTACTCGACATCGCCCATGCAGCATGTCGAGCCTTAGCTATTCGTCGCGTGCGGAGATAATTACAAGATGAGCACGACCTGTTCGATTCCGGACACACTCGATCATGCACCCCTTTCCAGCTATCAAGTGCTGGTCTTCAGCCTGTGTTTTTTGGTAGCCATGCTGGATGGTTTCGATACCCAAGCAATTGCCTACACCGGGCCGGCGCTAATGACCGCTTTCAACTTGGCGCCAGGCGAACTTGCTCCTGTGATGACGTCGGGCGTCATTGGTATGGCAATCGGTGCCATGACCCTGGGATTGTTGGGAGACAGAGTAGGGCGGCGGCCAGCGATCCTTGGTGCTGTTTTCCTGTTCGCATGCGCTACGCTGGCCACGGCATTCGCCCAGAATGTCACTCAAATTGTGATGCTGCGCTTCCTTGCCGGTCTTGGCATGGGTGGGGCTACACCTTTGCTGCTCGCCCTGGCGGCAGAGTTCGGGCCTGCACGTCACCGTGGTGCGATTACCACGGGTGTTCTGCTTGGGCTACCCGGTGGCGCGATACTCGGCGGACTCCTTGCTGCCAAACTGATGCCGCATATAGGTTGGCAAGGTATCTACGTCATCGGAGGCATTGCACCTCTCGCGCTGCTGATTGTGCTGGCAGTGCTGCTGCCAGAATCTATGCAGTTGCAAGTGGCCAAAGGCATTCATGTCGACCGGGCACGCCGGGCACTGCAGCGCATCACGAGGCAACCGGTACCTGAGCACGCGCGCCTGACGATTCATGAACAAACCGTAAGCAAGGCCAGTGTGAGCGCTCTGTTCACTGGCGGGCTTGCTCGAAATACCGTCGCGGTGTGGTTGACTTACCTGTTCAACTGGATCGCTTGGTTCATGCTCTTGTCGTGGTTGCCTACCGTTTTGAAATCAGGTGGTCTCGCTGCCGATTTAGCGCCTTACGGCACTGTGATTGTCAATGCCGTGTTCATCGCCTGTGCAATCCCGCTGTCTATTCTGCTGCCCAAATTGAATACGCGCAGCATTCTGCTGGTGATGTTGGCCACAGGGATCGTGGTTGCGTTTGGCCTTGGAATGGCCGGACAGCAATGGCCGCTGGTCTTTGTGTTGGTCGGGTTGGCAGGCTTCGGCATAGGCGGGCAGCAATTGGTGCTGAACTATCTGATCGTCACAGCCTACCCGACGGCCCTGCGTGCTACCGCTACGGGCTGGGCGATCGGCGTGGGTCGGGTCGGCGCTATTATCGGGTCAGCCATTGGTGGTGTAGTACTGGAGAGCGTCGGGCCATCGGGTTACTTTGCCAGCCTGGCATTACCACTGATCCTGGCTGTGGCCGCCGTGATGATCATTCGCCTATCACGTGAAGTCCCTCAAGCGGGCGATGAATTTGTTTCTGCGCATTGAGTAAAGCTGGTCTGGCCCGTCCACAAATGAGGGCGGGCCGGAGGGCAAGGCGCTTATGCCGATGCATATTCGCTTGATGATCAGTGCGCTTTGTAAGATGTGGTTACATTTTAGATGGCTAAATCTAGCATCTCATGCCTCTTGAAAGATTGTGTCGGCAGCAATAAGATCGATGTGCAGCATCCAACTTAGACTTTATTATCGAGGTGAATCTTATGGCGCTAAAACCAGGCCCAAAGCCTATTGCCAAATCAACCGGCGAAGTAGACAAACGTCGTCGTGACAATAAAGACACACAGGGTAACAATCCTGATTTGAAGCCTAGCAAGTCTTCAAAGAAATAGATGCTCGCTGGCAAAAGCTACTGCAAAGGTAGCTTTTGTCGAAGCATTCTTTTTTACCAGCTCAGCATCTGAATGAGTTTGTCTTCTTTGAGAGGCATCTAATTGAGTGTGTTGTTTCGGCTGCTGACTTTCGCCGGCGGATGCATTGGATCGAAAGCTGTCAGTTGCGGCTGTCCGTCGTGCCCGGATCTACGACTGAGCCAGTACCCCTCTGCGTCGATACGATTTGAGTTAGAGTTGCTGAGTAGCATTCAAACGGGCTTGGTCGAGCGTAGGTCAAGACAGTTCGGCATGCCGTTGCGTATTGCTACTGTGAGCAATCCTGTCAAAGACGTCCTGGTAGATCTGGCCATCAGCCAATGAAAACAACAGCATCTCCACTTCGTGAATGTGCTCGGTGTCATTCCAGAGCTGCATGCTGACCCCTTGTGCTAGCTTCAGATATGTCACGTAGGCATCGTGATCCGGAAGGAAATGACGCGCCTTCAAGCTTTTGGGGTCACTGGACTCATCTGATTGCAGGCGTTCATTGAGAAGCAGTGTCGTGATGTCCAACATCCGCAATCTAGTATTCCTGCCGTCTGGCATCGGAAAGATCGGATGCCCAATGCCCTGAAGATAATTGATTGCGTTCAGCGAGTAGGCCACACGAGTATCGTAGATACATGCCCAATCGGAGCAAACGATGGATGCCCATTTCGACCAGCTGCTGATGCGCTCAAAGGGCGGCTTGAAGTCCAGCGGGATCACCTTTTCCCCTTGATACTGAGCAAACAGCTCCAGCGTCTCGGCTACTTTGGAAAAGCGCGTTATGCCACCCCATTTTTTGATGAAATAGGTCGCTACATCCCCATGCACAGTTGCGCAGGCGGTTGATCGCACACGCGAGCGAAGGCCTTCCTTAAGTTCTAGGGTTTTCTGGAACCAATCGCGACCCTCGAAGGAAATTTCGAAGAGCTCAGCAGCACGCGCGTCATCAAACTTCCAGTCGTACAGGGACGGCAGAAGATCCTTCTTGTTTCGCAGGTAGTCTGCTATAGCGTTTTCCATGATCCATTCTCTTGAGTGCTTTCGTTCCGCGGTGCGAGCCAGTCGGAGGCCGGCTTACCGTCCCTTAGCTACAAAATGTCGCAACACGGGATATTAATCTTCGAGTGAATGCCAAAGCCGGCCAACCGTAGATTTGGGTACGCCAAGTCTTAAGCTCACTGACTTCTGTGTCTCCCCAGCCGCCTTGGCCTGGCGGATAGCCTCAAGCTTGTCAGGATCAATTTGACGACCTGGCTTCACCCGGGAGACCTTCCCCTGATCAAAATGTTTCGTGAGGCTCTCCCTTGAGCCCAGAGCATCAGGCTTCCTGATCTCAATGCGCAGGTGCTCGAGCATCTGATCATCCGTCAGCCCGTTAGTGACCAGCACCACCAGTGCGGCTGGATCGATTTCGAGCCTTTGCGCGAAGGCCTCAAGCTTGTCGAGGGTGACGCTGGAGCGCGCGTTCTCATTATTGAGTAAATGGCGCGCTTCAACGCTTCCGGACATTTGCTCTTGCGTGAATCCTTTGGCGTGCCTGATCCCGCGTAACAAGGCTACCAGCGCCGGCATCAACGCCATTCTTCTTACCTCGCAAATGCGAGGATGAAGCCACGTTGATCAGTCACACATTATGCAACATAGCGCCTCTATCGGGATATCATAATGATATCCCGACATAGCCAGAGCAGACTTGGATACCTATCGCCTTCTTTTGGGTGAGGGTGGGCTTGCTCTAAATACTAAGATGTTCTTGCCGCAGTAATTCGCAGTCCGCATGGACAGATCCGCTCGCAGCCAGACGATTGGGGTGTAGGTAAGAAAGGAGAGGTAATTAGGTGAGACGCGAGTGTCTTGAAAGGCGTCCGTGAGGTCGTCGGCCCTCACAGCAATCTACCCGGAGGCAGCGAGTACACCTACCTGCGCTCAAGGGGGCACGTGGCGCAGTGAGGATGAAAAAAGTTGGGGTAGGGCACTTCACCGCGTCGTACCTCAAACCGGGCCTGGAGGGTGAATTTCACTTTTTGAAGCTGGGCCGGCTGGGATTCATTCTGTATGCCATCAAAACCGCAGCTGGAGAGAAGCTATACGAGGCAGATGGGTTCAACATCTGGATCAGGAAGATGCGGATCAGCGGGGGCGTACTGGCGCTGCTGTTCGTTCCTCTCAGCCTGGTGGGTCTGTTGTTCGGGGGGGATCTAGGGATCGCTGTACCAATCGTGTACGTGATGTGGAAACTGATTATCGGGTTTCTGAAGGTGCTTAAAGTACGCGGAGAGCTCGCTGCAAGCAGCTTTAGTGTCTAACCTCATGAGTGATCAACTGATCCGTCAGAGGCAGCTGCTCTGAGCTCCTAACAGATTTCATCCGGCCCGCTCCCCCTTCGCGGGCCTTTTTTTGTCTCGAGAAAACGGCCACCGTGGTCGAGCCGTCTCATCCGATGCGAACAGAGGCACATTTTTCCTAAGGTCTTCCAATGAAAGTCACGCCAATCGCGAACCGCTTTTACTCGAAGGGTTGGGAGAGAAGGCCGAATATGTCGCCTCCTCGGTACCCATGCATGCCGGGATGATGAGTTGCAGGTATAACGCCCTGGATAAAAGCTGGATCCCTTGCACCACATTGATGGCCTATTGCCCTGTAGGGCTGCCAGTCAACGTGCGCGTGGTTAGGGGAAGGCATCCGGATGCAAGCGATTGATCAGGAAGTCTGGCGCATTGCGAGCGAGATGGATTCTCTGGAGGCTGCACTGAGTGCGTGGCTAGACAGTTATGTCCGCAGGCCGGGCATGGACGACCTGGTGAGAGTCACGCCAGATTGTGTTGGAGAGCGGGCTTATGCAGCGCTGCGTGAGGCGTTGCTGGAGAGATCGAGGAAGTTCGTCTGGTACCACGACCATGGGTGGCATATTGAGCTGCGTAAGAGGTTATTGGGCTATCTCCAGCGAAGCCTACAACGGCAGATCCTAGCGAACGGTCAGGGGTCGGAAGTGCTCGCTGAGGATTTGTTATCTCATGATGTGGGCGTCTGAGGCCAAGCCATTCTTTTAGCCCAAGGCATCAAGGCTCATTGATCTCACCAATGACGTACTCAGCAGAGCAAAGTGTCAGTGCAAGGAAGAATGACCGTTTTTTTGTTGTCCGTCATCGGCCGGGAATTTTGGTAAGAGCGATCAGACTACTCCTTTTTTTCGCTTCGCTCCCTGTGTTTGAAACCAAAGTGAAAAGCAGCAGCCTTGCGGCTGAAGGAGGGCGATTTCCCCTAGAGCCATACGAGGCGAGTTCTCCACAAGGCTGAAATCGAGTGCCGATTCAGAGCTGAGAATCAGAAAAGCGTGCGGCACAGATCGGAGAAAAAACTGAGAAGGTAGGTGGGAAGGAGATCCCGCTTTTTCTTTGTCCCTCAAATATAACAACTCCGTTTTATTTTTTGAATTTATAGGGTTGACATTCGAAAATTGTGCAGAAGTGTGACGCGTGTCACAAAATATGGCTTATTTGTTGGATGTCGTCAGGTTTATTTTTCGAAAGGCGTCTTTCGATTCCAATTTCAGGGCGGCTTCATCGACCCGGTCAACCTGTCACTTTTTAAGATATTTCTGAGTGCGTAATTGGAGAGCACACGAGGTCGGATGAGTACAGCGAGAGTGGTGACTGATACCCTGCAAAATACTTGTGAACGCTAAAAATCAACGTTGATCACAAGCACGTGAGCAAGGGTACGGCCAAGGCGTCGGACTACAGCTTGAAACGCTTGGTAGCGCTGATGCGCTACTTGGATGATGGTGCTGTGCCCATCGACAACAATCCTGTCGAAAACACGATAAGGCCTTGGGTGCTCGGGCGCTCCAACTGGTTGATTGCCGGGTCGCTGCACAGTGGCAAGCGTGCGGCTGCAATTATGAGCCTTATCCAGTCGGCGCGTATGAACGGGCATGATCCCTACGCCTACCTCAAGGATGTGCTGACGCGTCTGCCAACACAGCGGGTGAGTGCGTCGACCAACTGCTGCCGCATCAATGGACGTCTGCCCGAGCCACTCACGGTGACTTGGGCAGACCATACTGAGTCTCCCCTTATGCGACACCCACTGCAACGGAGCGCCAATGAATGGCCCGAATCATCAAAAAACCGGGAGACCTGCTGCGATTCCCATTGTCTGAGGCTGGTCACCATGGTTACTGCCAGTGGCTTACTGACGGAACGGCACGTGTGTTTCTAGCGGCTACTGCTGAAGAGCTGACGGCAGCCGAAATCCTTTCACTCCCTGTCGCCTTTCGCGTCTGGATCTACAAGGACACGCCTGGTCGGTACGGTTGGGAGAAGGCGGGGAAAGCGGATATTCCAAAAGAGTGTTCGCAGCCTCAGCGATATGCTAAAAAAGACGCCATCTCGGGGGCACTTAGCATCTACTTCGAGGGTGTTGAAACGCCAGCGACAGCTGCTGAGATAAAAGGCTTGGAGACAGCTGCTGTCTGGGCCCACCCCCATATTGTGGAGCGGTTGGAGGCGCGCCTGGCGGGTCGGGAATCCATGGCCATGCGCAGCATTCAGATTGAAGGCTGAACTCCAGGGGGGTGCCTTTATGGCAACTGGTTGGTGAACATACCCTTACGCTGATGCGAGTAGGTGCCTTCGCAGAACGCTTACCGAACTGCTCGTGTTAGCCTGGTTTCTCCTGGGCGACGGGCTTTTGGAACTGAGCGGTTCCCACTAGAATCAGCCGCGCCTTCCAGGAGAAGGATATGCCCGTAATCAAGCAAGGAAGACAACATGCAGTTTGGAAAAGCCCTAGGCCTGTTTTTGGCGTTGAGCCTGGGTGGATGTGCAAGCTTCACCAAGGATGAAGTGGCGCCAGTGGATCTGCCATCGATGGCCAGCTACACGACCAAGCCGAACGTCTACGTGGACTTCGACTTCTTGCAGGGCGACCCAACTAATTCTAAGGCTAACGAAATGCCACAGGCGCGTGACATGCTCAAGCCTGAGCTCAAACGTGCTTTCAATGAGTCCGGTCTGTTCGGTCGTGTGACTTTTGATGAGTTTGAGAAACAACCTGGCGATTACAGTCTCCGACTCAAGGTCTACAACCATGCTCCCGGTGGAGGGCAGATGGTGCTGGCTTTCATCAGTGGTCTAACGTTCACAATCATCCCAGCCTTGGCTACTGATCAATACACCATGAGCCTGGAAACCTTGGACGATCGAGGCCAGTCACTGGGTAAGACCAGCAATCACGACGCAATCAACACCTGGATGGGAATCTGGTTCCTGCCACTGGTGGGCAATACGCCCAAAGCCGCTGTTACCGACACGTTCAGCCGGCAAGTCAATGCGCTGCTGAAGAACTGGGTAGAAGCTAACCGTACGAAATATTCCGCTGTCGATTTGCGTGTTCCACGCATCTGATATTGATGAAATAAGAGCCGCGGTCGCGGCTCTTTTTTTTATCACTTCAGGGCTTGGACGAACTGAGGGTCGCTGTACAGGTTCTTGAGTAGCTGTTGCAGCATGGGGTTGTAGTTGTTTGCCGCCGCAGGAATTGCGATGGGGCCGAAGAAGCTGCTGTCCCAGTCGCGCTCGACAGTCTTCGTCGTCTCGTACAGTACCTGGTCACCTTTGCGTACGGTGAAGCGAGCAGCGAGTTCACCATGACCGTTGGCCACGCCGGTATTGAGCTGGCTTTTGATTAGCTGGATCTGCAGCTGACGGTCAGCCTGCGGATCAAGCAGCCCCGCATGGCGCAATTCATCATTGATGGCGGCTTGAATATGCAGTGGAACGCTCCCTTCTGGTGAGGAAATCGGGTTTAGCCGCACCATCAAAGAGTCTTGTCCAGAATCAGCCTTCACCTGCGCTTCGCGCACAGGCTGCATGGGGCTGTTCTGCTTCAGCTGCTGCACGTTCTGATAATTGGGTTCGTATCGGGCCATGGTCACACCGCAACCTTGCAACAGAAGCGTACAAAGGGGGAGGGCCAGGTAGAGCTTCTTCACGGCAGATCCTTGCGTGAGTCGGAGGGGCTGCGATTATCGATCCGCGGAGTGATGCCTTCAAGCGGTGTGACAGATGCGACAACTTAACCGTGAGTACAAATGTAGTCCTCGAGGCGTACTAGACATGGCGCTTATGACTGCGTCGGCAGAAGGGCAACCCTTCTATCGGATACAACTCAGCATTGACTGAGGGGCATGTTCTGAAGCGGCGAGCCGACAGTTGTCGGCCCGCTATAGGGAAGTGACCCTTGCGCCGACCTTTAGCCTACGTCCCACCAACCTGATACAGCCATTACACAAAGATGAAGGTCGCCCTGCTCAAGGTTTAGCGTTACGTCTGGGTTTGGCTGTTGCTTTTGAGCCTTTACTCTTCGCCTTGGATTGAGCAGTTTTGGGTTTTGGAGTGGTCTTTTCGATTATTTCCTTGCGGATTTCCATCCCGGTGCGGCGGAGCCTGTCGCAGGCGGCCATCATGCTCACTTTGCTGAAGAACGGAATGCCGATCGTGCCGTCAGAGTACTTATGGCGCATGATGCCGTAGACAACGGTGTACTGGCCCTGGAGCACTTCCCGGCTTCGCCCGTTCGGGAGGGTGGTAGCGAAAGGGCCGCCGCCTTTCATTTTGTTGACCGTATCTTTGAGCTTTCTGCGGAACGCGTAGTCAGCGATAAAGGCTTCTGCACTGACCACGCCTTGCATCCAAAGGTGGCTGATGGGCCCCGATGACTCGCCATCTTTAAGGTGAATGAAGTAGCGATCTTTGGAGTAGAAGTCGCATGGCTCCAGGTTGCCAGCAGTAACGCCTTCGGGGTTGATTTTCTTACGGTCAAGCTTGATCAGATCTGGCCGGCTGTCGTGGATGTATTTGATCAGCTCTTCCTCGTTTTTACACTTGGTCGGGCCGATGATCACCTCATCCGGAATACTGTCGAAATGCTCGTCCACCAGATCCTTGAATTTGTCTAGGATTTTGTACCATTTCCCGGAAAATAGGACATATAGTGCGGGCTTATTGGGGGTGGCAGGCACGCTGATCGATGTCTCCCAGTTGAGGCAGTCATAGACCTTCCAGCCTGGCTCCATTACGCCGGTCTTGCGGTTTTGAACGCGCACTCGGTGCGCACTTTTGATCTCCTGGATGGTGTGCTGGCAATTGAGTCGCTCCAGCTCGGAGGTGTAATCTGCAATGGACAGTCTGGTGAAGTCGGTCTGCCGGCTGTTGAAACCCATGTAGCCGAGGCCTGCTCCAGCAACGTAGTCCTGAATTTCCGGGGGTGACATGTGCAGGGTGCTGTCGCCGCCAGCTCGGATATCCTGGATTTCGTCGAACAGCAGTTTGTCCAGTCGCCGTAGCCGGATTGGCCGTGTCTCAAGCTTGACGTTGTCGAACCACGCGTAGTCCTTCTTGTAAGCGCGAGATTTGTAAGCAGCCAGAATTTCCGCACACTTATCATGGAACTGGTCTGGCGTCAGCGGGGTGTCGATGCTCAAGGCATCCTTCCCGGCCACAAATTTGGCAAAACTGTCATTTTCCGGTTTTCCGCCTGCAACCCTGGCGAGATCACGAAGCTTGTCGACGCCAAACTGGCTTAGGTCAGAGAAAGTGCTCGCTTGAACCCGACGCTGGAAGGTAACCGCGTCTGGTGTGGCCAGGTCGAGGCTAAGTAGGCTGCCACGCCGCACTGTGTTGAGCGCTACCTTAAGGCCAAACTGATGAATGAAAGCGTCTTCGTTAAGTGCGATATGTGCGTAACCGAAGCACAGCGCCATCCACCGGTTATCGACAAACAAGAAAAGGATGGCCGCTGCGCCGCTCGAATGGAGGTCGTCTAGTGGATCTTCAACGTAGCCCTGCAGCAGGCCTAGCCAATCGGGGACACTTTCGTACACCTGGCCATAGTACAGAATGCCTTCTCCTGCACCGATCCAGTCCTGACCTTTGAGCTCCTTCGCGCCGCCCGTCCCGTAGTTAGGGCTGAGGGCATCTTCAGGTTGGACATTTGGCTTAAGCAGCCGTACGGTCAGAGAGTTAACGGTACCAATTTTCGCCATGAAGCCCCGCTATTGTTGATTTTTAGGTTTATTGGATCCGATTTTGTTGGGCGCGTTGGCGATCCGCAATGACGTGCTCTGGTCAATGTGTTTCAACTCATGACAAGGCACACAGCCAGCCCTAACGGCTAGTCAATTTTCAGCCCAGAAGGCTGTTACTGGTTATGGTCGATCAGGGGAGGGAAGAAGAGGAGGCTTAAGGCAAAGCCTTCAACCGACCGAGTACTGCAAAACGTACGCGTTTTTCGGAGATCTCTCTGATTGGCCTGTACTCGGGAAACCGTGGCAGCCATTGCAATGTGCACGCTTCGTGCGCCGAGCGCTTGGCATCTCCAGATCCAGCCCTCGCTGATGTGCAAGCGAGCCCAGGATGCTGAATACTCCTTTTGCACCATCAGTAGATTTTTCTGAGCTGAAACTTGCCAGTCTCGTTAAATCGTCTACGCTTATCGGGCGATAAGTGCAGCGGTGGCCTTGATCGCAAGCGGCTCGACGATTTCGCCGCGTTTCAGCTATGGGGTCTACCTCCCATGGAAGAAAACCTCCTGCAACGGACGGAGCGCCTAATTGCACTCCGTACCCATCACCCCGCATGGCTGTTGCTAGCCTCCCGACATGCCGCCCAGGTTCTCAGCAGCCTCCGAGCTTTGTTCGAGCCAGGCCAGGATGGCATCGATCTCGACGACGCACTCCACCTGTTGGCTGAGGCCATGGCCAATGACGACGATCAAGGGACGCGCCCACCAGAGATGGGCAGCGACCTTCAGCAGGCCAACCGCGAGCTGGGGGAGTGGATCAAAAGGAAGTTGGTCATCGAGCGCAACGGACGGCTGTACGCGACGGACGCTCTGGAGTCGACTTTTCGTTTTACGGAGACACTCGACAATCGCGTTATGACATCGACGGCATCTCGGCTTTCGGTTGTACAGCGTGAGATCGAAAACCTTGAGACGCATCTCAACTCTGATCCGAAAAGCCGTGCGCTAAGCCTGAAGCGACGTATTCGAGAGCTGCAGGCGGAACTCGATCAAGCCAAGGCCGGCCTTGTTCCGATTTTTGACGAAGACAAGGCAATCGAGGGCATTCGGGAAATTTACGCCCTCGCGACCAGCCTGCGAGCAGATTTTCGTCGGGTGGAAGACTCATGGCGCAATGCAGATCGTGAGCTCAGGCAGTCAATCATCAGCGATCAATACCACCGCGGACAGATCGTCGATAACCTGCTTGATGGGCAGGATGCGTTGCTGAATACGACAGAAGGCAAAGTATTCGACAGTTTCCAGCAGCAACTGAGAGCACCTGTTGAGCTCGACCGGATGAGGTCACGCTTGCGCAACATCATGCGTCATCCGGCTGTTCCACTCGCGCTTCATAGGTCGCAGCAAAATGAACTGCTGCGCTTGGTTCCGCGCCTCCTTCAAGAGTCAGAGGCTGTACTGCGCGCGCGAGCCCGCAGTGAGCGCGATGTCAAAAGCTTCTTGAAAACTGGCTTGATCGCTGAGCATCACCGTGTAGGTCATTTGCTCAGCGAGTTTCTGAGTCTAGCAATGAAGGTCGATTGGCAGCGCCAGGCGGTGAGGCGATTGCCCGTGCCCATTCCTCCGGTCGGCATGGCATTGGCCAGAGTGGCTGCGATTGAGCGTTTGAGGTTCAAAGGCATTTCTGAAGAGAGTGCCCCGGCTCTGGATCTCACCAAGCATCCGACAGCCCTCGACCAGATCGAGGAAGAATTCTGGGAGTCATTTGACGGATTGGATAGAGATGCGTTCGTGCGCGAAACGCTCAGGATCCTGGCAGAGCAGGGAAGGCCTTTATCGCTGGCCGACCTCGCGGAACTGCTTCCGCCAACTCACGATCTGGAATGCTTCACGCTGTGGATCACGATGGCCAAGGAGGTGGGCATTACCATCGATGGCAAGGAGATTGAAGTAATCGATTTAGCCGATCCCGACGAGCAGTGGTGGCGGTTTTACCTCCCCTTCACCCAGCTTGAGTCCGAGAAATTACGGGACATCAAATGGGAGCTTTAACCATGCCGAGAATTTTTGATGACCTGACAAGTACGTCTCACGACGGTGAGGAGGAGGAACTGGATGCCAGCGCGCCCGACGAGGCCTTTTTTTCTGCGCTCGACGACGAGCTGCGGACAACCAGGGCTGTCAGAGAGGTTGTCCAGCAGTTGTACAAGAATGGAGATATAGAGGAGGTCGAGGATCCCGGTCTCTACCGGGCTGCCCTTGCGAACGCGAGCTTGGTAGAGCGAATTCTGGAGCCCTTCGATCTTGGAGTACAGTTTGACGAGCTAAGGGGTTTGGCGTTTGTGACGGTGCGCCAGGAGCCTGGTGGAACGTCTGATGGCTGGACGCATCCCCTCATTCGTCGACACCCCTTCACGCTTGAGCAGACCTTGCTGATTGCTTTGCTCCGACAGCACCTGATCGCCTTCGAGATGGAGAGTGGCGTGGGCTCGGGCGTTGCGCAAATGACAGTGGACGATGTTGTGACCCAGCTACACGCGTACCTGGGAGAGCCTGGCAGCGATTTGAAAGATAGAAGTCGGGCCACCAGCTTGCTGGAGGTGTTGAAGAATCATCACCTTGTAACGAGTATCGACAGCAGTGACCGCTTCACGATTCGCCCGCTCATTGCTCACGTTGCGAATCCTGACAATCTGAGCGCCTTGATCCGTTGGCTGGAAACCTACGGCACACATATAGAGCGCTCGCCCCCGGTAGATGAGGAAGGGGAGGCTCAGTCATGACTAACTCAAATGGCAGCTACGTGTTGACCGCGATGGAGCTGTATAACTGGGGGAGCTATACCGGTTTGCACCGAGCACCAATAGACCCTGCTGGCACGTCGCTTATCGGTACTACCGGTAGCGGTAAGACAACGCTCATCGATGCATTCATGACATTGATCTGCGCAAATCCGCGCTACAACCTTGCTTCAACAGGGGGCGTCGAGAGCGACAGAGATCTGGTGTCTTACGTGCGTGGGGTGTCGGGCCCAGGAGAGAACCAGCTTGCTAAGCAGCAGAGTGCACGCCCCGGACGAACCCTCTCGGGAATTTGTGGGACATTTCGCAGGGCTGATGAGTACGTACGTTTAGCCGCGCTCTTCTCGTTCGACGGTACCGGCTCAGCCCCAACCGAACTCGAGAAGTACTGGATAGTGGCAGAAAACCCAGAGCAGACGCTGGAGACCTGGCTCGTTGCCTGTCATGACGACGGAAAGCGCGGATTGAGCCAGATTGAAAAGCGTGTGCAGGGCGTTTGGATTCATTTTACCCGTAAGGAGTACCTGGCTCGGGTAAGGGCTCTGTTTCAGGTAGGAGACAATGCGTTTTCCCTACTGAACCGTGCTGCTGGCATTAAGCAGCTGACCGATATCGACTCGATTTTCCGGGAGCTGGTGCTTGATGACCGATCTGCATTCAATCGAGCTGCAGAGGTGGTCAAGAGCTTCGAGGATCTGAGTGAGATCCATCAAGAGTTGGAAACCGCACGCGCGCAGCAGAAGTCGCTCAAGCCATTGGCGGGGTGCTGGGATATCTACGGGCGTGAGTCTGACAGCTTACTAGAACTCAAAACTGTAGAGGCGGTGGCACCCGTCTGGTTCGCCGAGCAGTTTCATAAGCTTTGGGCTGCAGAAGAGCAGAGGCTGGAGCGATCTTGCGCAGAGTCTGCGGTTAGCGTGCAACAGCTCGTCAACCAGCGTGCAGAACTCAAGCAACAGTACGACTTGCAGCTCCAAGCCTACCTCAAAAAAGGTGGAGCCAGTATCGATCAGCTTCGCAAGCGGGTGGAGGACTGGGAAACCATCCGTGAAACTCGGGTCACTCACTCTTCCCAGTATCAGCTACTTGTCCGCAAGCTAGGTTTACTCGACGACCTTACATCAAACGCACTCACGGCCAACAAAGCCCTGGCAAGCCAGCAATCGGAAGCCTTGGTTGATGACATCAAGATGCAGCGCAGCGAGACATTCCAGCGAGGCATTGTTGAGTCGGACATCCGGGCTCAGCGCTTGGTGTTGCAACAGGAGATTGATGAGATCGCACGACGACCGGGATCTAACCTGCCAAGTGAGTTTCATCTTTTCCGTAGTCAGTTGGCGACCCACCTGAAAATGGATGAGGTAGCGCTTCCTTTTGTAGCAGAGCTGCTCCAGGTCAAGCCAGATGAACATGCATGGCGGGGCGCTATTGAGCGCGCAATTGGCGGCCATCGCCTGCGTATTCTAGTACCTTCAGCCATGGCTAAAGCTGCATTGCAATGGATCAACTCACGGCATAACCACCTGCATGTGAGGATTCTCGAGGTTGAGCCGGATCAAAAAGCCGCTGTGTTTTTTGAAGATGGGTTTGCTCGCAAGCTGGTGTTTAAGAACCACCCTTTGCGCAAGGCGGTGGAGGGGCTGATCGCCTCCAATGACCGGCATTGCGCAGACAGTCCAGACGCTCTGCTCAATACCCCTCATGCTATGACCAGGGAAGGGCTGATGTCCGGCAAGGAGCATTACTTTGAGAAGCGCGATCAGCGGCTGCTCAGTGTCGACTGGTTTACCGGTTTCGACAACCGTGATCGATTGGCATATTTGGGGCAGAAGGTTGCAACCACCGATGTGCAACTTGCCGCAGCGATCGATGCAGTGCGTGCTGCTCAAGACCGACTGGGCAGCCTTGAGGAGGCCAGTGCCGCCTGCCTCTTGATCACCGACATTGAGTTCAATCTCATTGACCTGCCAGGCGCCGACAACCAATTATTAGACCTGCGTGGACAACTGGAATACCTGACCCGCCCAGACACTGATGTCGCACTCGCGAAGAAACTGCTTGATGATGTCTCTGCGCGATGGCACGCCGCTGATGAGGCTCATGAGAGAGCGAACGTTGCCCATGCCCTGTTGCTGCAAGATCAAGTAACCGCGAGGGCGATGGTCAGCAGGACATTTAGTCGAGCAGAAGCTGGCATGTCGCAGCAGGCGCGTACCGCAGCAGGCAAGTACCTCCCTGTGATCAGTCCTGATCAATTGCAGGATCTCAACGATGTAGAGCGCGAGTGGTATGGCAGGCTCTCCAATCGCATCAGTGACCTGACCGAGCGGTTGGCTGAGCTGCAGAAGGATCTGGTTACCCAGATGTCCGACGCAAAAGCCAAGGACACGGGCGCGCTGGCAGAGGTTGGTCGTGATCTGGTCGATGTGCCTGCTTACCTTGAGCGTTTACGTGTGCTCACTGAAGAAGCGCTGCCTGAAAAGGTTGAGCGCTTCCTGAGCTACCTCAATCGCTCCTCTGACGATGGTGTGACCCAGCTCCTGAGCTATATCGACCAAGAGGTGATCCAGATCCAGGAGCGAATTGACGAGCTGAACAGCACCTTACGCCGCGTTGAATTCCAGTCCGGAAAATACCTACGCTTGGTTACCAACAAGGTTGTGCATGACAGCCTTCGTTCGCTGCAGGCCGCGCAGCGGAAACTCACGTCCGCGCGCTTCATGGACGATGTAGGCGAAACTCATTACCGAGCCCTGAAGAGGCTGGTGGAAGAGTTGAAGGATGCGTGTACGAAGAGTCGAAATGTTTCATCCAAAGCCATGCTTGACCCCAGGTTCCGGCTGGCATTTGCCGTCTCTGTTGTCGACTCGGCTACGGGCGTGGCGACTGAAGGGCGCAAGGGCTCCCAGGGTGACAGTGGGGGCGAAAAGGAAATCATCGCGTCCTATGTTCTGACCGCGTCCTTGGGCTATGCCCTATGCCCGCAGGGAGAAAGTAAGCCGTTGTTTGCCACGATTGTCTTGGACGAAGCCTTCTCCAAGAGCTCTCCTAGTGTTGCGGCGCGGATCATTGCAGCCCTGCACGAATTTGGCCTTCATGCGATCTTCATTACGCCCAACAAAGAGCTGCGTCTGTTGAGACTGCATACCCGTTCTGCCATCGTCGTCCACAAGAAGGATGGGCAATCTACGTTGGTATCCATGAGCTGGGAGGAGCTAGAAAAATACCATCAAGCGAGGAGGGAAGGAGGGGAGAGGGCTGGCGCAGATCGCACGAGTGATTCTCAGTGAATAGCTATGAAATCACCCCAGGAGTTACGCGAGAAGTTATGTAGGTATTGGAGGCAACCAGGCGTACGCCTGCGGCAGCTGCTCGATCACGAAGCATGGCCTTTGGTGTTGGGCATCGGTAAACCGACGGCACAGGCATTCGGCTCTCAGGTGGCAATGGTGCAGAAGCATGTCGAAGCCTGGCGAGAGGTGGCCGTCGGGAAAGTCGATTGGGCACGCGTGGGATACCGAAGCGGCGCGGATTCTGTCCTCATTCCCACCCATTGGCGTCTGCGTAGCCCCACCGAGTGGATTGTGGCGATGTCCAATGAGGAGATACGGGCCCAGTACATGGCGCTGGAATATCTAGCTGAGCACGTACCTGCAGAGTATCGCCGATTAATCATCACCCGACCGACCCTGTGGAAGGACAAACCTCTTGAGGAGGTCATCACTGTCGCGGGTTTAGCGCAGCAGTTATCTCCGGGATGCGCCCAAGGACTACCGCTGCGATTGCTGGCGGGGTACGGCGTAGATACCAAGTTTTTTGAGCGAAACGAATTGTTGCTGAGCAAGATGCTCGATGTTCGTTATGAGGGTGAGGCGTCGAGACAGGGGCTCTGCGACTTTCTGGATGCGTACGACGACACGAGCCACTGGGTGCTTCTGGCGCCGCTGGAGGATGGCCTGCTGCCGTTCAAGCGTCAGTTGGTCACGACCTCTGAGCTTGGCAGAGCGAGCCTACCTGGGACACGCCTTCTGATCGTTGAGAATCAGAAGTGCCTTCATCTGCTTCGCAATCTGCCTGGAACGATCGCGGTGCTAGGCTGTGGGTCGGATCTGGCGTGGCTTGGATCCGCTGAACTCCGTGGCAAGTCCATTGCCTATTGGGGGGATCTCGATAGCTGGGGGCTGCGGATGCTGGCGCGTGCACGATCTAGGTTCAACGCAGTGATACCACTCCTGATGACGGATTCGGTGTTCGATGCACACGCTGACGCTGCCGTCCCTGAGCCCGTTAAGGCGCAGGATGTACCACCTGCAAACTTAACCCCATCCGAGACCGCAATGTTCGAGAAGCTTCTTCGTTCCCGCCGCGGGCGCCTTGAGCAAGAGTTCATTCCGCGTCACGTGGTGTGGGCAGCACTGGAAGGGTGGGTGCAAAGCAGAGGGGGCTGATTCGCTTGGGCTCAGGGCACAAAAAAGTGACGAGCGAGGCGTGGCCAACTCTGAATCCCACGCTGCTCAATCATCGTCGTAAGCCATTTGGTTGTACTCATCCATAAGCGAGCTAGACGGTCTGACGCCCACCTCAAGGTTTGCCCAGTCTCGAACGCTTTTCGCTACGCCGTGAAAGCCAGGGAAGAGTGTTGAGCCATCAACCCCCAAACGGGAGCACATGTTGAGCAATGCGGGGGCTTGCTCAATAGGTAAAGTCATCTTGATCAGCGGATTGTGGCTTCCTGTGGCTTGGTAGATTTCCTCGACTTCCTCCAGTGCTTCAACCTGATACAGGTCTTCAAAGCTGTAATCCATCACGTTGTGAGTCGTGAACAGACCTGACTGAGCAGCCTGGTTCTGACTGGTGCCTCCCGGAGTCCTGATGATTTTCACGGTTTTCCAGTGCTTGGCGTACGTGGTGTCTAGCGCCCAGATCGCCATTCTGGGCATGGTCATGCTGTCCAGTTCAAAGTTTGCAGAAGACGCTGCAAAGTAGCAGGCCACATAACTGCGTTCAGTCCAGTCCAGCAACCGTGTTGGCACATCGTAGTGCTGAGCTACCGCCATGATTTCGTATAGCTCAGGTTGGGGCCATGGCGCGTGTACAGACAGGAAAGTGTGTGTTTCCTCGAAAAGCCGCTGCTTAATCCGCTCTGAGTAACCCGGCACCACCAGACCTGAACGGTCACAGCCTTCCAGGAAGCGCTTGATCACGTCTATCTCAAAGGACACCTGCCCTGAACTCGACACGTCAAACATTCTCTTAGGAGAGCCATCAGCGAACGAACCCGCACCACGGCGGCACACTGAAGGTGTCAGCCTATAGGTATCACTCGGTTGACCCCTGAAGATGTACCGACCCACATCCCATACGGGATTGAGAGGAGACACGTAGTCAAGCAACTGGCGTGCAAAATCAAACTTCAACTCTGTTGGACTTACCATCGTTTCGTGCCCCTAATTTCCTTAGACGTACCTTGGCTTGTGAGCCGCTGCCATGGGCCAAACCCGCCATAGAATGCCATCAAGCATCAACCGCTCGGTGGCGCATGGTCAACCTCTGATCTGAGCTCCACAAGAAAGGTCAGCAGCACGAACCACACATTGTCCGTATGGTTGTCGGCAGGTGTCGAGCAGACTTCAAATCAAAGGGATAGGGGAAGCATTATGCGTACCTAATCGGCGCCGAAAATATTTCAAAAGAGGTACCGAGAACTCCGGTCGATGAGCATGACCTGCAAGTCGAAGATTACAGTTTCGATCAATTTTACTCGCCCATCTATGCACTACCGCGTGAGAAAATTTAGCTTGAATGTAGCAGAAGTCAGCATCGTAGTTTAGGATGTAGGACTACTCACCCATTACTACGTCGTTGAGGAATACAAATGTCCCGTCTGGCCGAATTCCGGAAGCTCGAGCAATCACTGGCAGCGCAACTCGCTGAGCTTGAAGCCATGAAAGGCAGCTCCGAGCTGCAGAAAGAAATCGAATTCGAAACCAAACTTAGAGACCTCTTGGCCGAATACGGTTGCAGCCTGCGCGATGTAATCACCATTTTGGATCCGCAGGCGGGTCGTCGCCAGGCTCCTGTGGTTGAAAAGGCGCCTCGTCGTGAGCGTCAAGTGAAACAGTATAAAAATCCACACAACGGTGAGATCATCGAAACCAAAGGTGGCAATCACAAGCTGCTCAAGGAATGGAAAGCTGAGTACGGCTCGGACGAAGTTGAGTCTTGGGTGTCGTAAGCAATACACGACTTCGAACTCGCGAATTGAAAAAGCGGCTTTAGGGCCATTTTTTCATTTCGTGGAAGCATGCCATGGCTTTGATTTGGTTGTCCGTGACATCCAGAACATGTGAGTAAAAGCGACGGTATTCCCTGCCCCAAGCATTCGGTTCCAGCACAGTGACTCATGCCGGTCTGAAGAACTTGAACCCAGCTAGCTTAACCCCATTTTAGATTCCCGGCGCAATTCGAGCCTAAATCTTAGGAAAGGGCGCCTTCTGTCCATAGCGCAATGGAGTATGACCATGAACGATAAGACGCAGGATGTGGTACCAGGGACAATCATGTTAACGCTGACTTATGGCAAGCCAGGCGAGTTAGGGCGGACGACAGAACCTAAAGCATACAAAGCTTTGCTCCAACATTTGCATACTTGTTCGTCAGTGATCCTCCTTCCTGTTGAAATAGGGGTTGCCCTGCTGAAGGCTCCTGGAGTTACACGTGCCCGAATTCAGCAGAATGACGGTACCGTAATCGAGGGCGCAGTGCGCTGCGTACAGCAGAATTATTTCGAGTTGGTCGAGGACAGTAAGCCAAGGTGAAAAAATGCCCCTCTGCACCTTACCCCTGCCTTTACCTGTGGCTAAGACAGAAGGGCGTGCTCGGTCGTCACTGCGTCTCGCTTCGTCGCTCGACCGGGCAGTAGGCCAAGGGGATAGGACGACTTAAGATGATCTCCACGTGCTACTTGACGCTTTCAATTGTTATTACTGCCTCGCGCAACGCGAGCGAACACTCAAAACAGAGTTGGCTAGCTGGCTTGGGTCGTGATGTTTCGATGATGACCAAAGGTTCATTACTCCACGCACCAGACACGCTATCATCGCGCCATTAGCTCTAGCGGGGCCTCCTTGACCGGCATTCGCCTGCACCCCCCTGAGCATCTGAGACTAAGGAAGGTTGCGCATGGACGAGCTCGTTCAGCACGAAACCCCGCAAGAAGAACCAAAGCCGAAAGAGCTCAAGATCCTCGCTACCTTGGTCTCCAAGCTCAACCTGGCAGACTTCCAAAATTCGATTCCGGTTATTCATGAGCTACGGATCTCGAACGAAACCAGCGAGCGCTACCGAAACGCCACCTTGACGCTTACGTCTTCACCCGAAGTGTTAAAGCCTAAAAGTTGGCGCATTGAAGAGGTGGCAGCTGAGTCGTTTCGATCCATTCCTGGTCTTGATTTGGTCTTGGATGGCCCGCTGCTTACCCGGCTGACGGAAGCCGAAATGTCCACGTTCTCTTTTGTCCTTGAAGCTGACTCCAAGGAAGCTGAAGGAGGGCGCATGGTCGTTGCTCAACTGGATCAGGTAGTTGAGCTGCTGCCCCGGAATCAGTGGGGTGGCTTGCGGCATATCCCTGACATGACAGCTGCCTTCGTCCAGCCCAACGATCCGGCAGTGGAGCGCTTGCTAAAGCAGGCTGCAGAATTGCTCCGTCTAAGTGAGAAATCTCCCTCTCTCGACGGTTACAGCGGTGGCCCCAAGCGTGCCTGGCAATTGGCCTCGGCTGCTTGGGGCGCAGTTGCACGGATGAAGCTGGACTACTCGTTGCCACCGGCCAGTTTTGAGCAGTCTGGCCAGAAGGTGCGAAGCCCAAGTCAGATTGCAGATTCCGGCCTGGCAACTTGCATGGATCTGACCCTTTTCCTGTGTGCAGCATTAGAACAGATCGGCCTTAACCCGGTGATCGTATTCACACGTGGCCATGCCTTTGCGGGTGTCTGGCTGAAGCCGGAGGAATTCACGACAACGCTGATTGACGACGTTTCCACGGTTCGGAAAAGAGTAAAACTCAAAGAGCTTGTGCTGTTCGAAACCACGCTTCTGACCCAGCCCTCGATCCCATCGTTCGGTTATGCCGTTGAGCGAGGCGCGAAGCAGATTGATGAAGATGCCGAGTCCGAATTCGAGATGCTGCTTGATATTCGACGCGCACGCCTTCAGCGCATCAAGCCCTTGGCCAGTTCCGAAGCTCAAATTGCTCGGGTTGTGACAACTGAGTCGAGTGACGATCCAATCCTGCTGGTCGACAATGGCGACGACATCCCTGATGAGATCGTCAATGTCGAAATTCAGGATATCGCTAAGCTGACGCCGAAGGACAGGTTGGAGCGGTGGCAGCGCAAGCTGCTTGATCTCTCGCTGCGCAACAACCTCCTCAACTTCAAATATGGCAAAAAGGCCATGAAGCTCGAGGCGCCGGATCCTGGTGCACTTGAGGATATACTCGCCAGCGGCCAGTCTCTGAAGCTCCTGACTCGCCCTGATCTTATGGATGGCGCCGACCCGAGAGAGAAAGAGCTCTACGAGCAGCGCGAGCGTGAGGATGTGCGCCGACGCCATGCTGAAGATGCCTTGAAGCGACGGGAGGTTTTTGTAGCGCTCAGCAATCGCGAGATGGATGTGCGCTTGACCGAACTCTACCGCGGCGCGCGTACCGCTTTACAGGAGGGTGGAGCAAACACGCTCTTCCTGGCAGTTGGCTTTTTAAAGTGGACGCGTGAAGGAAAAGGGGCGCAGAAGTACAGTGCACCGCTGGTGTTGATACCTGTCAATCTGGAGCGCAAGAGTGCCCGCTCAGGGTTTTCCATTGTGCTCCATGACGATGAACCATGCTTCAACCCAACCCTGATCGAAATGCTTCGGCAAGACTATGAGCTGGGCCTGGGGACGCTGGAAACTGAACTTCCTCGTGATGACTCGGGGTTGGATATCGTGGGTATCTGGCGGCGGGTAGGGCATGCCATCAAGGACATCCCGGGTTGGGAGTTGTCCGAAGACGTCACCCTGGCCATGTTCTCGTTTGCCAAGTTCCTCATGTGGAAAGACCTGTCCGAGAACGCGCATCACTTGAGGCAGAGTCCAGTCGTTCAGCACCTTCTCGACACACCTCGAGACTCGTTTGCCTCGGGCACTCCGTTCCCGGATGCAAAATTCCTGGATCGCGATTACGGGCCAGCGGATGTGTTCTGCCCGCTACCCTCGGACTCGTCCCAGCTCGCAGCGGTCATGGCTGCTGCCAAGGGCAAAGACTTCGTCCTGATCGGCCCGCCGGGTACCGGTAAGAGCCAGACGATTTCGAACATGATTGCTCAGTCGATCGCTCAGGGACGCCGCGTCCTCTTCGTTTCTGAAAAGATCGCGGCCTTGGACGTGGTCTACAGGCGCCTCCGTGAAATCGGGCTCGGTGAGTTCTGTCTGGAACTTCATTCCAGCAAAGCCCGCAAGGCTGATGTCCTGGCCCAGTTGCAATCGGCCTGGGAAGCAAAGGGCGAGGTGGATGCAGATGCGTGGGCGGTCGAATCTCAGCGTCTAGCGTCCATCCGTGACAGTTTGAATATCTATGTCGAGCGCCTCCACAACCGATACCGAAACGGCTACACCGTGTTCGATGCTATCGGCACAGTAACGGGTGGAACAGATGAGCCTGTCGCTTCGCTGAACTGGGTTTCCCCTGAGATTCATGATCAGAAGGCAATGCTGGAAATCCGTGAAATCGGCGACCGCCTGGAGGTCAACGCTCAAGAGCTGGGCTACGAGAACCTTGGTGGACATGCGCTTTCTGGGCTTGGGCAATCGGAATGGTCGCCTCACTGGAAGCAGCAGTTCGTTCAGGCCGCTCGCGATGTATTGCCGGCTGTGATTGAGGCTCAGAAAGCTATTGACCGGTTCATCGAGTTAGCTGGGCTGCCGGCAGTGCCTTACTTGCCTTCACCTCTTGAAGGGCTGACGACGCTGTCTTCAGCTCTTCCCACCGCCGCAGGGCATGACTGGCGCTTTGCTTTGTTGCCAAATGCCCGTTCCATTGCGCAGCGGCTAACAGAGGGATGCAATTGGATCGAGGATCATCGAGCGCTATCCTCAAGCTTGTCGGCAGCATGGCCAGCCCGAGTAGCGAGCGAAGCCAGGCGTGCGATGGATCTCTTGCAGCAGCGTCGATCGATAATGGATGCCATGACCCCAGCTTGGCCATCATCCGTCGTCGATACGCTCCAAGATGCAATCACCAAGTTTGTAAGCATCAAAGAGCTCACAGCTCAGCTTTCAGTGACCTACAGCGACTCGGTAGAGGCACTCGACATTGAGCAGCTTCACCAAGAGTGGCAAAAGGCAGACGACTCGATGTGGCCCAAATCGTGGCTGGGTAAGCGTCGCGTCACAGCATCTCTTGCAGCTGCCCAAGTGGCTACTGGTGAAGCAGATGTTTCAAGGGATCTTTTGATGTGGATCGAGATTCGCGGGCTGCGCAAAGCTATTGATGACCTGCAGCCTGGCACTCTATCCGGGGACGTCTGGCACGGGTCGAAAAGCAACCCTGAGTTAATCTCCACAGCCTTAGCCCTCCAGGTTGCGATTGCCAGCCAGATGGAGAACAGCGCATGGCTAGACGATGGGTTTGAGGCCATCGAGCATGGGCAGTTGGGCGAGGCACTCAAGGCTCAACTGTTGCGCATGCGCACCATCAATCGCCTCGACAGCGAGCTGGCAGAATTCGCTGATCTGGGCGGCCATACGTCAGAACTCTGGAAGGGGCTGGCCACCGATTCTGAAGTGTTAGCGGCGGCATTGCAGTTTCAGGCGGAACGTCGAGACATTGAAGAGCGTGGCCGCCTGGTGGATGATCATCCTCTTGTGGAAGAGGGCCGTTGTGGGCAAGCCCTGAAGAACGATTACGCTGCGCTCAAGAAGCGAGCAGCTGTCGAGCGCGAGCTCGCTGATCTTGCGGATTTGCGTGAGGCGGTACCGCTTTGGAACGACTTGAAGACCAAGATCGACCAGGCGCGACTGGCCGTGCTGTTCCAAGGGCAGATTGCGGTGGCGTTGGCCAAGCTGGCGCATAATCCTGAGCAGATCGCTGCATTCAAAGGGCCGCTCAATGCATTGCTGGGTGACGGCAATGCATTGCTCGAGGCTGAAGGGGCGATTACCCAAGCCGGGATTGGCCTTCGTGACAAGCTCAGGCAACTGGAGGAGCGGCTGGCTCACTTGACTGCAGTAGGTCAGTTCACAGAGCAAGCTGTATCGGCAAACGCTGAGTACTCACTGGAGCAGATCAAGCACAATTGCGAGTCGTTTGTGACTTCAGAACCTCGTCTCAGAGCTTGGTGCGCCTGGCGTAAAGTTCGAGATGAGGCATTTGCAGCGGGATTGGCTCCGATCGTAGAAGCCATGGAGTCTGGCGCCATCACCAACGGCAAAGTACGTCGTGTGCTCGAGGTGAACTATGCGCGCTGGTGGCTGAATGCGACGGTCGACAACGAGGCGGTCATCCGCACGTTCGTCAGTGCCGAGCATGAACAGCGAATCCGTGACTTCCGAGCACTGGATGATAAATTCATTGCGCTGACTCGAGATTGGCTGCGTGCGCGTCTCTGCTCTGAACTGCCAAGCCAGGAGAGCGTGTCCCGTTCTTCCGAGTGGGGCTTGTTGCGTCACGAGATGAACAAGAAAACTCGGCATATCCCACTGCGGGATCTGATGAGCCAAGCGCCAGGGGCGCTGACAAAGCTTACCCCGTGCTTGTTGATGAGCCCATTGTCGATCGCTCAATACCTGCCAGCGGATGCAGCAGCATTTGACCTGGTTATCTTTGACGAAGCATCGCAGATTCCTGTGTGGGATGCGATTGGCGCCATGGCCCGGGGTCGCCAGGTAGTGATGGTGGGTGACCCTAAACAGTTACCGCCGACTTCGTTCTTCGGACGCGCCGAATCGTCGTCTGATGATGAGGATACCGAGGCTGATCTTGAGAGCATTCTGGATGAGTGCATCAGTGCAAACCTGCCAACGCGTAACCTCAATTGGCACTACCGCAGCCGTCACGAAAGCCTTATCGCATTTTCCAACCAGCGGTACTACAAGTCGGAGCTGGTTACCTTCCCATCGCCATTTACCGCGGATAAGGCGGTCACGCTTCATCCTGTGGCCGGGGTGTATGACAGGGGTGGTTCGCGCACTAACCGCATCGAAGCTCAGGCACTGGTCACACATTTGGTTAACCGTCTCAAGTCTCCAGTGTTCCGCGAATCTGGTCACACGGTAGGTGTATTGACTTTCAATGGTGAGCAACAGAAGCTTATAGAAGACCTGCTGGATGAGGCATGCCGTAAGGATCCGTCTCTGGACAGCTACTTCGCCGAGTCGCTGCTCGAGCCCGTTTTCGTGAAGAACCTGGAAAGCGTTCAGGGGGATGAGCGGGACATCATCTACTTCTCGATCACCTTCGGCAAAGACGCTGCCGGCACCCCGTCAATGAGCTTCGGCCCAATGAACAACAAGGGCGGTGAGCGGCGCCTGAACGTTGCGATTACCCGTGCACGTCAAGAGCTCGTGGTGTTCTCCACCACGCGACCTGAAGACATGGATTTGTCGCGAACGAAGAACGAAGGGGTGCGAGACCTCAAGCACTTCCTCGAATTTGCCGAGCGTGGCCCGCGCGCCCTCGTGGAGGCAGACTTTGGCAGCGTTGGGGGCTTTGACAGCCCCTTCGAGAAAGCGGTCGCGGCGGCGCTCTCCAAGAAAGGCTGGCAGATCCATACCCAGATCGGTGTGTCGTCGTTCCGCATCGACTTGGGCGTCGTGCATCCAGACGCGCCTGGTCGTTTCCTCGCGGGCGTCGAGTGCGATGGTGCAACCTACCACCGCAGCGCCACTGCGCGAGATAGGGACAAGCTTCGTGAGTACGTCTTGCGTGGATTGGGTTGGGAGATCGTACGGATCTGGTCGACCGACTGGTGGATCGATGCTGCAAACACTGCTGAGAAGGCGCACCAGAAGCTCACCGCGCTGTTGGAGTCATCGCGTGCCAAGCAGGCGCATATCGATGCAGTTGAAGAGGCGGAGCGCCTGAGAGTAGATGCAGCAGTGGCCGAGGTCATCGAAGTGGTGGAGCAGGTCAGTCAGGTGGTGGCCGGCGAGGAGGGGACGCCTGCCAATGACCCGGCTGGCGCTTTCCAGGAGCTGAAGTACGCGAAGGTAGCCACCGTAGATGCCGCTGCGGAGTACGTACCGTACGAGCCCGTGGACTATCTGGTCTATCGTGAGACGGATCCCGCCCAAGCAGTGGAAGGGGTGAGCCCTGACCAATTCTTCGATTCGGCCTACACGCCCATATTGCAGAACATGATCTCCCATGTCGTGAATGAGGAGGGCCCAGTCCTGGACAGCGTACTGGCCCGACGTATAGCCCGGGCGCATGGCTGGGTGCGTACAGGGGCGCGTATTCGAGATCGCGTTGACCAAGTCGCGCGTGCGCATTTCAGCACGCATGACGAGGAGCAGCTCGGCACATTCTTCTGGCCGACCCACTTGCCACCTGAGGCAACTCCATCGTTCCGCCGCCCAGGCGATGATGACTCGATGCGAAGCCTTGCGGAGATCTGTTTGCAGGAATTGGCAGCTCTCGTGAGTGAGATGCAAGCGAAAGGGCATGAGGCTGATGTGCTGATCCAGGCCGTCGCCAGGGAAGCAGGTGTTTCCAAGCTTGCCCATGCGGGTCGTTTGCGCATTGAGAAGGCTATTCGTCACTGCGGGGAGTAGTAGCCATTTAAAGTCAGCTAGGCCGCCCTTAACCAGCCGGTACTTAGTTGGCTGCAGCAACGCGCATACGCACTCTGCTGCAGCCAACTCACACTTATCGACCTTTGGGCGAGTTGGGCAAAAATGATTTGTGGAATTGAGGCTTACTGAGTAAGGTTGGCCACGTGACATCACACGGGAGTCCCTATGGACGATCACTTATCATCAGTGCCACTTGTGCGCCTAAGGCGACATGGCCAACGTAGGCTTGACAGCGTCACGGCGCAGTTGAAAGCTGAATTCGCCTGGCGTGCGCGTGAACGGTTGCGGGCTTACATGTCTCGTTTTACTGAGTCCGCTATCGAGAAGTCACAGCGTCCCAAGACCTTCCTTGCGCACCATGGTGCATCGGGCACCACCCCAATCCGTTGTATGACTATCACAGTCTACTGTATCGATAGGGCGCAACTGCGCGCATTGGACACAGTCCTTAGCGAGGCAGGTCAGCCTGACCCCGATTCACCCCTGCACAGTTTCAGGAAGCGCATCCTCGCGTTTTTCCGGATCATCCTTGCGCACATAATCCAACTTCAGGCCCGTGCTCTTCGGGCTGTACTCACTGTTCCTCTGTTCCTTGATGGCCCAGAGATGAGCGGTTTCAAGCATCGCCTCCGCTAAGCCCTTTCGAAAATCTGCGAACAAAAAAATTTCGTCGAAACCACATCGAAAGGCATCAGTATGCCCATCAAAAAGCCCTGCACCTGCGGTGCGCGCTCGAATAGGCGCTGCCCTATACATCCGTCTCTACCTCGCCGACACTTTTATCATCGCCTCGGGCACCCCCTTAAACCGCTCAAGGTCGAGAAATGGTGGGCGCGTCTAAAAACCATTCTAGAGATTCTGAATGTGGGAAGCAGGCTTCTTCAGATAGTACATTCCATCATTAGTTAGTGGGATGGAGCTCCCTCGACCTGTACCTGTTGCGGCGGTCTTCGCTGCAGCGGGTGCATCTGCCGGCGCGTTTTTAATGAAGTAGATTAAGCCGTTTGAGCGCAGAGGGGCCAAATTGACCCCAACAAAAGCGTTCGATTTTCAGTCGCCGAGCAGTGACAGGGCGTGGTTCGAGGTGTCCCACGTTATGGCTTGGATAGCGTAGGATTTTGATGGGCCCATTTGACTGCATGCTGCAGCGCCTCCAGGGCCTTTCCGAATGACCGGCCATAGCCTGCACTCGAAATTTGGAACTCCTCATCCATGCCACCTCCTTTGATTTTGATCTCCCCGTACCGTGCTTCAGGAATCTGGTAGTTCGAGAGAAAGCGTCGATCTGGCGAACCATCCTTGTTTTCGCGAAGCCAACGAAATCCTGCGAGGCTGGAGTCGCGTGGTACGGCGTCTGTCTCTGCGAAATGGATGATTCTGGTTCCGATGTTGAGGTCTTTGACCAGAAAGACCCTTAGCCCTTGCGCGCCTTGCAGCAGCACGAACCCCGGATACAGGAACAGGGCTTCCCCGTTCGCATTGTGAAGCTGGGGTACCTTTTGCGAATCCTGGTGTTGTTCCGACAGGCATTGGGGGATGCCTCGCTCAAATCGAACTGGACTGCGGCTTACGGAACGGTATGCGTTTGAACGTTCAACCAGTTGGTCTACAGGGCTGGAGCTGGTGATATTCCAGATGACCTCGCTGAGCAGGACGTCAGAGAATGTTTTTAGCATCAGGTCGTACCTATCGGCGATGTCTTGGCTCACTGCCCATTCAAAGCTCATCCCGTGAGCATTCACTTTCGTTTGTATTTCTTCGACATTCTGGATCTCTTCTCGCACGTCTTGCTCGAGGCGATCCTTCGTTTTACGCATGAAGAGGAGGGTCAGGAGCGGGCGAAGCCATTCAGTGCGCATGCTTCGAGACACAAGGGCTGCTTTGCGCTCAGTCAATGCCTGGGCCAGCATGACCCGTTCATTGCTGCTATGCGCAATCAAATCTTGCAGATCTTTCGTGTCGATTTCGTCAGGCTCCATGCCTCTGCGATTGAGAGCACTCACGCCGGTACGAGCGACCGCGAGCGCAGGGGGGAGACTGCTGCAGGAAACGTGTAGCCATTGTCCATTGGCCACTTTTAACCGTTTACGGTACGGCAGCGACATGTGCGTAGTCCTTCTAATCTTTGCTGATTAAGCGTTCAGTTCAGTCGCGCCGGAGCGATCTAAAACACGCAGCCGCATGCAAACGTCCGAGCTCAGCATCCATGTGGCGCAACTCCGTGAAGGCATTTTGAGATCGCGCGATCATAAATCCGAGTTCGATTGGGCTCCAGCGCCTTTTTGCATGCTTTCAGTGGCACCGAAATGAAGCACCACCCGCCCATTCAGAATGGGTCTCCCAAGCAGGGCACTGTCGGTGCCAAACCAGCGCCTCCATACAAAATCACACGCGTCGTGCGATGATGGCGGTTGGCCTTCATTCGGGCGAGACAGTGACACGGCTACTCGCTAGAATCGCGCTAACTAAGCTGATAGCGGCTGACCTATAAGCTGGGATCTGTAAGCCTAAGGGGAAATACATGGAGTTCGTTGTTCCACGTGCGCGGCACCTGCCGGATCTGTTGGCGAGCGCCTCATCCGCCGACTTGAGCGTATTGGCTGACATCATTACCGATAATGGGAATGGTAGAGTGGCCTTGGACAGTAAAGTCAAAACCACAATCCTCGCCCGTCAGGCAAATGGAACGTTGCAGTTCATTCCTGATGTCCTGGACGCAGAGATTCGCGCATTCGGAAGCAACAGCATCGCGACCTTATTTAGATCGGAGGGCGTGAGCTACCTTGAGTTGGCGACTGATGCCGCCAAGAAGCTCGATGGCAAGCTATCCGACGCCGCCGACATTTTCGAGATCGAGGAAGTAGTCGTCTTCGAGGCTGTAAGAAAATATGCAGGTGTGAAAGGGATCGGGGACTACGCCACCGCATTGGGATATGTCACGCAGGTGGTCAAAGGCTTGATTTCTGTAGCCGGTACGGCATCTGGTTTTGCTGCTACAGGCGGCGCGGCAGGAATCGCCGGCGCTATCGGTGGCCGCTTGTTATCGATGGCTGTACCACCGCTCGCCGTTGCAGCAGCAGGCGCCACGATCTTCCAGGCGGCGTCACCCGCGTTTCGCATTACGGTTCCCGCGGTTCTTCAGATCGCCAAAATTCGTCAAGCTCGGTATGACGCCGATTACGCAGCCTACAAGGAGAAACTGCGCGCATGTATGTAAACACTGACGCATTGTTGCGTTCGCTTCCCGATATCCCCGACGTCATGGAAAAGCTCCAAAGCGGCGCGTATCGTCTATGGGGCGGAGTAGTTCGGCACGCAGCAGGTACCGAGAAGGCTGGGCAGATTGTTGGCCACCTCCTGTTCCCAGGTGATAGCCAACAAACTCAAGAACGTCTTCAGCAGTTGCAGTCCACCCTCGAGAAAGGGCTCGGTTCTCTTCAGCAAGGGATGGGGCAGTTGCAACAAAGCATGGGCGTTCTGCAAGGTCTGCAGTCGGCGAATCTTGTCATGGCGGGGCTCAATCTTGCGGTCACCACCGCAGGATTCGTAATTGTCTGCAAGAAGCTCAACAGGATCAGTGACCAGATACAGTCACAGTCTGAGCAAATCGCTCAGACCTATGGGTTAGTCAAAGAGGTACATGATCGAAACATCCTACTGGATGAAGCTCAGTTCCGGGCTCTAATCCTCACTGCTCAACAGTTCTGTGAACAGGGCGATGTCGAGCACCTAAAAGGGCTCATTGCGCCGATCCATAAGGAGTATCAGTTCACCAAGCTGGTGCTAGAGAAGCACGCCTTGATTGCTGCGAGCACGGTCATCCGCCTACCAGAAATCACGCTGCTGCAAGATCGCCTGATTAACCTCGGGCTCACGCTCTCGCACATCCAGATGCGTACAGGTGCAGTCAAATTCAGTCAGGAATCTATGATGCAGCTTGAGGCCGACATCAAGAGCTTGAATGCCCAGCGCATCGAGATCTTGACTAGCGATAGTGAAATCGCCTCGACGATCAAGCACGATCAGTTCAAGCACATGACCCATTTCCTGCAGCAAGGTAAGCAGATGCTGCCGGCGATGACCTATCAGGCTGACGTGATCGGACTTGAGGCTCGGCACCCTGGTCTACTTCAGCACGCATCCGAGTCCAAAGAGATTCTGATGTTGGCTGCCTGAGGAACCCCGTCCGAAATACTGCCTGATGGTCGGACGCTAGCTTCACGCCCTCGGTCGCCTGATGCATGCCAGGCGGCTCGAGAGCGCCGCTCTATCGAGCATCTGAACATTTTAGCAATTACAACGTGCCATTTTATGTGCAGGGCTCAAAGGGGCAGTGCGCTGGGTTTTAGCCGCCAGTTGACCAGCTCCTCGGTGAGTTGGCGTATCTCCCGAGCGGCTTGCGGCGAGGGTGCAAAATCCATCAGAGAGTCGTAGTAGTCACATGTACGCGGGTTGTCTGGGGCAAGCTCATACATCTCGGTAGTGACGTCGTAAGCTCTACTTAATTCAGTACGAAGCTTGGGGAAGTTGAGCGCTTCGATCTTTTCACGTGCACGCTCTCGACGCCGGTAGGACGAATGTTTTTCTTCGAGAAGCTTTTCGGCCAATGAGTCGTCCAGCTCAAAGTGGTCTGCCACGAATGCTTCCAATCCACGGCAAGTGTCGCCAGGCTCACAATTTGTCAGCAGCCCGAAGTAGCTAGGCGTCGTCTGTCGGCATTTGACCTCACGTAAAGCACAAGCAAATTGCTCAGCGCTGTGTACGGACATTGAGCAGTTCGTATCCACCACGATGGCAATAAGGCGCGCGAATCGCCGAATCAGCTCAGTTGCTCGGTACAGATCAATCAACACATAATCGTAACGGGCGATCAGCTCACTGAGTTTTTCTCTCGCGAGGCGTTTACGCTCCAGAGCATCAAGCTCCTCACGATGTAGGGTGCGAAAAAAGAGTATCTCATGGGGTGCTAGCGCTGAAAGCTGCAGACGTATTTCAGCCCGACGCTGTTTCACCTTTGCAGGAAACGTGATCAGGTCAAGCTCATCATAGAAGTCGATCTTGCTCACCAAGCTGCCGGCTGCAGGCTTTAGGCCGTCCCCTTGCGCAGAGCGGTACATTAGGTCATCCGTGACAATCGCAACGCGATGGCCCTGTTCTACTAGGCAAGCTGCGGCGTTCAGGGTGATGGGTGTCTTACCGACACCACCTTTGTAGCTTGCAATCGCAAAGGCTAAACCCCTTGGTTTGCTCGTAACCTTTGCGTTGAAGTCGGGCATCTTGATGCCGGAGCGGGCGAAGAAACTCCACAGCGCAGCTGTAGACGGCGATCGAGCATCGCCCTTGTCTTCACCCGTTTCACCTGCTTCCCATGCACGCCAAGTGCGCGGCTCAACGAAGGCCAGCGAAGCGGCCTGAGTCGCACTCATTTTTGCTTTCAAACGAGTCTTGCGTAGGAGTCTGCGCTGTTTGTCTTTCACATTAGGTCACCTTGCGGGTTGCTGTAATCGGAAGGTAGCTAAAGGTGAATGTAAAAAAAATAGGTACATTGTGCCGGGTAAATGCAGAGCAGGTGATTGGATTTGGTGTCGAGCGGGGCTGTTAATTTCGAGGGGGAGGGACGCACACAACAGTGTTTTACCGGCGGTTTGAGTCCGCTGCCGGCGGAGTACATGTGTACTCCCTACGCTCCATGGGGTAACGTTGGTAGCGTAGGGCAGAAGCTGTTTCTGTAAGGGCCCACTCGCCGCTACCAGGACGCGTCGGCAGCGGGAGCGAACCTGAAGCGGCCTTTACTGGATCACGGCTTTTTCCGGGGAGGCCTGGTTGTACTTGATCGACGCAATACTGTTGCAGAGGCCAACCAGCGTCTGCCAGTCCTGATTTGCCAGGTTCAGATTGCGCTGAAGTTCCGGCAGGTTGAGGCTGTCAACGTTGCCTTCACAGTTGTTGAGGTCGGTCGGAACAGTGTTCAGCTCACCCTCCATCTCTTCCCAGACCTGCAGCAAGAGGCCAATCAGGGTACCTGCCGCTTCCGACAGCTCGATCAGCTTATTGAGCTGATCGTTCAGCGCAGCCAGGCCGGCAGATTGCTGGGTCGCGGCATTCATTTTCGACGTAGCGGCATCTATCTTGCTGCGCAACGTCTTGATCTTGATTTCTGCAGCCACCATGGTCGCAATCCCGGCAGCAGCGTAGCAGGGCGTAAGTACCTCGACATCTCGTCGGTTAGAAAATTGCGGTATGGGCGCAATGGCATGCGCCGTGCTTTGGATAGCGCATACCGCAAGCCTTCGTGCGATCTGCGGGTGAGCCAGAGGGTGGGTTACTCGTGATCGGTAAATAAAGCTGTTGGTTAGCAGCCTCCAATAAGAAGCGGTATAGCTCCAAGGAGTACGATGTGTCCAAGAAATCAGATCAACGCGATTCGGAATATCTCGAGTCGCTAGGCTATGAACAAAAATTCGAGCGCAGCATGTCGCTGTGGTCGAATCTGGCGCTGGGATTTCTTTACTTGTCACCCCTCGTAAGTGTGGTAGCGATGCTAGCTCAAGGGCTCGCCCTCGATGTTCTGGATCGTCATTGTCGGCGCGGGTCAACTTCTGGTTGCTCTGGTTTTCGGTGAGGTGGTGGCGCAGTACCCAATCGCAGGCGGGCTCTATCAGTGGGCACGGCGCCTCTGGAACGGGCAGTACGCGTGGATCCTTTCCTGGATCTATCTGTCATGCGTAATCGTCGCGATCGCGACCACTGCCATGTTCGGCTCAAGCTTCGTGGCGAACCTGTTCGTAGGCACGCAAGAGCAACCTGTCGTTCCTATCTCTGCAGGCATGACCGCGGCGATCGCTGGCGCGATGCTTATCCTGGGGATGGTGCTTAACCTCACCGGTACCAAGACCTTGTCGCGCATTGCTGGCGCAGGCCTCGCCGCCGAGCTGGTAGGGGTGATTGCGGTAGGCCTTTACTTGCTGATTTTTGAACGCGTCAACGACTTCAGCGTGTTCTTTGATGCAATGGGTACCGGTGACGGCCATTACGGGACTGCTTTTGTCGGTGCGGCCCTGGTCGGTATTCTCATGGTCTACGGTTTCGAGGCTTGCGGTGAGGTCGCTGAAGAAGTGCCCAACCCTGGCAAACAGATTCCTCGTGCCATGATGCTAACAGTGATTGTTGGTTGCAGCTCGGCGCTGTTGTCCTTCGCAGGGTATGTCCTGGCGGCACCAAACCTGACCGAAATCGTTGCCGGCAAGGTTGCTGATCCGATTCCCGAAATCCTGAATGGCACCATCGGCTTCTGGGGTACCAAAGTTTTCCTTTTCATCGCCCTGACATCCTTCCTGGCGTGCGTGATGGGTCAGCAAGCATCTGCCAGTCGCCTGATCTACTCCTTTGCGCGTGACAACATGTTCCCGGGGGCCGCGATCTTCGCCAAGCTCACCAAGGTGCGCCATGTGCCTCTGTGGGCCAACATCGGGGTTAACACACTTTCTCTCTCGCTGTTGCTCTTTGTGTATCTCGTGCCAGGCTCCCTGTACCGTGTCGCAGGCATGCAAATGCTGGCCGGTTACATCGCCTTCCAAATGGTGGTTTTCGCGGCATTGCGAGCACGTATGAAGGGCTGGAAGCCTGCTGGCACGTTCTCGTTGGGGGCATGGGGTTGGGTCATTAACCTGGGAGCATTGGCTTATGGCATCTTCGCCTGCGTGATGCTCTCGATGCCCTCGAGTGATATGTCACTCTCTACCTTGGATCGCTGGATTGCATTGGTGGGCGTATCAACGGTGACCGCGGTTGGCTTGATCTACATGTGGATCACTAAACCGCACCTGCGCTCGGATGCTCCTGAGGGAGATGCGGTGCAGATTGCCAACGCCATGCGTGCTCGTCAGCAGCGCTCCCCGATCATCAATGAACAACGACAGTCCAGCGTCTCTGTGAGTCGAGAGGTTATTGCCAAGTAGTAGCAGACGACCTGTCGCGCGCTCCACTCAAAGGCATGCAGGCGTATCCTGCGTGCCTTTTTTGTTTGGACACTCACCATCAAGAGATCGCAAAGGTTACGAGCCAGCAGGTGTAACCACTGTTGCAAGTGATGGCAATAAGATATCATTGCTGGAGCTTACAAAATTTGCTGTGCAACCGTAGTAAGACATGGAGCAGAATCAAAGTAATATGGATTCCATAAACCCTGATGTCATAGTTTTTAAAGCCATCCAGGCAATTGAAAGAAAAGTTAGACTGCGCAGAATTATGATATTCGCCCCTGGTGCATCCGGAGCGCTTCTAGCTTCTATTCTTCCTTTATTAAGCGATGAGCAATATTCTCGGGGCCTAAATATACCAATAGCTGCTTTAGCCGCCGGCTTTCTAACCGTGGCAGCGTTCGCGGCAGCTTATACCTACCTGCAATCGGGTTTTCGCTCAATAAGTGAAAGGGATATTTCGCTTGAGATTGATAGGCTGGACGCAAAATCTGAGACTAGAAAATTAGACGAGGATGTTGCAGTTGAAATTGCAACATTGCGCTCTGAAGTTGAGCGACTCAAATCTCAACCTCATCCAACTGATAGGGATTCTGAATCTCTGATAGTGGAGACTTTAAAGACAAAGCTGGAAGACAATTACTCAGACGATCTGGCCAAGGAAATTCAGCGTCTAGTTGATGGAAGAAATTCCGCAAGCTCAAAAACCCTAAAAATCCATGAAAGCTTCGATGACTGTAGAAGAAGACTGCTAATGGAGATCGACTCCCTAGGGCGAAGGGGCAATCTCAATCTGGGGGTAGGTGTAGCGACTACGCTGCTAGGGTTAACGGTGCTCGGCATTACTGTTTTTGTTTACCAACCCTACAAGGCAACCGATTTGGTAGACCTGGTATCGCACTATTTGCCGAGGCTTTCCCTAATCATTCTGATCGAGGTGTTTGCTTATTTTTTCCTGAGCCTCTATAAGGCAGGCCTAGCCGAAATAAAATATTTCCAAAACGAGCTTACCAATATCGAGGCGAAGCAAATTGCCATGCAGGCATCGCTTGATGCAGCCGATAATTCAATGCTTAGTGTCGTTGTCACACAGTTGTCTACCACTGAAAGAAATCACATTCTCACGAAAGATCAAACGACAGTTGAGCTAGAGAAGGCCAAGCTTGAAAGCGAATCCAAGGTTGCTTTCGGCAGATTCGTGACCGATTTCTTCCAAAAGGTCAAACCGTCCTCTTAAACACGTTTAGTACAGGGAGAAGAGGCCTGATGGCCTCTTTTTCATGCCCCCTTAACGGACACCGATCCTAAGGCCTAACAGGTTGGGCAAGGCAGCAAAACCCTGTGCCCCCAGGTTGCCGCGCTGGTGACGCTGCTCCGCCTCCTCGCAATTTAAAACGCCCCAGCGGATGGCATTCGCACCGAGGTATTTGATAGGTTCGGGCGGGGGCTGGGGAACCACTCTGCGGCAGAAAATGGACTGGCTCCATTCATCCTTGGTACCGGTGACCAAGGATGAAAGGCACTGGCCTGCGATCCACGTAGCCTGCACTCCGTGACCAGAGAATCCCCCGCCATAGTGAACACCTGACCGCAATGTGCCGAAAAACGGAATGCGATCAGCTGAAACGTCAATTGGCCAACCCCACGATGTGGCAAAGCCTGACTTGTATACCCCGGGCAATAGCCTGGCCATTCCGGACTGGGCGCGAGCAAGACTAGCTGCGTCGGTTCTCAACCGTCCGTTCCCTGCATCACCGGTTAATCCGATCGGGCCAGAGCCAGACCCCATGAGCACACGATTGTCAGCGGTCTTTCGAAAATAATGGAGGAACATTCTTGCATCGTTGACCCCAACAGGATGCTACCATCGCAGTTGCGAAAGGGCCTCCTCACACGGATTCGACATCGTTGCGAAGCTCGAGAAGATGCTCATTCGACGCCCCAGGCCTGGTAGGTGCGCAAGCCCAACATTGGTCGCCAGTACGACCTGAGGAGCTACCAACAGGCCTTCATTTACCTGTATCCGTTGACGGCCACCCTCAGCTTCATCTATCCGCTCGACAGGGGTGTTTTCAAATACCTTGACCCCGGCCAAGAGGACTGAGCGCTTGAGCGCAAGCACCAGCTTTCCAGGGTGCACGTTTCCAGCCTCCGGAAAGTAAATTCCACTGCCAAAAACCTTGCTGCCAATGATCTCGGACACCTGGTTGCTGTTGAGTGGCCGGATGTACCTTTCCACACCGAGCCCTTGGCATTGATTAAGAAAGTCTGAAAGTGTTTTTTCTTGCGCAGGGCAGGTAGCAACACGCAAATTTCCTGCTTCCCTCCAGTCCACATTGCGGTCAGGCGATGACACGTATGACTTGAAGGCTTGCTGAGCCTTACTGCCCAGTAACGCAAGGTCTAGGGCCTCATCAGTGCCAAACGATTTTACGTTGGATGCCAACGACTGCCAGTAACCGTGAACGATCCCGCCAGTTTTGGAGCTTGCACCTTCTCCTATTCGGTACGCCTCGAGGAGTGCAACCTTGAGCTCAGGACGGCGCTCCTTCAAGGTCAGGGCAGTCCATAGACCGGTGTAACCTCCGCCTACGGTAACCACATCAAAGCTATCGCCTCCTCTGAATGGAGGTAGAGGATCTCCAACGTCGCGTTGGATATCATGGCGCCACCATGACCATTCCGCCTGGTTGCCAGCAGGCACCGCTGGAGGTAAGAGCGTATTGCGAGAGGCTCGCCGGGGATTTGCTAACGCTAGGCTCGTAGCAAGCGATTGAATAGGCATTCTGGGATTCCTTTGGGTTGTATTTATTCCACCTTAGGAAGCAATCCCAGTGCCAAAAAAAATATTGATGAAAATCAATATTATGGGCCTAACTGACAATGCCTTGACCAAAACTTCTCAATATTGGTTTTAAGATCCCGGCTACACCTTCAATAAACTGATGATTTCCAGGTAACTGGATGCGGCTTTCTCCAAAGTGAGAAAGTAGGTCTCATATTTGAAGAAATGGGCTCACTCTTAGAGCTGGTGCTGGTATGACGCTGTAGTTCAGCATGGAGTGTGTCTTTCGAAGGAAGCACTTAGCATGCGCCGGGCTAATGGGTGAAGGCTTAACAAAATCGAAGCGTAACTCCGTGCGCTTGGTGGATTTTTCATTGTGCCCGCCATCAGGTAGCTCTCGGTCAACAGCCCTCGGCTGAGTTCGGGCTCACTCAAAGAACAGCAATTCTGACTATCCGGGGCGAGACGCATGATCAACCTTTGCTCCTTTTGATCTGGTCACGGGCACAAAAGCCTTGAGCGCGACATTGTTTGCTGCGATTGGGCCCAACAACCCAAAGCTCGTCAATTTCACCTCGCTGTTGGGCGATGAGACCCAGTGCCCGCTCTCCAGTGCTTTCACTGAGCGTAAGAGTTAGAAGGATAAGTGGGCTCAGTTACAGTCGTTGACTCAACTGATCCAGCTTGGCCTCGAGCTTGGAGAGGTAGCTACGACTCGCATCATCGCCAAACTGATACTGGCTGATGTTTCGTTTGCCTCGCAGTGCTTTGAGCACACTCGCGAATGATTCCTTAAGCGCCATTGAGTCGTCCTGTGGATTTGTTATCACGGTGCGTAGGCAGACTGGTTAAGCTATTTCTTCATGAGAGCCATGGGCCGCACGCGCAGGTCGCAGTGGTCATCCCTCTAGCCTCCGGACAAGACCGCCAAACTGTTGAGCAGGTTCGACATACCGAAGAGCAGACTTGAGATCACTCCAACCTACGTACTCCATCAGCGTTTTGATGTCCCAACCAGAACTCGCTGCCCAAGTGGCGAAGCCTCGTCGAATCGAGTGTGCACTGTAGATTTCTGAGGGCAATCCGCATCGCTCAAGCGTGCCGCGCAACAGTGGAATCAAACTATGGGCGACCAGTGCTTGATCACTGACATTACCCCAGCGATCGATACCTCTGAACACGGCACCCTGGGCGATACCCGCCACCTCAATCCAGTTCAAATAAGCCTCTACAGGACAGAGCTTGTTCAATGAGGGCGTCTTGTACTCGCGCCCGACATTCTGCCGGTCACCTTTGGTATGGGCGAGGTAAAACCTGATGCCGACGTAGCGTTCTGCGTGGGTGTTCTCAACAGTCAATCTAGCCAGCTCATCACCGCGGAAACCCCGCCAAAAACCAATTGTGAGCAGTGCGATATCACGTGTTGCCTTCAGCAAACCCTTCATGTCCCCATTGCTTCTCGCGTTGGCGCTTTCTTGCTCAAGGTAGGCAACCGCCTTCTCGAGCTGGAGCAAGGGCAGGGGAGCTGCCTGCCTTTGCTGTACAGGGTGCAGAACACGAATGCCTTTGAGCAACTGTCGCACCTTAGGTGCTTTGGTGGGATCAGGAAAGCCGTGGGTCTGATGCCAGTTGGCCAGTGCTGCTAAGCGCTGTTTCAGCGTACTGATGGCCAACCGATCGGCGTACTCAGCGATGTAGCGAACAACAGCTTCCGCCGTGGCCGGCAGAAACCCGCCCCAGTTCACTTCAAAGTGATTGATAGCAGCTGTATAGCTCTTTGAAGTGTTAGCCCGGACGCTCGCCTCAAGGTACCGATCCGCCTTACTCATGCATTCACCTCACTGTGTGCGCCAGCGAGCGCCCGTCGTCGCACCATCAAGCTGAAGATACTGCTTTGGGAGGCATTTTACCCCCATTAGCATGCCTAGCAAGAGATAATGCTCGATTATGTCTTTTCAGGATTTGTGATTTTTATGATGTATTTAATGATAAGATGCCATGTAAATACATGACACGTAACACAGTACGAAATCGTAGGAGATAATATGGCAAGAGGCGGCATTAACCTGGTGCTGGTGCGCAAGGCACGCGAGGCTCTGCTGTCTCGAGGCCAAAATCCGAGCATTGATGCAATTCGCATTGAACTGGGAAATACCGGCTCAAAAACCACAATTCAGCGATTTTTGAAGGAAATCGATGCGCATGATCCGCGCCCTGCGGCGTCACCATCCCGGCTGAGCGAAGAACTGAGCGGCATGGTTGAAAAGATGCTTGAACGCTTACTGGAGGAGGGCAACGAAGCATTGCTCCATGAGCGCGCCGCGTTCGAACAGGAGCGAAAGGGGCTAAGGGAAGCTCACGGTACGACTGAAGCGGAGCTCAATGCTGCAAAGCAGGAGATCGCGACGCTGCGCCAGGCCTTGGAATCCCAAAGTGAAGAGCTCAAAACCACGCTGTCTTCGCTGCAGGCCGAGCTGACTCGTAATGCGCGCATCAGCCAAAGCTGCGCAGACCTGGAGGTGCGCATTCAGGAAAAAGATGAGCAGAACAGGTCACTGGAGGACAAGCACCAACATGCCAGGGATGCGCTTGATCACTATCGGACTGCTGCCCGGGAGCAGCGCGACCAGGATCAAGCCCGTCACGAATCCCAGCTTCATCAGAAACAGCAGGAGCTGACACTCCTCCAACAGTCGCTCATGGTCAAACAGGATGAAGTTACTCGCCTGATCCGTGACAACGAGCGCCTCATTGGCGAGAACCGTCAGCAGGCTAGGGAAGGGGCGCAGCATAGGGATACGATTGAACACCTGAGGACAGATATTGACATCGCCAACGCTGCAACTGCGCGTGCCGAAGGTGCCCGGGAGCTGCTTCAACAGCAGATAGCTTCGCTTGCCACTGCCTCGGATGTATTGCGCTCAACCATCACCACCTTGGAGATCCGGGATAACCAAGCGACACAGCTGCTTGACCAAGCCAACGCTCAGTTAGAGGTATTACGCGCTCAGGGGACAGGCCAGCAGCAAGGCTAGTCAGGGGCAGGTGCGATGCAAAAGATCTCCTCCATCCGTTGCGCCTTTTCGCAGTAAGGCTTATCAACACGGAGGTGGCCACATGTGCCAGAGAGCTGTACGGCCCCCGAACCCCGCACTCAATGAACGGTACGATCCGCCCATTACCCAGATTACCTCGACACTCACCAGAGAACCGAGTGGGCATGACGGCGGGTCACTCCAAGCAGTGGCCATGGACAGCGCCAATCACGCGGTTATAGCCATACGGCATTCCACTTTTAGATCCCCGCTGGTGACTGACACGTCGATCATGCAAAAAGCGATCAGGCTTGTGACACACTGCAGACTGTAGTGACGCCGGTTTGTACAGGCCGTGATGTCCATCCTTGCTCTGTACCCCGTTTCCCTCTGATCCATCCTGTTGCAGCTAGATCCATGACGAGCGAGTCTGAGTTGCTTCCTCACACCTGATTCAAATCGGATGCGTTGCGTTCTTGCCGTGCCTGTGCGAAAAACAGATGGCCAGAGGCCACTCTGATGAACATTAAGCGAGGCAAGGATGCGTAAGTTTGTTTCCGTGTTGGTGATGTACTGCCTGTTCGTCGTTGTCCTGCTCACAGCGATGGGCATGGCTGTGTCGAGCATGCTATCTGGCCTCATATTGGTGCTGGCGGCGCTTCTCTTCTTTCCGCCTGCGAACGATTGGTACAAACAAAAAACTGGGCGAGTCATTACCCCAGCCATTCGCTTTCTCGGACTTGCCGGGCTGATCGTGGTGTCAAGTTTTGTCCTGCAAGCGCAGATCAAGCAGGAGAATGCTGCCAAGCAAGCGAAAGTAGCGGCAGAGGACAAGCAGAAAGCCGAGCAGGCTCACCAAGACCAGAAGCACTATCTTGCCGAGCATCGCATTCAGATACTCGCGGACTTGAACACCAAGATTGCCAGCAAAAATTACCAGGAGGCAGCGCTTCTAGCTCGCCAGTACCAAGGCTTGGGCGATGGTGAAATCGATGCAGCGTCCAATATTGCGATTGAAGGTGAACGATCGCTGCTGGAGCAGCAACGTAAGGCCGCTCTGAACACCTCCTTAAAATCGCTGAAACCGAATCAGTACCAAGAGCTGGCCAACGTTTATCGTGAATTGAGCGAGCTCGAGCCTGCTAACCCGAAGTACGCTGCAGAAGCACAACGCCTTGCCAAGGTCATGGCCGATCAGGAGGCGACGGCCAAAGCGAAAGCAGCTGAAACTCAAGCTCGCGAGCAAAAGCGCAGTGCTGGCTTGCTTTGGAACTATGTGACAAACGAGGATTCCATGAGCGGTAAAGTGATCAGGTACGCCGTGGTTGAGTCACTCAATTCCGTCAACTTCGGATTCCCTTACAACGGCACGCAGCGAGGTAAGCTCAGCCTGCGCAAACATCCGCGCTGGGGAGAGTCCGCCTATCTGTCGCTCGACCAGGGGCAATTCATCTGCGGCTACGACAGCTGCAATGTACGCGTGCGCTATGGTAACGGGAAGCCACAACGTGTTGGCGCGTCGGAACCCAATGACCACAGTACCAACATCCTGTTCATCTCCAACCACAAGCAGTTTGTTGCGAATGCCAAGAAGGTCGACAAGGTCTTCATCGAAGCCGAGTTCTACCAAGAGGGTAATCGTGTGTTTGAGTTCGACGTCAGTCAGCTTGACTGGTAATGCGTGGGCATCCAGCAGCCGTCTTCAGCCTCTAACACCCGCAGATCAACGGCGTATCCGTATCCCGCACTGGAGCATGATTAATGGGTTTCTTCTCGTGGCTAATGGGCAACCGCACGAAGGTGACTGATCGCGAGCGTTCGACTAGCGCTCGGCCTAAACCCGCTATTGAGGTAATTGGTAGCCTCATGTGCATTGATGGGATCGGTTGGCATGGGCAGTTCAAGAAATCACCCAACCGAAAATGGGCAGTGTCCTGGCGTGACTCGACACCTGATGGCTCTATTGGCGGAAACAGGATGAGCGGGGAAGGGCAGTACATCTTGGTTGACCTGAATTCAGGCACGATCATGACTCAAGGCTCCATGCCGAGACCCAATGGCGGTGCCGTCGCTGATAACGGCGCATTCTCTCTCGAAGACTGGCATTTCGGGGACACGCTGTCAGGCACTTTCCATGTCTTTTCCTCCGACGGAGCATGCATCCTGGCGAAAACCCTAACAGCGAACATCCTGGAGAGTGGGATTTCCAAAAACGGAAAGCTTGCATACTGCATGACTGCTAACAGTCCGTCAGAGGACGGTCGCAAGCTGACTTTGTTCGACCTTGGTACGGGCGAGCCACTGTTCTCCGTGACGCCCAAGCACAGTGGTGCCGACCGCATTGAGCTCGTCGAAAAAAATCGCCAGGTTGTCGTCAAGGTTCCTGGGGGCGGGGAATTTCGGTACGGTAACGACGGAGCCATCCTCAATCTCAATGATGCACATGATGCCTATCTGCGCTCCACTGACTATTGCTCAGTCATCTTGACCGCAGAGTCGCTGCTCAAAAAGAATTCTGCTTCTCTCCCAGTCGAGAAGTCTCAAGCAATCCTTGAGGCAGTGACACGGGCCAGGGCTCTGGGCGCAGATCAAAACCCTGCATGGAAGCCGACAGCACTCAAGGTTCAGGGGATGGCTCACGAATCCCTCGCTCAGCTTCAGGAGGCCATTGCCTGCTACGAAGAAGCACTGATCCGCACTGCCGTCGTCGGGCACAGACAAGCTCTCTACACCTTGCATCAACTCTGATGAGAGCGACGATGGAATCAGCGTTCCGTAGAACGGGGCGCAGGGCCCATAAGTCACACAAGCCTCTAGCTCTATGGATTTACTAGGTCGACTGGCACGCTCCTTTGCGAGCTCGATCTTGGTGCCGATCGCGTGCCGGGTTCGTTGATTAAAGTGTGCCCCCCGCAAGCCGCTAATCATCCTGTGCAGCACGATAGCATCCCAGCTCTCCGGGCATTCCGGGTGCCTGAACATTGGCTCTAAGCAATATTCAATCAGCTGCAGCATGACCCCTACATCGCAACGCCCAGACATGTACATCTTCCAGATGAAGTCGGTGATCACAGGAACTGCGCTCGTGAAGGCCAGCAGAGGTGTCTCCAGGTAGGCACGCAAGCTGTTGAGACCTAGGTTCGCAAACACTGGGCCTTGATCCATCATCGCAATCAGGTCAAACGTATCGATTCCAATGAAGTTACGCCGGCTGATGATCATCTTCACGATGGCGCATGAGTACTCTACCCAACTGAGATGCCCATACGCCGCTGCATGACCAAGCAGCATCTGAGGTGAAGCCGTCCTGATGCCGAGGGTATTGGCCATCAAGCGCAGACGCCCATCCAGAGACAGCAAGCCGCAGCCATACTCCTGGCAAACGAGCAACGTTGCGTAGTCTTCATCCGACAAGACATCCTGCAGCTTGACCAGATGTTCCGCTGACTTCGGGCCATAAGCAGGAACGACCTGACAGTAGCCATCGATAGCGGATTCGATCGCGTTTAAAAACGCTTGATCTCGCATCCAGCCCTCTTCGGTCTGCTGCTCAATGCCGAGCTTTCCTTCTTGCGCGTACATCATCCCTACGGGACGAAGCCGGGAGGACTTATCAATTTTCGTTGCTAACGCCAGCTCGGTCGCACTACTGACATAGACGGCAGGCAGGTGTCCAAGCACATCGAGCAGTCCAAGAGTCGCCAACTCAACAAGCATCGTCAAGTCGACCGCCCAGCTCAAAGTCGTTGCTGCGCCAGCAAATGGATTGTCTTGAACGCCGTGCTCAAACGAGACTTCAAGCGTACCGCCTTCTGCCGGCCACTCCCTGACCAGGTCGATCACATCCGCGCCGATGAGGCGAGCGACCAAACCAATCGAAGCCACATGCTGCTGGTAGAGCTTTAGCGTATGCAACCCATTGGCCTTTCTCATCTCCAACTGCTCAATGAAGATTGAGAGATCGTAATCACCGTTTTCCAGGCGAGGGATGGACATTGCCGTTAGCATCTTGCTCGGGGCCACCGCATTCAAAATACGATGATTCGACAGTTCAATCAGACGCTGGTGGACGCTGATCAGTCGTTTGACGACAAATGTTTGCTGGCCAAAAAGTGTGGGGAAGGAAACCTGTTCACCTGCTTGCAAGCCCATCAGTGCAGCAGCTTTGGCAGAGATCGGCAGAACGAACTCTTCCGTTTCGGGTAAGGGCGCGGTGCTCTCAAGGTCGATCGAGATGTGTCCGCTCGCCCCCGCACTGCCTTCCAGTTCGACTGAAGTACCTGGCCCCACAGCATGAGGCTTTTCCTGCGCCCGTTTCGACGCTTGCGCGACCGTGATCATTATCATCATGTGCAACGCGGCGGCTTCGAGTTCGCCGGCACTGCAGCGCATGGCCCGGTAGATGCGTTCCATCCCCTGATCGAAATCACCATGGGTGAGCTCGATGCTCCCTAAGCGCAACAGACTTTCTGTCGTTCCACTGAGCGACAAAGGTAGTCGGGCCAAACAAGCCCTCATCGCTTCAATGTCAGCGCTGGCGCTGATCTGGATGAGCAGCAGCCAAGCAGCCGCGTCCTCAGGGTGTTTTGCGACAGTTTCCTCGACCAGCTCCAGCATGCGCGGCCAGTCGCCCGCATTGCCATACACATGCAGGGCTGCCTGCCGCGCATCCTTCGAGTTTCGCCACTCGGCAGGCAGAGCCTTGAGCAGGTCACGCAACTTGGCTCGTTGATCCAGCATGGCATAACACTGGATCAGATCATCGTGGAGCGGCGTGTAGGTATCGTTAGGCAACACGCGCTCAAGGATCGGAATCACTTCATCGAAGCGCTGCGCGGTGAACATCAATTGCGAGGCGAGAGATAGCTCTTGCGGGACAGTGGAGGTAAGGGCCAGCTCAGCTACCTGCTACGATTTTGGGTGCGCAGAAGGTGGATGTTCCCAACTCGGCCTTGAAGGAAGTGATTGCAGCGTGTTTGGGTTATGAATCCGTCGAGATACTTGTTGCTCAAAGTAGTGACGCGTTACTCCCTTATCAATTGGAATGCGCTGAAGCCGTTGTTCTTAACCTCAAAATGGGGGCGGAACGGGCCGTTGAAGTCTGTGAAGTGCCCGGCCCTTGCTTTGATGCTTGTATCGATGGCATTGAGCGAGCCTGTCGAATATTCGCTCGAGGGGAGAGTGTGAACCCAATCCCCGTCTACCGTGGCCTTGAAGATTTCTACTACCGTCATGCTCAAGCCGTGATTAGGCGCTGCCTGATCGAGGAGGCCGGTGAGAACGTGGCGGCAGCAGCCTTCTGCATGCCAGAACGGGTCGACGACATCTCCAGTGCGAAGGGTGGCACCACTGATGCGTTGGTCTTGACGACCCACTGTACTATCAAGCACGAGGATCGATACCCACTGCCTGCTAAGTGCATAACGACATTTGCCAAAGCAGGGCGGACGGGCCTCATATTCCAGTCCTTCGAGGTAACTCTCAGGTCGATGGGACAACATGCCGTGCTTGAGGTGTTCCCCTGCGATATCAGAATCAAGACCAGCGACGGGTCTGAGGGCCGGGCCAAGGTTGCTCTGATTTTCGATCTGCATTGTGGGGTTATCTTAGGTCACGCTGTCGGCCTTGGCGACGAGGTTAGACTGGCCGAGCGCGCGATGCATAGTGCATTTCTCAGTCCTGCGCGCTGGTGGAGTGCCGTAGAACAACTGACCAGCCAGGCCGGCCAGCTGATCCTTGACACGGATATAGCCCTTAGTAGCGCGTACCTACGTGATATTGGGCGTCACTTAAATGTAAATGTGCAGTCACGCCGCCCTGGCCAGCATTCTGGGCGAGCTGAGCGTCTATTAGCCTCATTTCTCAAGGACTGGCGGGGATCGTTCGCACAGGCCGGAAACCCTGTGTCCCTCAATGATTTAGCGCAGTTCCTCGAAGTAAGTATATCGATCTACCATAAACGCTTGGATGTGAGGCCACCTCTCACGCCCAATGAGCTTTGGCAGCGCTACTTCCAACAATGATCGCCTCATAACGTGCTCCCTCCAGGGGAAAGGTTACCTAGGGGGAGCTTGCGCTGTTTCTGGATTGTAAAATTCCATCATCCCAAGCAACACGCCCGCTGACTCCACCTCTTCACGGCACTCCTGCCCAGGCTTCCTGACGCAGGTGGAGCACTTTGATGTGGTGTCATCCAAGGCTAGAGCAATCCCAAAGGCATCCAGCCTTCAGTCACCTCGACACCACACCACAAAAGTTGGCCAATCGTATTGGCGTGCGAATCCGTTACTAAGGCAAGCGGAGCGCGCAGGCGTGAGGATGTCCGCCCGAAGGGGCAAGACGCTCGCCATGCGGGCGGCTTGATTCACGACAGCCGTGCTCGCAGAGCCACGCCCACTCGATATCACGCTACCGGTAAGACTTTTCATGGGGTCAACCAGCGATGGGCGAGGGCGCCAGAATCGCGAGCTTGAGAGTCGGGCCAGACAGGGCTAGATTGAGAGCTGCAATATATGGATAACCCGAGATGCCAACAGGAATGCAAAAGTAGTGATTCCTACAACATCACGGATTGTACGCGTAGCACGGTTGCCCAAGGGCGAGATCAAACCCAAAGGCGTCCACTGGGCGTCTTGCAAAAACGGCATGAAGCGCCTTGGCTGTGAATTTTATCGAACACTCGATATCGTGCTGTAAAAAGCTTATGAATAGCGGCCAAGGTACATGATCATGTAGGTAATAGGCACGGGCAGGCCCGAACATGGTGAAGCGGACGCTGAGCACCTATGTGTAATGTTGATATCCACGCTCGGTTAGACTGACACAGTGGAAAGACCGCAGGAGCTCGAAGTGACATGGCCAGAAAGCACACCCTGCGAAGACTATGCACTCGACTTTGAATTCTTCAGTCGGCTTGTACACCTCATGGAGCGTTATGACTACGCGCCCCAGGAGGTCGCCGACATGCTCATCACCCGGGAAATGTGCACGCGCGGCCATTCGCGGAGCAAGGAAAGCGGAAATGATCTCGTCTACTTTCGTAAGCTGATGGACATGAATCCTCCGACGTCCTCCGACAAGAACGTCGCCGGCGAAGACTCCAAGCACCCAAGCCTAAAGATCCAAGTCCCGTTGTGAGGCCCGGCATGAGCACAATGGAAAAGCTGTCCAAGGTCTACGCACTCGATCATCGCATCAGGCTTGAGCAAGAGGCAGCTGCTTCCATGGCAGGCGATGCCGAAATCTCCAAAATGCTCAGCTTCCTCGATGAGTTAGACAGCCTTGCCAGTCAATACCAGTTTCAATCCGTCGATATCGTCAGGCTGATCAAGCCAGACTACCCGATGCCCAAAGAGCTTTCGCGGGCTTGCGATCAGCTCGCGAACGGTTCGCTTGATCCTGAGGATAATCGCAAGGCATCGGCACCAAGGTTGTCGAAGGCGACTGGGAAGCAAGGGCAGGGTGGTCGTCGGTCTCCCCGAGTGCCGAAACGCTACCAAAACCCCCATACTGGCGAATTCATTGAAACCGCCAGCGCCAACCATAAGCTGCTGAAAAAATGGAAATCCGACTATGGCGCCGACGAGGTGGAGACCTGGCGCTTATGAGTCGTTGGCCCGCGCTGAGCGCCTAATCATGGTTGTCGTGAGCTGGCGGAATTTAGAAGCGCCGTCACGTATCTCTCCTTCAACGTGACATTCGGCTGCGCGGGTAAGCTCTGCTCGATATGTCAGCAAATGCCGTTTCAGGCTGTCGGTACTATAGGCATAATCGGACGTGATCTGCGGAAACAATGGAATGGACGGGAGCGCCGCGTCCGGGTCAACGTGAAGCAGTTTTAGATGATTTTCGAGCAAGCTCGCAAATGCTGGCGGCAAAATGCACCAATCACCGTCATCCCACAGTTCCGTCACTGTATACACCCACTCGCCATCCTGATTGCGTTTGAACTGAGAAAGTGATCCTGGGCTACCATCGGAACCCACTATTCTTGAGAGCGCAAAGGACGTGTAGCGAGAAAATGCTAGAACAAGACCTATCTGGCTTGCACGAATCGCTGGCAATCTGCTTTTGCCTAAAAACTCAAAAAACCAATCAAGCTGCCGGCGATCCAGCACTGGCTGTTCACGACTACGCTCCAGACTGCGCTTTTTCGTTTCCAATCCTGGCGGAAAGGGATTGGGAATGGGCGACGAAGTTTTTCTGTTGTAGAAGTCGAACAGTCCTCTGGCTTCCTGAATCAAGACAGACCGCGTGCGATACACCGGTGGCACAGTACCGCCATCAAAGGCGCTTTTGCGTCATACCGCGTGCAAATCTCTACACAGTGGAAAGGCTGTGCCCGGCGATCAATCTTAAGGAGTCGATCACGCACAAAATTGTTAAGGCAGTTTTGTGCCGGATAGAAATGCCGGAATGGCGGGAAGATCGGGAATATGACTAACGGGCGAGCCATCGCAACCTCCGAACGCTAAAATGAGGAGGTGCGACGACGATGACAAGCTGTTTCGGGTGAACTGAGTGTAGTCCACGCTCAGGATTGTGAGATCTGACCCGATACCTGTATCACGGCCCGGTAATAGATGAACCTGGAAGGTGCCTGGTAACGATGCGTCGTGTGGGTCAGGTTTGAGATTTCCGGGCTAAGCCTCTGAGCGGAAACGGGTTCGGCGATATTTGAACCAAGGGTCGGCGATAGGTGAACGGGGATAACAAGTGGAGTCGTCCCCTCAAATACACTATTTAACATAATATGCATTATGAGTAACCTCATATTTCAGTGCCGTACCGTGGACGGCCAGATGTTAAGCCAGCACAAGCTCCTCACTCATTCAAACCGTTGGCTTAATTGATCCAGGTTAAGGTTGGCTCACATTACCTTGAGTAAAATGCGAGCTCCGCACCCTCACGGGGAATCTGGCATGACGATCATCGTAACCGGCGCCGCGGGATTCATCGGCAGCAATCTCGTTCAGGCACTCAACCAACGCAACGAGACCAATATCATTGCCGTCGACGATCTGACCGATGGCGACAAGTTCAGCAACCTGGCCGACAGTGAAATTGCCGATTACCTGGACAAGGACGATTTTCTCGACCGGTTCGGTCGCGGCCAGTTTGGCAAGGTGCGCGCCGTTCTGCACCAGGGTGCGTGTTCAAGCACCGTCGAAGGCGACGGTCGTTTCATGATGGACAACAACTACCGGTTCAGCCGTGAGTTGCTGACGTCTGCACAGCACCAGGAAATCCCGCTGCTATATGCATCATCGGCCGCCGTATACGGCGCAGGACGCATCTTTAGCGAACAGCGTGAGTGTGAACGCCCGCTGAACGTCTATGGCTATTCCAAGTTTCTGTTCGATCAACAGGTGCGCCGGCAACTGACGACGGCTCGCAGCCAGGTCGTCGGCTTGCGTTATTTCAATGTCTACGGGCCCCATGAGCAGCATAAAGGCCCGATGGCCTCAGTGGCCTTGCACTGCTTCAATCAGTACCAGGCTCGCGGAAAAGTCAGCTTGTTCGGTAGCTATGGGGACTTCCCCAGCGGTGGCCATCTGCGGGATTTCGTCTCTGTTGAGGATGTGGTCAAGGTCAATATGTTCTTCCTTGAACGACCACAACTCAGTGGCATATTCAATGTTGGCAGTGGTCGTGCCCAGCCATTCAACGACGTTGCTCTGGCTGTGATCAATCGGCTGCGCGAACGGCAAGACCTACCCCCTTTGTCGCTTGATATGGCCTTGCTTGAGGGGGTACTGGAGTACAGCGAATTTCCTGATCATTTGCGTGGCAAATACCAGTGCTACACCTGTGCCGACCTGGAGCGCTTGCGCGCTGCTGGTTACAAGGCGCCTACATTGACAGTCCAGCAAGGCGTGGCCCGCTACTGTGACTGGTTGCAGGGTAACCAAAGCCCGCTGCCCGCTCCTTTCAAGCAAGCGGCGGCAGCTTGATGTTGCGCATTTGTGTGGTTGGCAGATGCTTTTACCTGCTTTGGTGCGATTTATTGGTGAATTATTGACGATAACTACACTAAATAGTCATTTAGCGTAGTTATATAAAAGGTCAGGTTAATGCCTGCACTTTTTCTTCAGGCCAACCCACCAAAACGCTTGTAGAAGCTCTCGTTCACATCCGGCAATGGTCCGTCTGCGGTTTCCAGCGCAGCGTTCAACCATTCCTCTGCCTTGGCAAACACCAGCCGATAGAGATTGCGGCACAGTTGTCGCGCAGCCCTTCCCTCCCAATCTCCTGGCAGCAGCTCGTCCGGTAGTTGCGGGTCGCGCAGCAGCAGGCGGCGGTACTCGTGTATCAGCAGTGTGCGTGCAAGGAAGCAATCTTGCGCATCCAGCAGTTGTTGCTCTTTCAAACCTTGCCAAAGCGGCCTGAACAGCTGGATGAACTCGCTGTACTGCTCCCCCAGCTCTTCGATACGCCAGCTTTCCCGCACCTGGGCGCGCATGGCCTTGGACGCGAGAACTTCCTGGGTGTGGGTTTCGAAGACGATGCTGTCGTCACTGGCTTCAAGGTCGCGCAACGTGGCAGCCAGGTCGGCACGGTCAGCCCTTGGGCAGCCCAGCAGGTTCGGGGCCATGACGCCGAACCCCTGCCATTCCAGCTCTTCACGCAAGGCCTTGCGCTTGCCAGCCTCGAGTTGTGACAGCAACACCAGCGTCCAGGCGCCGTCCCAAGCGGGCTGGCTCTGGCTGTAGACGCGTTTGAAGGCTTTTTCGAAACGTCGGCGGCCAGTGCCCGTCAAGCTGTAGTAACTGCGCCGGCCAACCTTTTCAGCGGTAAGCCAACCTTCTTTGGTCAGGCGAAAGATCGATGTGCGGATCAGCCGTTCATTGATGCCGATCGGCTCCAGCAGATTGATCAGGCTACCTAGCCAGACTGTCCCGCCGTGGGGCTCGATGGCATCGCCGTACAACGTGATGATCAGAGAGCTGGCGCGAATCGGCGTCTGCTCCTGAAAGCGGGTAATCAAATTGTTCAGTGGGGCAAGATTGCTCATGGGCGAACTGTGCGCGGAGAAAGCACCGACTATACCTGTGCGGCGGGCCGCCTGGCCATGGCGTGTCACTGCCAGGTTCATGCGCTTGCCTGGCCCTTGGGCCTGACACCGGAGTCTTCCATGCGTGGGCGCCCCGGTTCTGCCTCGGCCAGCGGCGGGCATTCGACCATACTGTTCATGCAACGCTGCGCCAGATGCTGGTACTGCGCGGTGCCGCGCTGCTTCCAGGCCAGCTCCTGATCGGTCAGTGGGCGTTTGACCTGAGCCGGCGAACCCATCACCAGGCTCTGCACGGCACATTCGAAGCCAGCCTTGACGAACGCTGTGGCCGCAACGATGCAGCGTGGCGCTACGTGGGCGCCATCCATCACCACCGCGTTCATGCCGATCAAGGCGTCCTCACCCACGCGACATCCGTGCAGCACGGCACCATGGCCGACGTGCCCATTGCGCTCCACTACGGTGTCACCGCCTGGGAAGCCATGCATCACGCAGGTGTCCTGAAGGTTGGCGCCCTCCTCTAGCACGATGCGGCCAAAATCGCCCCTCAGCGACGCCAGAGGGCCTATGTAGCAACGAGGGCCAACGATGACGTCACCGATCAGGACCGCGCTGGGGTGCACGTAGGCCGTGGGGTGAACCACGGGCGTCAGGCCGTCCAGTCGATAGCAAGGCATGGCAAAGCTCCTGAAATGATTTGAAATGCCATTCGATCTTGTATCACAAGACATTTCGTCGTCAACCGGGTAGATCGTGTATCGCTTCAGTTAGGCCAAGTAAGCTGAAAGAAAGTGGCAAATCGTCTGCCTAAATGCCTTGATCAAACGTTTCATCAAGAATTTATAAGGTCGATGATGCTGTCAAAAAATACAACAAAGGGATACGAGATACATTTTTGAATGTTGCATTTATGTATCGCGTAATGCATATACTGGCCGCACCTGGTCGTGATCCCGCATCACGCCCCTGCAAACAATTCCAAGAAATGCCGGCCCCACGATGTGCCGTGCGTGCAGCCAGAGGAACCCGACATGCCGCGATATCTCGCTGTGCAGGCGCCCGAACACGGCGTTCAGCTCATTACCTTGCAACGGCCCGAGGCCTTGAATGCCCTGTGCACCGAGCTACTGGCAGAACTGACTGCTGCGTTACAGGCAGCCGCTGGCGACGAACAGATCGGCGCTGTTGTGATTACCGGCAGCGCCAAGGCATTCGCTGCAGGTGCCGACATCCGGGAAATGGCCGAGCGCGACCTGGTCGGCATACTCAATGATCCGCGCGTAGCCCACTGGCAAAGCATCGCGGCATTCACCAAGCCATTGATTGCCGCTGTCAATGGTTACGCCTTGGGTGGCGGTTGCGAACTGGTGATGTGCGCCGACATCGTCATCGCTGGCACCGATGCCCGCTTCGGCCAGCCAGAAATCAACCTCGGCATCATTCCCGGTGCCGGCGGCACCCAGCGCCTGTTGCGTGCCGTCGGTAAGCCGCTGGCCATGCAGATGGTTCTGACCGGTGAAGCAATCACCGCTCGCCACGCCCAGCAGGCGGGCCTTGTCAGCGAAATTTCCCAGCCCGAACTTACCGTCGAGCGCGCCATGCAGGTTGCCCGCAGCATCGCTGCCAAGGCGCCGCTTGCCGTGCGCCTGGCCAAGGAGGCGCTACTGAAGGCCGGTGATACCGACCTGGCCAGTGGCCTGCGCTTCGAACGCCATGCGTTCACCTTGCTGGCCGGTACCGCTGACCGGGACGAAGGCATCCGGGCCTTTCAGGAAAAGCGCCAGGCTCGTTTCCAGGGCCGCTAAACATCATTCCCTCGACTGACGGAGCGAGTCTGTCATGACTTTCCAGCACATCCTGTTTTCCATCGAGGACGGCGTTGCCCTCCTTTCATTGAACCGCCCCGAGCAACTGAACAGCTTTAACACCGCCATGCACATGGAAGTGCGCGAAGCACTCAAGCAAGTACGCCAGAGCAGTGAAGCGCGGGTGCTGTTGCTGACGGCTGAAGGCCGGGGCTTCTGCGCCGGCCAGGACCTGTCCGACCGCAACGTTGCCCCCGGCGCCGAAATACCGGACCTGGGCGAGTCGATCGACAAGTTCTACAACCCGCTGGTGCGCACCCTGCGCGACCTGCCGCTGCCAGTGATCTGTGCGGTCAACGGCGTGGCTGCCGGCGCTGGCGCAAATATCCCGCTGGCCTGCGATCTGGTGCTGGCCGCCCGCTCCGCCAGCTTCATCCAGGCCTTCTGCAAGATCGGCCTGGTGCCGGACTCTGGCGGCACCTGGCTGCTGCCGCGCCTGGTTGGCATGGCGCGGGCCAAGGCCCTGGCCATGCTGGGTGAGCGCCTTGGCGCCGAGCAGGCCCAGCAATGGGGGCTGATCCACCGGGTGGTGGATGATGCTGCACTGCGAGACGAAGCCCTCGCCCTCGCCCGCCAGCTCGCCACCCAGCCCACCTACGGCCTGGCCCTGATCAAGCGCAGCCTCAATGCCAGTTTCGATAATGGGTTTGACGAGCAGCTGGAGCTGGAGCGCGACCTGCAGCGCCTGGCCGGGCGCAGCGAGGACTACCGCGAAGGCGTGAGTGCCTTCATGAACAAGCGCACGCCAGTTTTCAAGGGGCGCTGAACATGAGCGCACTCGCAAGCAATGTGCAGGTGGCGGTGATCGGTGCCGGTGCCATGGGCGCCGGTATCGCCCAGGTGGCGGCCCAGGCCGGCCACCCAGTGAAGCTCTATGACAACCGCCCGGGGGCAGCTGCCCAGGCAGTGGCGGGTATTGATCGGCAGCTGGCCCGGCAAGTGGAAAAGGGCAAGCTGCAGGCCGTTGAACGGGAAGCGATCAGCGCCCGTCTGTGCCCGGTCGATACGCTCGAAGCTCTGGCCGATGCCGGCCTGGTGATTGAAGCCATCGTCGAAAACCTGCAGGTGAAACAGGCGCTGTTCAGTCAGCTCGAAACCCTGTGCGGCGCCGACTGCATTCTTGCCAGCAACACGTCGTCGCTGTCCATCACCAGCCTTGCTGCCGGTCTTGAGCGCCCGCAGCACGTGGTCGGCATGCACTTCTTCAACCCTGCTCCATTGATGGCGCTGGTCGAAGTGGTGTCTGGCCTGGCAACCGCCCCGACAGTTGCCGCATGCATCTATGCCACTGCCCAGGCCTGGGGCAAACAGCCGGTGCACACGCGCTCTACACCGGGGTTTATCGTCAACCGCGTGGCGCGGCCGTTTTATGCCGAAAGCCTGCGCCTGTTGCAAGAAGGTGCCGCCGATTGCGCCAGCCTCGATGCGCTGCTGCGCGAGGCCGGGGGCTTCCGCATGGGGGCGTTCGAACTCACCGACCTGATCGGCCACGACGTCAATTACGCTGTCACTTGCTCGGTTTTCGATGCGTTCTATGGTGATTTCCGCTTCCAGCCATCACTGGTGCAGAAAGAACTGGTGGACGCCGGTCGCCTTGGGCGCAAGACCGGCCAGGGCTTCTATAGCTATGCCGAGGGCGCCGAACGCCCCCAGCCTGCCGAACTGCACAGCCTCGCCATTGCAGGTGCCTGCGTTGTCGAGGGCTGCCTGGGCGTGATGCAACCGCTGGCCGAACGCCTGCGCCAAAGCGGCATTGCCGTGACCCAGCGCGCCGGCAGCGGCCTGATCCAGGTGGGCGATGCCACCCTGGCCCTGTCCGACGGCCGTTTGGCCAGCCAACGCGCCCGTGAAGACGGCCTGCGCAACCTGGTGCTGCTCGACCTGGCGCTGGACTACGGCAGCGCCACGCGTATCGCCATTAGCTGGTCGGCCGATACCAGCGAAAGTGCCCGCGACCAAGCCGTTGCCCTGCTGCAGCGCGCAGGCCTTAAAGTGACCGGCGTCGCCGACCTGCCAGGCCTGGTGGTACTGCGCACCGTCGCGATGCTCGCCAACGAAGCCGCCGATGCCGTGTTGCAGGGTGTCGGCAGCGCTGCCGACATCGACCTGGCCATGCGCGCCGGCGTCAATTACCCCTGCGGCCCTCTGGCCTGGGCCGCGAACATCGGTATTGGCCACACCCTGCGCGTACTGGACAACCTGCAACGCAGCTATGGCGAGAGTCGCTACCGCCCTTCCCTGCTGTTGCGCCGCTGCGAAGCCAAAGGAGGCACCCTGCATGACTGAAGTGGAACTGGCACAAGCCTGTGCCGACGCCATGTACGCCCGCGACCAGGCCACTCAGGGCCTGGGCATCAGCCTGTTGGATGCCGGGCCGGGCCGGGCCAGCCTGCGCATGCCGGTACGTGCCGACATGATTCAGGGCCATGGCACCTGTCATGGTGGCTTCCTGTTCGCCTTGGCCGATTCGGCGTTTGCCTTCGCCTGCAACAGCTACGACCAAGCCACCGTGGCGCTGGGCTGCAGCATCGACTACCTGGCCCCGGCATTGCGCGATGACGTGCTCACCGCTCACGCCAGCGAAGTCAGCCGCAAAGGCCGTACCGGCCTGTACGACGTGCGCATCGACAACCAGCGCGGTGAGCTGGTGGCGATGTTCCATGGCAAATCCTACAAAGTGCGCGGCACCGTGCTGGCGCAGGAGACGCAAGATGACTGAACCGACCCTCGCCGATGCCTTGATCATCGACGCCGTGCGCACCCCCATTGGCCGCTATGCCGGCGCCTTGAGCAGCGTTCGCGCCGACGACCTCGCGGCCGTCCCGCTCAAGGCGTTGATCCAGCGCCACCCCGAACTGGACTGGAAGGCCGTTGATGACGTGATCCTCGGGTGCGCCAACCAGGCAGGCGAAGACAACCGCAACGTGGCCCACATGGCCAGCCTGCTGGCCGGGCTACCGCTCGAAGTGCCGGGGACTACCATCAACCGCCTGTGCGGTTCTGGCCTGGATGCCATCGGCAATGCGGCCCGCGCCCTGCGCTGTGGTGAGGCCGGGCTGATGCTGGCTGGCGGCGTGGAGTCGATGTCGCGTGCGCCGTTTGTAATGGGCAAGTCGGAACAGGCATTCGGTCGCACGGCGGAACTGTTCGACACCACCATCGGCTGGCGTTTCGTCAACCCACGGATGAAGGCCGCCTACGGTACCGATTCGATGCCGGAAACTGCCGAGAACGTGGCTGAGCAGTTTGGTATTTCCCGCGCCGACCAGGATGTTTTCGCCCTGCGCAGCCAGCACAAGGCTGCCGCAGCGCAGGCCCGAGGTCGCCTGGCCCGGGAAATCGTGCCGGTCGAGATTGCGCAGCGCAAAGGCCCGGCCAAAGTGGTCGAGCATGACGAGCACCCACGCGGCGACACGACGCTGGAGCAGTTGGCCAAGCTGGGTACTCCATTCCGAGAGGGGGGGAGCGTAACCGCCGGCAACGCCTCAGGGGTCAATGACGGCGCCTGCGCCCTGCTACTGGCCAGCAGCGACGCTGCCCGCCTGCATGGTCTGAAAGCGCGCGGTCGCATCCTCGGCATGGCCGTGGCCGGGGTTGAGCCGCGGCTGATGGGCATCGGCCCGGTGCCGGCAACCCGCAAGGTACTTGAAGTGACTGGGTTGTCGCTGGCTGACCTGGATGTCATCGAGCTCAACGAGGCCTTCGCCGCACAAGGTCTGGCCGTGTTGCGCGAGCTAGGCCTCACTGACGACGACGCGCGGGTCAACCGCAACGGTGGCGCGATTGCCCTGGGCCATCCGCTGGGCATGAGCGGTGCGCGGCTGGTGACCACGGCGCTGCACGAGCTGGAAGAGACGGGCGGTCGTTACGCCTTGTGCACCATGTGCATCGGCGTTGGCCAGGGCATTGCCATGGTCATCGAGCGCCTCTGAGCGGTTCACACCATCCGCCTGTTACCGAACTGAACGCAGCCGTATATGCTGCCTCCATGACACTCACCGCGCGGCCTGCAACCGCAGGCGCGCGGCGTACAAGAACAATTCGAGTGAAGCCATGAATATGTACCATGATGCCGATCGTGCCCTGCTGGACCCGATGGAAACCGCCAGCGTCGACGCCCTGCGCCAGCATCAGCTGGAGCGTTTGCGCTGGAGCCTGAAGCACGCCTATGACAACGTGCCGCTGTACCGTCAGCGCTTTGCCGAGTGCGGCGCCCACCCCGATGACCTCAAGTGCCTTGAAGATCTGGCGAAGTTCCCCTTCACCGGCAAGAACGACCTGCGCGACAACTACCCCTACGGCATGTTCGCAGTGCCGCAGGAAGACGTGGTGCGCTTGCATGCCTCCAGTGGCACCACTGGCAAGCCGACGGTGGTCGGCTACACCCAGAACGACATCGACACCTGGGCCAATGTGGTCGCCCGCTCGATCCGTGCCGGTGGCGGGCGCAAAGGCGACAAGGTGCATGTTTCCTACGGCTATGGCCTGTTCACCGGTGGGCTTGGTGCGCACTACGGCGCCGAGCGCCTGGGCTGTACAGTCATTCCCATGTCCGGCGGCCAGACCGAGAAGCAGGTGCAGCTGATTCGCGACTTCCAGCCCGATATCATCATGGTCACCCCATCCTACATGCTCAACCTGGCCGACGAGATCGAGCGCCAGGGCATCGACCCGCACGACCTCAAGCTGCGCCTGGGCATTTTCGGTGCCGAGCCCTGGACCGATGAACTGCGCCGCTCGATCGAGCAGCGTCTGGGTATCAACGCCCTCGATATCTATGGCTTGTCGGAGATCATGGGCCCAGGGGTGGCGATGGAATGCATCGAGACCAAGGACGGCCCGACCATCTGGGAAGACCACTTCTACCCCGAAATCATCGACCCAGTCACCGGCGAAGTGTTGCCGGACGGCCAGCTGGGCGAGCTGGTGTTTACCTCACTGAGCAAGGAAGCGCTGCCGATGGTGCGCTACCGCACCCGTGACCTTACCCGTCTGCTGCCCGGCACCGCCCGGCCCATGCGCAGAATCGGCAAGATCACCGGCCGCAGTGACGACATGCTGATCATTCGCGGGGTCAACGTGTTCCCCACGCAGATCGAGGAGCAGGTATTAAAAATAAAACAGCTTTCAGAGCTTTATGAGATTCATCTGTATCGCAATGGCAACCTGGACAGTGTCGAGGTGCATGTGGAGTTGCGTGCGGAGTGCCAGCACCTCGATGAAGGCCAGCGCAAGCTGGTTATCGGGGAATTGAGCAAACAGATCAAGACCTACATCGGCATCAGCACCCAGGTGCAACTGCAACCCTGCGGCACGCTCAAGCGCTCAGAAGGCAAGGCGTGCCACGTGTTCGACAAACGGTTGGCCAGCTGAGTCATTCGGCTGCCTTTTCGGCCCCGGCATGGTCCGGGGCTTTTTTTTGCCTGTTGGAGCGGCCTTGCGTCGCGATTGGCCTGCAAAGCAGCCCCCGTCGGTGGGCAATGTGATACACAAATCTTATTCGATACATATAAAACTGTTTGACGTTATGTTTTGTATCGCTTACAAATGACTCATGCCTCAGCAGGAGTCTGAACTCATGTACGCACAGCTAGTGGAAACCGGAGTCAAGCGCGTCAAATCGCTGGAACAAATGTCCCCCGAGGAGCGCAACTTCCAGGAAAAGATCGACGCCGAAATCAAGATCGAAGCCAAGAACTGGATGCCCGAGGCCTACCGCCAAACCCTCATCCGGCAGATCTCCCAGCACGCCCACTCGGAAATCGTCGGCATGCTGCCCGAAGGCAACTGGGTCACCCGCGCCCCCAGCCTCAAGCGCAAGCTGCAGTTGATGGCCAAGATCCAGGACGAAGCCGGCCACGGCCTGTACCTGTACAGCGCCATGGAAACCCTGGGTGCCGACCGCGACGAAGAAGTGGCCAAGCTGCACAGCGGCAAGGCCAAGTATTCAAGCATCTTCAACTACCCCACCCTCAGCTGGGCCGACATGGGCGCAGTGGGCTGGCTGGTAGATGGCGCGGCCATCGTCAACCAGGTGGTGCTGCAACGCACCTCCTACGGCCCCTACTCCCGCGCCATGATCCGTATCTGCAAGGAAGAGAGCTTCCACCAGCGCCAGGGCTACGAAATGCTCCTGACCATGATGCGTCATGGCACCCAGGCCCAGAAGGACATGGTCCAGGACGCCATCAACCGCCTGTGGTGGCCTGCGCTGATGATGTTCGGCCCCAGCGACGAACACTCGCCCAACAGCGCCCAGTCGATGGCCTGGAAGATCAAGCGCCAGACCAACGACGAGCTGCGCCAGCGTTTCATCGACCAGACCGTGCCACAGCTCGAGCTACTTGGCTGCACTGCCCCGGACCCTGAGCTGAAGTGGAACGCCGAACGCGGCCATTACGACTTCGGCGAAATCCAGTGGGACGAATTCTACGAAGTGATCAAGGGCAATGGCCCGTGCAACCTGGAACGTGTCGCCACTCGGCGCAACGCCATCGAGAGCGGTGCCTGGGTACGCGAGGCCGCCGTGGCCTACGCGCGCAAGCAACAGAACAAGAACGCCGCCTGAGCGGCGATTGATGCGGAGATCGAAAATGTCTGTCTGGACCCTCTACGAAGTGTTCGTGCGCAGCAAGCACGGCCTTAACCACAAGCATGTCGGCAGCGTGCACGCTGCCGATGCCGCCATGGCCATCGAGAACGCCCGCGAGCTGTACACCCGCCGCAGCGAAGGCGTGAGCCTGTGGGTGGTGCCTTCGGCGCTGATCACCGCCTCCTCCCCCGACGAGAAAGACCCGCTGTTCGCCCCCTCGGACGATAAGGTCTATCGCCATGCCAGCTTCTACGAGCTGCCCGACGAAGTCGGACACATGTGAGGTTGGCCATGCATAAAGAAGCCCTTATTCCTTACCTGCTGCTGCTCGGCGACAGTGCCCTGGTGCAGGGCCAGCGCCTTTGCGAATGGTGTGGCCGTGCGCCTGCCATCGAAGAAGAGCTGGCCTTGATGAACGTCGGCCTCGACCTGGTCGGGCAGGCGCGCAACTGGCTGGAGTATGCCGCCGAGCTGCTCGATGACGGCCGTGATGCCGATGCCCTGGCTTTGCGCCGTGACGAGCGCGCCTACCGCAACCTGCTGCTGGTCGAGCAACCCAACGGCGACTTTGCCGTGACCATGACCAAGCAGTTTCTCTACGACGCCTGGCACTTCGCCGTGCTTCAGGGGCTGGTCGAGTCCAGCGATGCGCGTGTCGCCGGCATCGCCGCCAAGGCCCTGAAGGAAGTCACCTACCACTTGCGCCGCTCCAGCGAGTGGGTACAACGCCTGGGTGATGGCACCGAAGAAAGCCGCCAGCGCATGCTCGCCGCTATCCCGTCACTGTGGCGTTTCACTGTCGAACTCACGACCGGCAGCGACAACGAAGTGCATTTGGCCGAAGCCGGTATCGGCGCCAACCCTGCCGCTGTCGGTGCCGCCTGGCTCCAACAGGTCACAACGACCTTCACTTCGGTCGAGCTGCCGCTGCCCAAGGCCGCCAGCCACTTCTACCTGGATGGCCGCAAAGGGCTGCACACCGAGCACTTGGGCCTGCTGCTGGCCGAGATGCAGTTCCTGCCAAGGGCCTACCCCGATGCAACCTGGTGAGCTGATTGCCGGCGACCGCGGTGCGCGGGCGCTGCAAGGGGGCGACCTGGCACGCGCCTGGGCGGTATTGGGCCAGGTAATGGACCCGGAAGTCCCGGTGGTCAGCGTGGTCGACCTGGGGATCGTGCGCGACCTCGACTGGCGGGCCGGCCACCTGCACCTGGTGGTCACCCCGACCTACTCCGGTTGCCCGGCCACCGAGGTGATCGAGGGTGATATCCGCCAGGCGCTGGAACAGGCCGGTTTCGCCGCGCCAGCGCTTGAGCGCCGGCTGACCCCGGCCTGGAGCACTGACTGGATCAGCGAGCTGGGCCGCGAGCGCCTGCGTGCTTATGGCATCGCACCGCCGCAAGGCAGCGCCAGCAAACGCAGCCTGCTTGGCGAAGCGCCTCAGGTGTGCTGCCCGCAATGCGGCAGCACCCATACCGAATTGCTCAGCCAGTTCGGTTCCACGGCCTGCAAGGCGCTTTACCGCTGCCGCGAGTGCCTGGAGCCGTTCGACTATTTCAAATGCATTTGAGCCGTGGAGAACGCCATGAGCCAGTTTCACAGCCTGACCATCAAGCAAGTGCGCAACGAGACCCGTGATGCGGTGTCGATCGCCTTCGATGTACCCGAGCACCTGCAGGACCAATTCCGCTTCACCCAGGGCCAGTACCTGGTCATGCGTACCCAGCTGGATAACGAAGAAGTCCGCCGCTCCTACTCCATCTGCAGCGCGGTGCAGGACGGCGAGCTGCGTGTGGCCGTCAAACGTGTGCCAGGCGGGCGTTTTTCCGCGTTTGCAAACGAAGTGCTCAAGGCCGGCCAGCAGCTGGAAGTGATGCCGCCATCGGGCAGCTTCTTCGTGCCGCTGGACCCGACTCGCCAGGGCAATTACCTGGGAGTGGCTGCCGGCAGTGGCATTACGCCGATTCTGTCGATCATTGCCACGACCCTGGCCAGCGAGCCGAACAGCCGCTTCACCTTGCTGTATGGCAACCGTTCCAGCTCGGGCGCGCTGTTTCGCGACAAGCTCGAAGACCTGAAAAACACCTACCTCGACCGCCTGAACCTGATTTTCGTGTTCAGCCGCGAACAACAGGACGTTGACCTGTACAACGGCCGCATCGACGCCGACAAGTGCGGCCAGCTGTTCTCGCGCTGGCTGGACGTGCCCGGCCTGGACGCCGCATTCATCTGTGGCCCGCAGGCAATGACCGAGACGGTGCGTGACAGCTTGCAAGCCAACGGCCTGGAAAAACAGCGTATCCATTTCGAGCTGTTCGCCGCTGCCGGCAACGAAGCCCGACGCGAGGCCCGCGAAGCTGCGCGCCAGGTGGACGCGGCGCTCAGCCATATCACCGTGATCAGCGACGGCCGCGCGCTGACCTTCGACCTGCCGCGCAACACCCAGAACGTGCTGGACGCCGGCAACGCCATCGGCGCCGAGCTGCCCTACTCGTGCAAGGCCGGCGTGTGCTCCACCTGCAAGTGCCGAGTGATCGAGGGCGAAGTGGAAATGGACAGCAACCATGCCCTTGAAGACTACGAAGTGGCGGCCGGGTACGTGCTGTCGTGCCAGACCTACCCGGTGAGCGACAAGGTGGTGCTCGATTTCGACCAGCTTTGACACCGCGTCGCCTGTTTCGCGGGCGCGCCCGCTCCCACAGGGATCGCACAAAGGCGAAGAGCAACGCCTTACCTGTGGGAGCGGGCAAGCCCGCAAAGAGGCCATCAGCAACACCGCAACACCCGCGTGACCTCAACAAAACAATTACAACACCCAGAGATCGCAACCCATGACACCCGAACGCATAGAAAGCATCGCCAACCACCCCGACTTCCAGCACCTGGTGCGGCGCAAGCGCCGTCTCAATGGCAGCCTGACCCTGGCCATGCTGGTGATCTACTACGGCTTCGTCCTGCTGGTGGCGTTCTCGCCCAGCACATTGGGCCAGTCCCTCAGCGGCGGCGTGACCACTGTCGGCATGCTGGTGGGCGTGCTGATGGTGCTGCTGTCCTTCGCCCTTACCGGCATCTATGTGCACCGCGCCAACAACGTGCTCGACCCGCTCAACGACAAGGTCAAGCAGGAGTGCGCACAATGAACTGGACCGCCATTTCGATGTTCATGGTGTTCGTCTGCTTCACGCTGATGGTCACCCGCTGGGCTGCCCTGCGCACCCGCTCAGCCAGCGACTTCTACACCGCTGGCGGGGGGCTGACCGGTATGCAGAACGGCCTGGCGATCGCCGGTGACATGATCAGCGCCGCGTCGTTCCTGGGTATTTCCGCGATGATGTTCATGAACGGCTACGACGGCCTGCTGTATGCCCTGGGCGTACTGGCCGGTTGGCCGATCATCCTGTTCCTGATTGCAGAGCGCCTGCGCAACCTGGGCAAGTACACTTTCGCCGACGTGGTCAGCTACCGCCTGGCGCAAACCCCGGTGCGCCTGACCTCGGCCTTTGGCACCCTGGTGGTGGCGTTGATGTACCTGGTGGCGCAGATGGTCGGCGCCGGCAAGCTGATCGAGCTGCTGTTCGGCATCAGCTACCTGTACGCCGTGATGCTGGTCGGTGTGCTGATGGTCGCCTATGTCACCTTCGGCGGCATGCTCGCCACCACCTGGGTGCAGATCATCAAGGCCGTAATGCTGCTGTCGGGCACCAGCTTCATGGCCTTCATGGTGCTCAAGCACTTTGGTTTCAGCACCGAAGCGATGTTTGCCAGCGCCGTGGCCGTGCATGCCAAGGGCCAGGCGATCATGGCCCCGGGCGGCTTGCTGTCAAACCCAGTGGACGCGATTTCTCTCGGTTTAGGCATGATGTTCGGCACCGCCGGCCTGCCGCATATTCTGATGCGCTTCTTCACCGTCAGTGATGCCAAGGAAGCACGCAAGAGCGTGTTCTACGCCACTGGCTTCATCGGTTACTTCTACCTGCTGCTGATCATTGTCGGCTTTGGCGCCATCGTGATGGTTGGCACCGAGCCGTCCTACCGCGATGCCACCGGCGCCATCATCGGCGGCGGCAACATGGTCGCCGTGCACTTGGCCCAGGCCGTGGGTGGCAACCTGTTCCTCGGCTTCATCTCTGCCGTGGCTTTCGCCACCATCCTGGCCGTGGTCGCCGGCCTGGCGCTGTCCGGGGCATCGGCGGTCTCCCACGATCTGTATGCCTGCGTGATGCGCAAAGGCAAGGCGACCGAGCAAGAGGAAATGCGCGTGTCGCGTGTTGCGACGCTGGTCATCGGCCTGCTTGCGGTGGTCCTCGGCCTGATGTTCGAGTCGCAGAACATCGCCTTCCTCTCCGGCCTGGTGCTGGCGGTAGCCGCCTCGGTCAACTTCCCGGTGCTGCTGCTCTCGATGTTCTGGAAAGGCCTGACCACCCGCGGCGCGGTGTGCGGCAGCATGGCCGGCCTGGTCTCGGCGGTGCTGTTGGTCGTGCTGGGCCCAGCAGTGTGGGTCAACGTGTTGCACAACGAGACGGCGCTGTTCCCCTACAGCAACCCGGCACTGTTCTCCATGAGCCTGGCCTTCCTCAGTGCCTGGGTGTTCTCGGTTACCGACAGCTCCGAACGTGCCGTCGAGGAACGTGGCCGCTACCTGGGCCAGTTCATCCGCTCCATGACCGGCATCGGCGCTGCCGGCGCCAGCAAGCACTGATTTCAAGGACGAACAACCATGTCGGGTAAAACAACAACAATGAACCGCACGCACTTCATGTCAGCCGCCTGGCTGGCCACCCTCGCCCTGCCAATGCCGGCGCTGGCGGACTTCATCGGCGACAGCCATGCACGCCTGGAGCTGCGCAACCACTACATCAACCGCGACTTCCGCCAAAGCAATGCGCCCCAGGCCAAGGCCGAGGAATGGGGCCAGGGCTTCACCGCCAAGCTGGAGTCGGGCTTCACCGAAGGCCCCGTCGGCTTTGGCGTCGACGCCATGGGCCAGTTGGGCATCAAGCTCGACTCCAGCCGGGACCGTCGCAACACCGGCCTGTTGCCCTTCGGCCCGAACAGCCATGAACCCGTCGACGACTACAGTGAGTTGGGCCTGACCGGCAAGGTGCGGGTGTCCAAAAGCACCCTGCGCCTGGGCACCTTGCAGCCGATTCTGCCGGTGGTGGTGTACAACGACACCCGACTGCTGGCATCCACCTTCCAGGGTGGCCTGCTGACCAGCCAGGACCTCGAAGGCCTTACTTTCAATGGCGGCCGCCTGACCAAGGCCAACCTGCGCGATTCCTCGGGCCGCGATGACATCGGCTACGGCGCCGCGACCAGCGACCACCTGGACTTTGGTGGTGGTAGCTACGCCATCACCCCGCAAACCAGCGTCAGCTACTACTACGCCAAGCTTGAGGACATCTATCGCCAGCAGTTCGTCGGCCTGATCGATACCCGCCCATTGAGTGAAGGGGTGAGCCTGCGCAGCGACCTGCGCTATTTCGACAGCCGCAATGATGGCGCCGAGCGTGCCGGCAACATCGATAACCGCAACTTCAACGCCATGTTCACCCTGGGTGTACGGGCGCACAAGTTCACCGCCACCTGGCAGCAGATGTCCGGTGACAGCGCCTTCCCGTTCGTCAACGGTGGCGACCCGTTCACCGTCAACCTGGTCACCTACAACACCTTCACCCGGGCCGGGCTGGACTCGTGGCAAGTGCGCTACGACTACGATTTCGTTGCCATGGGTATCCCTGGCCTGAGCTTCATGTCCCGTTACACCGACGGCCGTCATGCGCAAACCGCCACCGTCAGCAATGGCCGCGAGCGCGAGCGCGATACCGACATCACCTATGTCATCCAGAGCGGCCCGTTCAAAGACGTCAGCCTGCGCTGGCGCAACGTCACCTTCCGCTCCGGCAATGGCCTGACCAACGCCGTGGACGAGAACCGCCTGATCATCGGTTACACCCTGGCGCTGTGGTAACAGCGCCCCCTCACATTTGAACAGCATGGAGAACAGCATGTCTGCCGCCCCTACTCTGCAAAGTTTCATCGCCGGCCGTTGGCTCGGCCAGCACGGCGCCCAGGCCCTGCGCAGCGCCCTTGACGGCCACGTGCTGGCCTACAGCCATGAAGAGCGCCCGGACTTCGCCGAAGCTGTGGATTACGCGCGAGCGCGGGGGCTGGCCTCGCTGATGGGCATGGACTTCCAGCAGCGCGCCCAACGCCTCAAAGCCCTGGCCCTGTATTTGGCCGAACGCAAGGAACAGCTCTACGCCCTGTCCCACCACAGCGGTGCAACCCGTGCCGACAGCTGGATCGACATCGAAGGCGGCAACGCCACGCTGTTTTCCTATGCTGGCATCGGCAGCCGCGAGCTTCCATCAGGCAACCTGGTGCACGAAGGCCCAGCCATCCCGTTGGGCAAGCAAGGCCACTTTGCAGGCAGCCATATTCTGGTGCCGCGTGCAGGCGTTGCGGTGCACATCAACGCGTTCAACTTCCCCATCTGGGGCATGCTGGAAAAATTCGCCCCGACCTTCCTGGCCGGCATGCCATGTATCGTCAAGCCAGCGACCTCGACCAGTTACCTGACCGAGGCTGTGGTGCGCCTGATGAATGCCTCCGGCCTGCTGCCCGAAGGCAGTCTGCAACTGGTGATCGGCAGTACCGGCGACCTGCTCGATCGCCTGCAAGGCCAGGACGTGGTGACCTTCACCGGTTCCGCCGACACGGCCGCCAAATTGCGTGTCACGCCGAACCTTGTACGCAATTCGGTACCGTTCACGGCTGAAGCCGACTCGCTGAACTGCGCCATTCTTGGCCCGGACGTAACCCCGGACAGCGAAGAGTTCGACCTTTACATCAAGGAGGTGGTGCGTGAAATGACCACCAAGGCCGGGCAGAAATGCACCGCCATCCGCCGCGCCATCGTGCCGGCCAAGCATATCGATGCGGTCGCCACGCGCCTACGCGAGCGGTTGAGCAAAGTCGTGGTCGGTGACCCGTCGGTGGAAGGCGTGCGCATGGGCGCCCTGGCCTCCCACGATCAGCAGCACGACGTGGCCGAGCGCGTGCGCAGCTTGCTGCAAAGCTGTGACCAATTGTTCGGCGCCAGCGACGGCTTTGCCCCGCGTGGCGAGGGCGTGGCCGAGGGCGCCTTCTTCGCCCCGACTCTGCTGCAAGCCCGCGACCCGCATGCCGAAGGTGGCGCCCACGATATCGAAGCGTTCGGCCCGGTCAGCACGCTAATGGCCTATGACGACCTCGACGAGGCCTTGGCGCTGGCGGCGCGTGGCAAAGGCAGCCTGGTGGCGACCCTGGTTACCGCCGACCGCAGCGTGGCTGCCAAGGCAATCCCGGCGGCGGCTGCCTGGCATGGCCGCCTGCTGGTGCTCGACAGCGAGGCCGCCAAGGAATCCACCGGCCACGGCTCGCCACTGCCGCAGCTCAAGCACGGCGGCCCGGGCCGGGCCGGTGGTGGTGAAGAGCTGGGTGGCCTGCGGGCCGTCAAGCACTACCTGCAGCGCGCCGCCATACAAGGTTCGCCGAGCATGCTCACGGCGGTCACCGGCGAATACGTGCGTGGTGGCGAAGTGATCGAAACCGAAGTGCACCCGTTCCGCCGCTACTTCGAGCAACTGCGCATCGGCGAGTCGCTGCTCACCCATCGGCGCACTGTGACGGAAGCTGACCTGGTCAATTTCGGCTGCCTGTCGGGCGACCATTTCTACATGCACTTCGACGAAATCGCCGCGAAGGAATCGCAGTTCGGTAAACGCATCGCCCACGGCTACTTCGTGCTGTCGGCGGCGGCCGGGTTATTCGTGTCGCCCGGTGCCGGGCCGGTGCTGGCCAACTATGGGCTGGATACCTTGCGCTTCATCAACCCGGTGGGCATTGGCGATACCATCCAGGCGCGCCTGACCTGCAAGCGCAAGATCGACCAAGGCAAGACCAGCCCGCTGGGGCAGCCGCAGGGTGTGGTGGCGTGGGATGTCGAGGTGACCAACCAGCTGGGTGAGCTGGTGGCCAGCTATGACATCCTGACATTGGTGCTGAAAAAGCCACAATGACCCGTTGAAGCTATTGGCCTCTTCGCGAGTCAGCCGCGCAGAGGCCAATTACCCTGTCGCCGCCGGGTCTCCCGCCGATTGGTTTGGCTTGCTTCCCGAAACCCGCCAGCTCACGGCGGTAATCCCATAGCGTTCGGCCATGGGCCGGCTGACCTTTTTGATCTTTTCGCGACCAAACTTGGGAATGATGCCGATGCCCGCATCGCAACTTGCCCAATGCCAGGCTTCGGCATTGTCCAGCCGCTCCAGACGAATGATGAAACTGCGCGGCTGGCCATGCAGTTGGTAATCGATGATGTACAGCTGTGGGCCTGGCATCGCTGGGGCCTCCTCTTCTCCATGGATGACACCCTGATTGATCAGGCCATGGCCAGAAAATTCAAAATTTCGGCGAACAATTGGCATCATCTGCGAGCGCTGTCACTCATTGGCTACGGCTCCCGCCATGGCTGTTCTGCCCACCCTTGCGGCCTGCTTCCGAAGCCCGTTGGCGATCGTTGGCGAAGTTACCGCCAGAGGCCTTGCCGCCCTTTTGGCCAGCGCGCGAAGCCCGTTCCCGGTCATTGGCGAAGTTGCCTGGGTTGGTTTCCTTGGTGCCGCCGCGCTGGCGGGTTCGCTCTTGGTCTTGCGCCATGTCGTTTCTCCTTGCGATGGGTCGCTGGTCGCATGAATCTTTGCCATGCCTAGCTTCCGAGCCTCTGAATGATGAGTCTGCTCAATGGTTTTGCCGGCAGCTGACCAATGGCACGAAACTCAGGCATGCACACTCCACTGAACGGCCTCCACCCCGATCGGCATTTCGTCAATGGCATCAATCAGCCCGTTCTCCATCGCCTCGCGTGGCCCTAGAATCCGCGGATAGGCCATCAGGTAGCGTGGCACATCCAGCACCTCGGCTGCCCCCTCGGTCCGCTCGGTGACGATCTGCGCATAGAGCCGCAGATCGTAATCCAGGCTCATCGCATACTCGGCCATCCGTGAATGGTCCACCGAACCATGCAAAGTCCAGTGAAACGGATGGAACAGGAACTTGCTGAAACTGCACGCCGTGCGCCGTTCTCCGGCCAGGAACAGGATATTGCCCATGGATTCCACGGTGCCCAGGTTGTGGGTATGCACCTCCACTGGCAACGCCCGCAGAAAATTGTACAAAGTGAACCCATAGCTGCATTCACCGCCCATGGTGGCGATGTTCAGTTGCAACACCTCGGCCCCCTGCTGCAACGCCCGCGAACAGGTACTGATCAGGTTGCCACAGGTCGAGGAATTGATCGGCCCGGTGAAGTGAATGATATGTCTGGCCATGCTTGCCTCCAGGGTTGGCAGCTCATTCCTTGGTGTTCTGCGCATCGTTGCCCTGCCCGGCCATCTGTCGGTACTGCTTGCGCAGGGCGTGCAGCTCGGCGGGGTCCATATCCTCCAGGTCCAGCAACGCCTTGTGTGCCCGGCGCGTGGTGCGCAGCAGTTCGTCGATCTTGATGTGCAGTTCGTCGTTGTCGCGGTTCTGGGTGTTCTGGATCAGGAACACCATCAGGAAGGTGATGATGGTGGTCGAGGTGTTGATCACCAGTTGCCAGGTGTCATTGAAGTGAAACAGCGGCCCGGTCACTGCCCAGGTCAAGATCAGCAGGCAGGCGATGCCAAAGCTCAGCGGGCGTCCGGCCCAATTGGCCAGCCAGTGGGCGAAGCGGTCGAATTTCATGCTGGCACCCTTCCACGAAGCGGATAACCGGTGGAAACGTCAGCCGCTCTAAAGTTCAACCCGACATCAGCACTTCCCATTGGTCACGTGCGCTGAACCCAGCGGGGGCTCCACCAGTCGCACATTCAGAGCAACTGAATGGAAGGCGCCTTGTGGACAAGACCCTGCCCGCCCCAAACCGTAGCATCGACACAGTCACCACGGTGCGCCGGCTCAATGTGCTGACGCTTAACGTGCACAAGGGCTTCACCTTCTTCAACCGGCGCTTCATCCTGCCCGAGTTGCGCGAGGCGGTGCGCGCCACCGGCGCTGACCTGGTGTTTTTGCAGGAAGTGCACGGCAGCCACCAGCAACATGCTCAGCGCCATGCGGCCTGGCCAGAAACGCCGCAATACGAGTTTCTCGCCGACAGCATGTGGCCGCAGTTCGCCTATGGGCGCAATGCCGTGTACCCGCATGGCGACCACGGCAACGCGTTGCTGTCGAAATTCCCCATCAGCCACTTCAACAACCTGGATGTTTCAGTGCAGGGCAACGAACAGCGCGGCTTGCTGCATTGCCAGCTGGAAGTACCGGGCCATGACCAGGTGCATGCGGTGTGCGTACACCTGGGCCTGCGTGAGGCCCACCGGCAGCGCCAGGTCACGCTGATGCTGGACCTGTTGGCCAGCCTGCCGCCCCAAGCGCCGGTGATCGTCGCCGGCGATTTCAACGATTGGCGGCTTAAGGCCGACGCCGTGCTCTGCGAGCACCTGATAGAGGCCTTCGGCAAGCCGGCGCGCAGTTTCCCCGCGCGCCTGCCGTTGTTACGCCTGGACCGCATCTACTTGCGCAACGCCGTGCCCGGTGCTGCCCAGGTGCTGTCGAAATACCCGTGGTCGCACCTCTCCGACCACGTCCCACTGGCTGCGGAGATCAACCTGTGAACCGACCTTGGGTAGACGGCAACAGCGTGCAGTTGCTGATCAATGGCGAGCAGTACTACCCCCGCGTGTTCGAGGCCATGGCCCAGGCGCGAGAAGAAATCCTGCTGGAAACGTTCATCATCTTCGACGACAAGGTTGGCCAGCAACTGCAGCAGGTGCTGATCGATGCGGCCCGGCGCGGCGTGCGTGTGGAAGTGGCGGTAGACGGCTACGGCACCGCCGACCTGCCAGGCGCGTTCATTTCGGCGATGACCGATGTGGGCGTGAGCTTCCACGCGTTCGACCCGCAGCCGCGGCTAGTGGGCATGCGTACCAACCTGTTCCGGCGCCTGCACCGCAAGATCGTGGTGGTCGATGGTGAGCGGGCCTTCATCGGAGGCATCAACTACAGCGCCGACCACCTGGGCGACTTTGGTGCCATGGCCAAGCAGGACTATGCCGTGGAAGTCACCGGCCCGGTGGTTGCACAGGTACATGCCGCCAGCAAGCGCCTGATGTCGCCAGTGCTGCAGCCACCCAGTGCGGTTCGCCCGGTTACCGAGCCTGCCGGGGCCAGCAGCGCCGTGCTGGTCGAGCGCGACAACGGGCTGCGCAGTACCGATATCGAAGCCCACTACCTTCAGGCTTTTCGGGGGGCCAAGCAGCGCATCGTGGTCGCCAATGCGTATTTCTTCCCAGGCTACCGGCTGATGCGTGAGCTGCGCAATGCAGCCCGGCGTGGCGTGGAAGTGCGTTTGATTTTGCAGGGCCAACCCGACATGCGCTGGGTCCGCGCACTCTCACGCCTGCTGTACAACTACCTGCTGCGCGACGGCGTGGTGATTAACGAATACTGCCAGCGGCCGCTGCATGGCAAGGTGGCGCTGGTGGACGACCAGTGGGCCACCGTCGGTTCCAGCAACCTCGACCCACTGAGCCTGTCATTCAACCTGGAGGCCAATCTGTTCATCCGTGACCGAGCCTTCAACCAGCAACTGAATCAGCACCTGCAGGCCCTGGCCAACGAACACTGCAAGCCAGTCACCCTGGAGCGCATGATTCGCGGTTACTGGTGGCGGGCACCGCTGATTTTCGTATGTTTCCACGTGATTCGCCATTTTCCGCGCATTGCCGGCTGGTTCCCGGCGCACCGCCAGCGGTTGCGCTCGGTGCAGCCGCAAGCCGAGCCGCAGGGCGACTTGCACGAGGGCAGCACCTGATGGCGCGCAAAGGCTGGCAAAGCTGGGGCAAACGCTTGTTCACGCTGGCGTTCCTGGTCCTCATCCCTGTGTTGCTGTACCTGCTGGCGCGCAACCTGGACTGGAACGAAGTGCGCCAGTCCTTGCTGGCCTACAAACCTGGTGCCCTCGTCATAGGCTTGGCGATTGCGCTGTGCAGCTACCTCACGTTCGCCAGCTACGACCTGCTGGCACGGGCTTACACCGGCCACCACTTGCCTGCCCGGCAGGTAGTGCCCATCGCGTTCGTGTGCTACGCCTTCAACCTCAATTTCACCACCTGGGTGGGCGGCGTCGCCTTGCGTTACCGGCTATACGGGCGCCTTGGCCTGGACACGGCGACGATCACACGCATTCTAACCCTGGGCCTGCTGACCAACTGGATGGGCTACATGCTACTGGCCGGCACAGTATTTGCCCTGGACCTGGTCGAGCTGCCCAGTAACTGGGCGGTGGGCGCTACAAGCTTGCGCCTGATCGGCCTGCTGCTGTTGGCGATCGCCGGCGGTTATCTGCTGGCCTGTGGTTTTGCCAAAAAGCGCACCTGGTGCTGGCGCGATCACGAAGTGACACTACCGTCGCTGCGCCTGGCGTTGAGCCAGGTGGCGCTGGGCGCCAGCAACTGGGCACTGATGGCGCTGCTGATCTTCTGGCTTTTGCCGGGCAACGCGTTTTACCCCTCGATACTCGGCATTCTGCTGATCAGCTGCATGGCTGGCGTGGTCGCGCATATACCGGCCGGGCTGGGCGTGCTGGAGGCAGTGTTTCTGGCTCTGCTACACGGGCAGATGGCCCAGGGCACGCTGGTGGCTGCCCTGCTGGGCTATCGCACGCTGTACTACTTGATCCCGCTGCTGCTGGCGGTGATCTGCTACCTGATCCTGGAAAAGCGCGCCAAAGCCATGCGCCAGGACGACACACCCGCCCAAACCTGACACTGGCTTCAGGGCAACATCCAGCCGCTCAGCGGCTCGGCTCGCTCAAGGCTTGCTGTCCTCGTCAATGACCGCATCATCGCTCCACGGTATGCCGTCCAGCGGCGCGGACCGCGCCAGCTCGGCCTCGTCCAAGCCTATGCCGCCCCCGATCTCATCGGCGTTCACCTGCCGCAAGGTCTGATCCGCCGGGCCCTCACTGTCGCCAGACTCATACGGGTCGCGGGCACCTGTTTCGTCCAGCAGAGTGTCCGGGCTCAAATCGTCATAGGTGACGTTGTCTTCATGCAGGCTATCACTCAGCGCCTCGCCGCCGGTCATGCCGCTTTCGGCCACACGCCGTGGTGAAAACTCCCGAGCGACGTCGTCGGCCGGTCGTTCGTCGCCGTCGCCCACACGTCCTTGTCGCTCATCCAGGCGCTCATCGAAGTCCAACTCGTGGACGCTGCCCATGCGGTCTTCGGTGTCATCGATTTCTGTAGGGGTATACGGCTTGGGTTTATCTGTTCTGGCCATGTGGGTTCTCCGTCGGTTGGCTTCATTCGGTCGACTGCGTCTGCCTGTTGAAGATTCAGAGTTTTTTGAACTACCCCTCACTGCAGCGCCTCCCACCTTAGAGACTGCGAACCACCCGGAGCCCTCCATGGCCAAGCCCCTGCAGGAATATGCGCGCAAGCGTGACTTCAGCGCCACGCCCGAGCCAGACGGCAGGCGCAGCCGTGGTAAACAGGCCCACGCCCTGCTGTTCTGCATCCAGAAGCATGACGCCAGCCACCTGCACTATGACTTCCGCCTGGAGCTTGATGGCACCCTGAAGAGCTGGGCGATCCCCAAGGGGCCGTCGCTGGACCCCAAGGTGCGCCGACTGGCCGTGCATGTGGAGGACCATCCACTGGACTACGCCGACTTCGAGGGGCATATCCCCGAAGGCCACTATGGTGCAGGCGATGTGATCGTTTGGGACCGTGGCATATGGGAGCCCGAGGGCGATGCCCGTGAGGCTTATGCCAAAGGCAAGCTGCGCTTTCGCCTGCAGGGTGAAAAGCTCAGTGGTGTGTGGAACCTGTTTCGCACCCACCTGGCCGGCAAAAAGGAGCAATGGATGCTGGTGAAGTCCCACGATGGCCAGGCGCGCAGCGAAGCTGACTACAGCATTGTCGAGGCCCAGCCTGACAGCGTGCTCAGCAACCGCACCTTGTTGCCACGCAAGGCCGCTGCAAAAAAGACCGCTACACCGCGCACCAACCGTCAACGCACCGGAAAAGGCCAGCATGCGCCGTTGCCAGCGCAGCTACAGCCGCAGCTTGCAACGTTGGTGGATTCCCCGCCTAGCGGCGACTGGCGCTATGAAGTCAAGTTCGACGGCTACCGCATCATGGCCCGCATCGACGGCGAAGACATCCGCCTGTTCACCCGCAATGGCCACGACTGGAGCAGCAAAATGCCCCGGCAGGTCGCTGCCTTGCGCGCGCTGGGTGTCGGTTCGGCCTGGCTCGACGGCGAAATGGTGGTGGTTGACGAAAATGGCGCAGCAGACTTCCAAGCCTTGCAGAACGCCTTCGATACCGAGCATGACGAAGGCATTGCCTATTACCTGTTCGACCTGCCGTTTCTTGGCGGTCGGGACCTGCGTCAGGTACCGCTGCAGGGCCGCCGCGACACCTTGCGCCAACTGCTTGGGCACGATGAGTCGGACGTACTCAAGTTTTCTGCCGACTTTGACCAGCCTGTCGAATCCCTGCTCGACAGCGCCTGCCGTCTGCAGCTCGAAGGGCTGATCGGCAAACGCGTCGACAGCCCGTACAGTGGCCGCCGCAGCTCGGACTGGGTCAAGCTCAAGTGCAAGCAACGCCAGGAATTCGTGATCGTCGGCTACACCGACCCCAAAGGCAGCCGCAGCGGCTTCGGGGCCTTGCTGCTGGCCCTGCACGACAACGACAGTGGTGAGCTGCGCTATGCCGGAAAGGTAGGTACCGGCTTCAGTGATACCACCCTGGCCACCCTGCTTGCCCGGTTGACGTCTCTGGAAACTGCCAAGCCAGCCGTGGCCAGGCCGCCCACCGGTGCCGAAGCCCGTGGTGTGCATTGGCTGCAACCGAAACTGCTCGCTGAAGTCGCCTATGCCCAGATGACCCGTGATGGCATCGTGCGCCACTCGGTTTTCCACGGCCTGCGCGACGACAAGGCGGCAACAGCTATCGACCTGGAGCGCGCCATGCCCGCCAAGACCGTGCCTAAGCGCAGCAAGCAGGCCAAGACGTCTGAAACCCCGGATGAACTGCACCTGACACATCCTGACAGGGTGATCGACGCCACCCTGGGTGCGACCAAGCGCGAAGTCGCCGAATACTATGCCGACATCAGCCACTGGATCCTGCCACAGCTCAAGCACCGCCCGGTGGCGCTGGTTCGCGCACCGGACGGCCTGGCCGGCGAGCTGTTCTTCCAAAAGAACGCGGGCCAGCTGCACATACCCAACGTGCTTAGCTACGAAAAGGCCGAGGCCGGCCAGGCGGCGATGGTTATCAATCGCCCAGACACGCTGCTAGGCGCGGTGCAGATGAACATGCTTGAACTGCACACCTGGAACGCCACGGACAAGGACTTCGACAAACCCGACCGCTTCGTGCTCGACCTGGACCCTGACCCCGCGTTGCCCTGGAAGGCCATGCTGGAGGCGACTCAGCTCACCCTTACCCTGCTTGACGAGCTAGGCCTGAAGGTGTTCCTGAAAACCAGTGGAGGCAAAGGCATTCATGTTGTAGTGCCGTTGACCCGGCGCGCCGGCTGGGACGAAGTCAAAGGCTTCAGCCACGCCATCGTCAACTACCTGGCCACGTTGTTCCCGGACCGTCTCAGCGCGGTTTCTGGGCCGAAAAACCGTGTTGGGCGCATCTTCATCGATTACCTGCGCAACAGCAAAGGCGCCACCACCGCGTGCGCTTACTCCCTGCGAGCCCGAGAGGGGCTGCCTGTTTCGGTGCCCATATGGCGCGAGGAGCTGGTGCAGCTCAAGGCCGCCAACACGTGGAACATCGCCAACGTGCGCGAGCGTCTCGCAGAAGTCGAAGACCCATGGGCCGACTTGGGCAAGGTGCGCCAGTCCATCACTGCCCGCATGCGCAAGCAACTGGGGCTCTCGTGATGGCGCAACAGCGAATGGACATGACCCGGGAGACACGCCCATGAGCATCGTTCAAGACTTCAACCTGACCACCCTTGACCGCCTGTTGCGCGCCTTTGGCGAACGCCAGCAAGCGCTTAACCTCGACACCCAGCTGCCGCAGCTGATTCAGGCGCTGCAAGCTGACCACCTGGACCTGCTGCCCTTGCCGGGGCAAGGCAACACCCTACGTCGCTGGCAGACCTTGGCCCGCGTGGCGGGTTGCGACCTGGCTCTGGCCAAACTCTATGAAGGCCACACAGATGCCCTGGCAATTCTGGCCGAGTGTGGTGCCGCGTACCAGGCGCGCGACGGCATCTGGGGCGTGTGGGCCGCCGAACCGCCTGATGCCCGTACGCGGATCACGGCTCGCGAAGGTAAACAGGTGCTATTGAACGGCCGCAAGGCCTGGTGTTCAGGCGCCTTGCAGATCGACCGGGCGTTGATCACCGCCTGGGATGAGGCGGAGCAACCGCAACTGGTGGCCATCGAATTGTCGCAACCGAGCCAGGGTTTGAACATCGAGCATTGGCAGGCTGTAGGCATGGGCACGACTGCCAGCGTCGAACTGTCGTTCAACGACACTCCTGGTACGCTCATCGGCAAGGCCGGCCAATACCTTGCACGCCCAGGCTTCTGGCACGGCGGTGCAGGCATCGCCGCCTGCTGGTTCGGCGCGGCTGAAGCGCTGGCGGACTACCTGCGCGAACACTGCCGCAGGCCCCGCCCCGACCCGCATGCCGATGCCCATCTGGGGGCCGTTGACGCTGCGTTGTACGGTGCCCGCGCAGCGCTGCGCGAGTGCGCCGCCTGGATCGACCTGCAGCCTGCAGCAGATGCCAGTTTCGAAGTGCGCCGTACCCGTGCCCAGGTAGAACAGGCGGTGGAACAGGTGATCAGCCATGTCGGGCGAGCGCTGGGCGCCACACCCTTCTGCCGCAGCAGCCACTTTGCTCGGCTGAGCGCCGATCTGCCGGTGTTCATTCGCCAAAGTCATGCCGAGCGTGACCTGGCGGTGTTGGGCCAGCAGTTGGCCCAGGGGCCGGCCGGAGCCTGGCAGCTATGAACGAGAATCTGATTCAGTCGAGCAGTGGCACGCCTTGGGCATCCTGGCAACAGGCCGCGCATCTGGCCCGTGCTACCTGGCTCGATCCGCGCCAGCTTTGCCCGCCAGGGCGCCGCCTGGTATTGATTGCACCCCACCCGGACGACGAAATACTCATGGCCGGCGGCCTGCTGGCGGGGTTCACCGGTCGCGAAGAAGAACTGGTGCTGATTTCCGCCACCGATGGTGAGGGCAGTCACCCAGGTTCCAGCCACTGGAGCGAGCACCGCTTGCGTCGCCAGCGCCCTCTGGAGAGCCGCCAGGCCCTGAAGCAGCTGGGCCTGGAGCCAAACCAGATGGACTGGCGCAGGCTGCATCTCAAGGACGGCCAGCTGCCGCGTGAAGAAGCGTTTCTGGTTAGCCACCTCACCCAGTTGCTGCGGCCCGATGACCTGTTGATGGCTACCTGGCGTAATGACGGGCATTGCGATCACGAGGCCGTCGGCCGCGCTGCCGCGCATGCGGCGGCGGCCCGCCAGGTGCAATTGGCCGAGGTACCGGTTTGGGCATGGCATTGGGCAGAGCCTGACGATCCACGTCTGCCGTGGCCCCGTGCCCACCGTCTGCAACTCGATGAAAGCCGCTTGGCACGCAAGCGCAAGGCGTTGGCCGCTCACGTCAGCCAGCTGGGACGGGACGACGAACAGCCAGTGCTGCCGTCCAATCTGCTGGATTGTCTGCTGCAACCTTTCGAATTGGTCTTTCTGTAGTGGAGCCTTCATGAGCCTCGATTCGCAGTATTTCGCCGAGCTTTACGCCACCAACGAAGACCCTTGGGCCTTCCGTACTCGCTGGTACGAGAAACGCAAGCGCGAGTTGGTCATGGCCAGCCTGCCTCGGCAGTGCTATCAGCGAGTGTTCGAGCCAGCCTGTGCCAATGGCGAGCTCAGTGCGCTGCTGGCCGAACGCTGCGCCGACCTGCTCTGCCAGGACCTGGACCCGACCGCTGTGAACCTGGCCCGCGTGCGGCTTGCACAGGTACCCAATGCCTCGGTGGAACTGGCCCGGTTACCTACGCACTGGCCGAGCGGGCGCTTTGACCTGATCGTGCTCAGCGAAGTGGGCTACTACCTCGACCCCACCGACTGGCTGCATGTGATCGAGCAATCAGCGGCCAGCCTGACCTACGACGGTGGGCTGCTGGCGTGCCACTGGAAGCATCCCATCGTCGGTTGCCCGCAGGATGGCCGTGAAGTGCACCGCATGCTCGCCCGGCACCTGCCGCTGTATCAGCAGTTCCAGCATGAAGAGGCGGACTTCGTGCTGGAATACTGGTCCTGCCAGCCCAGCGTGGTCGACCTCGACGAGACCTGCCCATGATTGCCGTGGTCATCCCTGCGCATAACGAAGCGCGCCGGCTGGGACGCTGCCTGCGGGCGGTGCTGGTCGCTGCCCAGCAGGCGCAGCAGGCGGGGTACCGCGTGGAGGTGCTGGTGGTACTCGACCGCTGCAGTGACGCAAGCGCTGCGGTGGCAAGGCGTTTCGGTGTCCAGGCCTTGATGGTGGATGCCGGGAATGTCGGCATGGCGCGCCGGGTGGGTGCGGCGCACATGCTCGAACGCGGCGCGCAGTGGTTGGCCTGCACCGATGCAGATAGCCGGGTACCGGCACACTGGCTGATGTCGCAGCTGGCCTGCAGCGCCGATGTGGTGTGCGGCACGGTGCACATCGACTACTGGCAACCCTGGCACACAGCCGCCCTGCGCAAGGTGTACCAGAGCCGCTATGAAGCGCGCGAAGGCCACCGGCATGTGCACGGCGCGAATCTGGGGGTATGTTCCGATGCCTACGCGCGGGTGGGCGGCTTCAAACCGTTGGCGGCGCATGAAGATGTGCAACTGGTCTGTGACCTTCAGGCCTGCGGCGCGCAGATCGTCTGGACCGCCAGGCACAGCGTGGCCACCAGCAGCCGGCTTGACAGCCGCGCCCGCGAAGGGTTTGGTGATTATCTGGCGAGGTTGCAGGCACAGGCCTCGCAAAGCGCCCCCGACAGCCCTCCGGTTAAAACTTCATGACGCCTTGCGCGCTTTCTTCGCCGGCTTCTTGCCTGCCAGGCTGCGCTTGAGCAGTTCGGTAAGGTCGAGGATGTCCGCACCCTTTTCAGCACTCGCAGCGTCGCCGTTCACCACAGACTCGATCTTGCCCTTGCTGGCCTTCTCTTCCACCAGGTCCAAGATGGTCTGGCGGAAGGCATCGTGATACGCCTCGGGCTTCCAAGGCTCGCTCATGTCCTCCACCAGACGCTTGGCCATGTCCAGCTCGCGCTTTTCCACCTTGTTGTCCGTCACGCTGCTGTCCAGTTCCAGCGTCTCCAGCCCGCGTACTTCTTCGGGCCAGCGCAGGGTAATCATCACCAGCGCGTCGTCCAGGGGGCGCAGCAGCGCCAGATGCTGGCGGGTATGCAGTACCACGGTGGCCAGTGCCACCTTGCCGGTCTTCTGAAGCGTCTCGCGCAGCAAGGCATACACCTTGCCACCACGGCGGTCCGGGGTTAGGTAGTACGGCGTATCGAAATGCTGCAGTGGGATCTCGCCAGCTTCGACGAAGGAAAAGATATCGATGGTCTGGGTCGCTTCGGGCCGAGCCTTGCGGATCTCTTCCTCGCTGATTACGACGTAGCGGCCCTTCTCGAATTCGACGCCCTTGACGATGTTGTCCTTGTCGATTTCCTTGCCGGTCACCTTGTTCACCCGCTTATAGCCCACAGGCTCCATGCTGCGCTTGTCGAGCCAGTCGAAATCCACCCGCTCGGTACGCACGGCGGTATGGAGTGCCACGGGGATGTGCACGAGGCCAAAACTGATGGCGCCTTTCCAGATTGCCCGAGCCATGAAGTGCTCCGAAGATTGCCTGCCGATACCAGAAGTGACTGCGGCGGGCGTCAATGGTTTCTCGGCGGGCGCGGGCACCGACCAGCAGTCAAGCCTGGCTGAACAGGACCCGCTTGAACGCCTCGGCCGCGAGGTGCACCTGCACCGACCAATCCCCCGCCGCATCGCTGCCGGCATCGTCGGAAATATACTTCAGACAAACAAACGGAATGCCTTCGTCACGCGCGATCAACGCCAGCACATAGGCTTCCATATCGACCACGTCGTAAGGTGCATCGCCGTGGTTGATTTCGAAGCTGTCACCGCTGCCACAGGCTTCCAGGGCCAGGCCGGGGATCACTGCCCCATGCTCCAGTACTACCGGGATATCCGACAAGGGTGTTTCGTAGCGGGCAAAGCCCAGTGGGGTCACGTCCATGTCGCGTTGCACGAAGCGGTTACAGCACACCACCTGGCCCTTGCCATGGCGCTGGCTGCCAGCTGAGCCAAGGTTGACGATAAGCTTGGGCTTGCGCGTTGCGATCGCTTTGGTGAGCGCAATAGCCGCATTGACCTTGCCAATGCCAGTGAACACGGTGTTCACCTCGTTGAACACATCGCCAGCCTCGGCCTCGAGGGCGAAAACGAACAGCGTGTCATTCAGGGAAATGTCGGGGAATTGCTTGATCAGCATCATTGAGCAGGTGTTTCCGCGTGGCTGCAAGGGGCGCGGCCATTGTCGGTCAACCCCGGCTAATTGCAAGCCTGGCGGTGCTGAGTGCCGCCCTTTTCGCTGATTGCAGTGCCAGGTCGCCCCGGCACTGCGTCGGTCAATTACGAGCGGCCGCCCTTGCGACCCGACTCGCGATCGTGCGGCATGTTGCTGCCCGAAGACTGGCCGCCCTTGCGTCCGGCTTCAGAAGCCTTTTCTCGGTCGTTGGCGAAATTACCTGGGTTCTTGTTACCGCCCTGGCTGCCTTGTTGATTGCCGGTACGGCTGTTGTCTTTAGTGGCCATGGTGCTCAAACCTCATGTGACTTCGGAATGCACGGCAAGCTGCCGTACACAGGTTCGGAGTTCGGCGATATCGCGGGATTCGTTTTATTGCGAAGGGTTCGGACCGGTGGCGTTAAATAAGCGGCAACGCCATATTTGGCGCGCCTGTCAGTCGCGCGGCGGGCTATCCATACGAGCCTGGTGGCGACCCAGCCAGCCACCTGTCGCTGCCCAGCTCAGGGCAATCAGCGCGCCGATCAACATCGCCAGTTGCGGGTGCTCGCCGATGACGTCCAGCGCACGCTTGACCCAGCCGCTCAGGGCATCGCCGCCACGATAGACCACGGTGTCGATGAAGTTCTTGGCCTTGTACTTGTCCTCGGCGGGCAGCACGGTGAACAGCATCTCGCGACCTGGCCGCACCAGCGCATACTCGCCGGCACGGCGCACCACCATCACTACAACGAACACGGCGAACACCGGCGCCAGTGCCAACCACAGAAAGCCTGCTGCCATCACCACCGGCACTGCCACCAGCAACACCCCAACGCCTAGCCGACGAGCCAGGCGCCCGGTAATGAACACCTGGGTGAGGATGGCCAGCGCCTGCACAACGGTGTCGATCAGGCCGAAAACCTGGGTTTGCCGGGTGCGGTCGGTAAAGGTTTCACTGACGATGCGCGCCTGTTCGAAGTACAGAAAGGTGCTGACGCTGGCCAGCAGCACCACGAATAACGCGATACCCAACAGGTACGGCGAACGGAGCACGGCGGTGGCGCCGGCAAACGGGTTGCCGCCTAATGGGCGCGAGGCCAGACGTTCTGTTTGCGCTGGCAGCGGTTGGCGCGCCCGCCAGCGTTGCAGGAACAGGGCCGCGACGATACTGCCTATCAGAAATGCCGCGGCCACCACCAACAAACCGGCATGGCCCAGCGGTGCGACCAACAAGGCGCCGAACAGGGGGCCGCTAAGCCCACCCAGGCTTGCTCCGGCCGCCAGCAGGCCGAACAAGCGCTTGCCTTGCGCGGTTGAAAACAAGTCGGCGAGCACGCTCCAGGCCAGCGAGATCGTCAGCAAGTTGAACACTGATAGCCAAATGTAGAAGGCTCGGGCAGTCCACAGGTCGTCTGGATTGCCGGCAAACAGTGCCGCGAACAGTAGCAGGTTGCTGGCGAAGAAACCGTAGGCCCAGGGCAGGATATGCCTGCGTTGCACCTTGGAGGCCAACCAACCGAATAGCGGCAGGCACGCCAGGGTAGCGATGAAGGTGCCGGTGAACAGCCATTGCAGGTTGTCCACGCCACCGGCAACCCCCATGGTTTCGCGCACCGGTCGCAGCATGAAGTAACCGGTGAACAACAGGTAGAACAACAGCAAGCCGGCGATGACCGCCGGCCCTTCGCCGGGCTGGATGTTCAGCCCTTGGTCCAGACGCCGCCGCCACGCCTCCATGGTGTCAGGCGAACTGCTTGATCAGCGCCTGTTGCTGCGCGTGAGTGAGCATGGGGTCATGCCCGGCCTTGAGCTGGTCAAGCTGGCGGTCGGGCCGGCCGGTGGCGGGGATGACCGTGGTCACTGCCGGGTGGCTGATGGCGAACTTCAAAAACAACTGCGCCCAGCTGCCGATGCCCGCTTCAGCGGCCCAGCCCGGCAAGGCCTGGTCCTTGACCCGGGCGAACAGGCGGCCATCGTCGAAGGCACGGTTGATCAATACGGCAACGCCCTTGTCCTGGCACAGCGGCAGCAGCTCACGGGCGGCGTCGGGGGCGTTGACCGAATAGTTGATCTGGATAAAGTCCAGCGGCTCGCTACGCACTATTCGCGCGACTTCGTCCTGGCCACTGTTCAGGTAATGGGTGATGCCGACGTAACGCGTTTTGCCTTGCTGCTTCAGCTCACGGGCATAGGGCAGTTGGGTCTGCCAGTCGCGCAGGTTGTGGATCTGCAGCAAGTCGACCTTGTCGGTGCGCAGGCTTCTGAGGCTGCCGGCCCACTGCCTTTCGGCGTCAGCCTGGTTGTCGGCGGCGATCTTGGTAGCGATGAAGCATTGCCGGTGCCAGCCGCCCTCCTCCAGCAATTGGCCAAGAATGCTGTCGGCGCCGCCATAGTTGGGCGAGGTATCGATCACCCGCCCGCCACCGTCGAAAAACGCCTTGAGCACCGCTTTGAGCTGCTGGTACTGAGCCGAGCCAGCCTCCACCTCGAAGCTGCCGGAAGTGCCCGCGCCGATCACCGGTAAGGCTTCACCGGTGGACGGCACTTTGCGAGCCAGCAAGCCCACCGGGGTGGCAGCATGCAGCCAGGGGCTGACGACGGTCAGCAAGCCCAACGTGGCACCTGTGCGTAGGACATCACGACGTGCGTACATGAAAAAGCTCCCGTCATGAATCGGAAACTTTCAAGGCTAGCCGCTCTAACCCACGCCAGCGGGTGTTTCTGTATCTGGATGTTTAGTGATCAGGCCCGCAGCAGTTGGCTCAGGTCGACACCCGTCTCAGCCATCGGCGGGCACCAGTAGTAGCCGCCTGTGAGTGGCCGGCTGAAGCGGTAGAGACCGTCGATAATGCCGTCTTCCAGGCCGCTCATGCGTCGCAGCTGTACTTCGAACGCATCGAAGCTATGGCCCAGGGCGACGAAGGCCAGGCCGGCGCCGCGCTGGTCGGCCCAGGCCACCGAGCGACGGACCATGAACGCCTCGGGTTCGAAACTTTCCTGAGCCGTACGTTTGACGTGTGCGGACTCGGGTGCATCGTCGAGTTCCTCGTTGTCGCTCAGGCGGCGGCCGATGATGTTGTCCTGATCAGCTTGGGGCAGCGACTTGAAATACTCCAGGTCGTGCTTCCACAGCTGGAACGCGGCATAGCTGGAACCATCGGCGGCAATGGCCGCTTGTACGGCAGCTTCGTCCACCGGGTTTTCGGTGCCGTCTTCGTAACCGGTCAGGTCGTGGCCGCCACGGTGCAGGAAACCATCAACGCTGTCGGCCAGGCGCAATGCCGGTGCCAGCGCCTGCTCGAGCGCCTGGGCACGCAACAGCAGGTCGCCACGTTCGTTGCCACGCAACCACAGCCACAGGGCGTGTTGGGTGCTGGGGTTCTCCACGGCGGCATCCAGCAGCGGGAAGGCGCGCAAGCCTGGCACATCACGGCCCATGGCCTTGACCAGCGGGGCGCCAATACCGAGCAGAAGCTGTTCACCATCGACCTGTGGCAGCAAGGCATCCAGGGCGGCAGGCAACGCCTCGGGCGACTGCAGGGTGAAGAACAGGTGGCGGGCGTGGGCCGGCACCGGGGTGGCAAGCAGACCTTGCTGGAACGGCATGACAGGCTAATCCTCGGTTAAAAGCGGCATGCTACTGCGCCCACAGGCCCGCTGCAATGCGGCATGCAGCCTCGCCACGCGCTGCGCTTGGTAACAAACGGTTACCAAGTGCTGGCCCTTTGCGATTAGCTATCAATCAGGGCCGGCCTACACTGCTCGAGATCCTTCGCCCGAGAGACCGCCCATGACCGCCTCGCCCTTGCTCACAGCCTTTCTGCCGCTTGCCCTGGGCATCATCATGCTCGGCCTGGGGTTGTCGCTCACCCTGGCTGATTTCGCTCGCGTGGTGAAGTACCCCAAGCCGGTGGTGGTAGGCCTGGCCTGTCAGATCCTGCTGCTGCCGCTGGTGTGCTTCCTGATCGCCAACGGCTTTGGTCTGGAGTCTGCCTTGGCAGTGGGGCTGATGCTGCTGGCCGCCTCGCCAGGCGGCACCACGGCCAACCTGTTCAGCCACCTGGCTCATGGTGACGTGGCGTTGAATATTACCCTGACGGCGGTCAACTCGCTGATCGCGATCCTGACCATGCCGTTGCTGGTGAACCTGTCGCTGAGCTGGTTCATGGCTTCGGACCAGGCTATCCCATTGCAGTTCGCCAAGGTCATGCAGGTGTTTGCCATTGTCTTGCTGCCGGTGGCGCTGGGCATGCTGATTCGCCATTTCGCCCCGGCATTCGCCGCGCGCATGGAAAAGCCGATGAAACTGGTAGCGGCGCTGTTCCTGGCCTTCACCATCGTCTTGGCATTGGCCAAGGACTGGCAGACCGTGGTAGAGTACGCACCGGTGGTAGGCCTGGCCGCGCTGCTGTTCAACCTGCTGAGCCTGACGGTGGGCTATTGGGTGCCACGGCTGCTGAACATCCCCAAGCGCCAGGCGATTGCCATCGGCATGGAGATCGGCATCCATAACGGGACCTTGGCCATTGCCCTTGCATTGAGCCCGTCGCTGCTGAACAACGCGACCATGGCAGTGCCGGCTGCGTTGTACAGCCTGATCATGTTCTTTACTGCGGCTGGGTTCGGCTGGTGGGTCAGCCGAGGGCAGGTGGCGGCGCAACCCAAAGGGGAAACGGCGAATTGAACCCCTGTCGGTTTATCACAGCTGGCTGCGCTTGCGTCGAAGCTGCGCCGTCAACCTCTTCAGGGGCGGCGCATAGAAGAACCCGAATGACACACTCCCCGTGCGCCCCTTCACCGCATGGTGCAACCGATGCGCCCGGTGCAAGCGTTTCAGATAGCGGTTGACCGGCCGTGGCTTGTGCGGCCAATGCCGGTGAAAGAAGCCGTCGTGGGCCAGCACATACAGCACCCCGTACCCTGCCACGCCGCCGCCTACCCACTGCAGCGGTGCAAAACCGCTTTTCCCGAGCGCCACCAGCGCCGTGGCAATCAGCCCCAGGGCCACCAGGTAGAGGTCGTTGGTTTCGAGCATGCCCAGTTGTGGCTCATGGTGCGAGCGATGCAGCCACCAGCCCCAGCCATGCATGATGTACTTGTGAGCCAGCGTGCCAACGCCCTCCATGGCCACCAGGGTGCCGAACAGGACGGCGAAATTGAACAGCATGGAACGGTCCGGGTGATGGCAAAGGGAGGCGCAAGGGTACCGGCTGCTCAGGTATTTTTCCATGCGGGCGTGACCGGCTGCAGGCCATTCGCGGATGAAGCCATTGTCATGTTTTTGCCCTTGACCTGCCCTGCCACGCGGCGTATGGTCCGCGGCGCAATTTTGCCTTCCTCAACAGGAGACCTGCCTTGGACAGTAGCCCCAGTCGCTTGCGACAGGCCCATGTGGCGCGCTAGCCCGGCAGTGTCCTGCACTGTCTGGCCGCTCTGGCAAGACGGTGGTTTCTTGTAACCCCGCACCTCCTTCCCTCCTCGTGGTCCTGCGCATTTTTCTGGTTTTTCAACCGCGCCAACTGATGGCGTTCATGCGGGCGTTTGCCTGCGGAAGAGGTTTGCTATGGATTGGAAAGTATTTTTACTGCGCGTTGCCATTGCCCTGCTGCTGGGGGCGTTGATCGGTGCCGAACGGCAATTGCGCCAACGCCTGACCGGGCTGCGCACCAATGCACTGGTCAGTACCGGTGCCTGCCTGTTCGTGCTGATGACCCAGGCAGTGCCAGGCATGGCGCCTGCCGATGCGTCGCGCGTGGCCGCCTATGTCGTGTCGGGCATCGGCTTTCTGGGTGGCGGCGTGATCATGCGCGACGGTTTCAACGTGCGTGGCCTGAACACCGCAGCCACCTTGTGGTGCACGGCTGCGGTCGGCGTGCTGTGCAGCCTTGGGCTGCTGTTGGAGGCTGCGCTGGGTAGCCTGGTGGTGCTGTGCGCCAATATCCTGCTGCGCGACATCGCCCAGCGCCTGGACCGTCAGGACGTGGTGCCGGCCAGCGAGGTGGAGCAGCACTTCGAAGTACGTATCGTCTGCCGCGCCGAGGACGAGATTCAGGTGCGCAGCCTGATGCTGCATAGCCTGGGCGACCCGCAACTGCGGCTGCAGTCACTGCAGAGCGCAGACCTGGACAACCCTGCACGCCTGGAAGTACGTGCCGAACTGCTGGGCACCACGCAGGCGCCGGCGCAGCTGGAGCGGCTGGTCAGCCGGGTCAGCCTGGAGAAAGGTGTAAGCTCGGTGCGCTGGCAGTTACAGCCGCAGGTGTTGGCGGCTGATTAGAACGACAGGAGTGATTCATGCTTATCCGCCCTACCCTTGAGCGCGACATTCAATGGCTGCCAGGCGTCGAGCGATCGGCAGCCCAGGCTTTTGTCGGCTGGCCGGCACTGGCCTGGCTGGCGCAAGGTGATGTGATGGACTGCGCTGCACACAGGGCTTTCGTCGAGGAAGGTGGTAGTTGGGTCGCTGAGGATCCGGCTGGGCGCATTGTCGGTTTTGCCTGCGCCAGGCTTGCGGACCAAGCGCTACACCTTCATGAAATATCAGTGTGCCGGGAGGGCCAAGGGCAAGGTGTCGGGCGCCGCTTGCTGCGGCAAGTGGTCGATGCCGCACGCTGCGCCGGTGTGCGCGAGCTGACCTTGACCACCTTTGTCGATGTGCCCTGGAATGCGCCGTTTTATGCCCGTTTTGGGTTTGAGCGGCTGCATGAAAGGCTGCTGAACGATCGACTCCGGGGCATTCTGGCCAGTGAGCACGCTCACGGTCTCGAAGGGCGTTGTGCAATGCGCCTCTGCGTCGGGCATTAACCTATGGGGCTGGCAAGGCCGCTCTGCACTGGGCCAGCGCCTCGTCCCGTTCTTTCACGCGCTCCTCGAGCCGCTGCAACTGGCGAGCCTGCTCGGCGCACACATCGCGCCTGTGCTCCAGGTTTTGCGCTTGCTCCTCCAGTTGGCGACGCATTTCCTCGCTGGCGCCCTGGGCCTGGGCCAGGATCGTGCGCAAGCCCTGGATCTGCGCTTCACGCTGTTCCAGCAACTCGCCCTGCGCCCGGCACTCGCTGGCGGCCTGGCGGTGCTCGCCCAGCAACCGCTCGTTATCGCGGTGCAGACGGGTTAGCTCGTCCTGCTTGACGATCATGCCTTGCTGTAGCTGGCGTATTTCCACCTGCATCTGCTGCAACTGCGCTTCATGGCGGCGCTGTTCCTGCTCGCGCTGTTCACGGCTGGCATTGCGGTAGTGCTCCAGAGCATCGCGTGCATGGCGGTGCTTGTCTTCCAGCGACTTGACCTGCTCGTCCTTGTCGGTCAGGCGCACCTGCAATTCACCTAGCGACTGGTTAAGGCTGGCGCTGCGCAGTTGTTCCGCTTGCAACGTGCTTTGCGTGGACAGCCGTTTTTCTGTCTCGGCGGCCAAGGCCGCTGCATCGATCTTGTGTTGCTGATGAGCTGCATTCAGCGCCTGCTGGGCGACTTCCAGCTGCGCCTCAAGCGTTTCCCGCTGTTGGGTGAAGGTGCTCTCGGCCTGCTCGATCTTCAAATCGGCCTCGTCCTGCAGCTGGGTTGCCAGTTGCCCGACCAGGCGGCTCAGCACATCGCTCAGCGCAGCGCCGCCTTCGGAGGCCACCGGCTGCTGGCCGTTCAACTCCTTCAGATAGCGGTGAATGGTGGTTTTAGAGCCGGTATTGCCCAGCTCGATACGTATGGCATCGATGCTGGGGTTCTCGCCCCGGGCAATCAGCGCCTGCCGGGCCTGCTGCACTACCACCTTGTTGATACCGCCGCGCGCCATGCTTGCTCCTACGATTTTGTACTGTGTTATGTAATATGTAATTACGTACCAATTATGGCGACTTCAAAGCGCAGCTGCAATCAATTACTAAGGTTGAATAATCACGGCTTATCGCATGTCAGGCATGAAATTGGCAAAACGACGGCGAATAACCGTATGTTCAAAAGCAAAACGCCCCGCCAGGCACGGGGCCTGCGGGGCGTTGCATAGGGGCGTAGTGGCGTATCAGAACGAGCGGTCGACCCGCGCAGGCGTGCGGCGCATCAGCACCTTGCCATTGCGCACCGACACCAGTGCATGCCCTTGGCTGCGCACCATCTCGTAATCATCCGGCGCCGACAGCAGCAACAGGTTTGCGGGGCGCCCCACTTCGATGCCATAGCGTTCGCCCAGGTTCAGCGTGCGGGCGCTGTTGTCGGTGATCAGGTCCAGGCAGCGCTGCAGGTCTTCATAGCCGAGCATGTGGCAGATGTGCAGCCCTGCTTCGAGAATGCGCAGAATGTTGCCGTTGCCCAGCGGGTACCACGGGTCGACGATGGAGTCCTGGCCAAAACACACGTTCATCCCGGCGCGGTCGATCTCGGCCACGCGGGTGACGCCACGGCGTTTCGGGTAGTTGTCGAAGCGCCCCTGCAGGTGAATGCTCTCGGTCGGGCACGACACGAAGTTGATGCCAGACAACTTGAGCAGGCGGAACAGCTTGTAGCAGTAGGCATTGTCATACGAGCCCATGGCCACGGTATGGCTGGCCGTAACCCGCGCCCCCATGTCGCGTACCCGGGCTTCTTCGGCCAACACTTCGAGGAAACGCGATTGCGGGTCGTCGGTTTCGTCGCAGTGCACGTCCACCAGGCAGCCGGTGCGCTCGGCCAGGTCCATCAGGAACTTCACCGACGATACACCCTGGTCGCGGGTGTTCTCGAAATGCGGAATACCGCCGACCACATCGGCACCGATGGCCACCGCTTCGGTCATCAGCGCCCGTCCGTTGGCGTACGACTCGATCCCTTCCTGGGGGAAGGCGACGATCTGCAGGTCGACCTGCTCGCGCACTTCGTCACGCACCTCGACCATTGCCTTGAGCGCAGTGAGTTTCGGGTCTGTTACATCGACATGGGTGCGCACATGCTGGATACCGTGGTCGACCAGCATGCCGATGGTCTTTTTCGCGCGCGTCTTGATGTCGTCATGGGTGGTGGTTTCCTTGCGTTCAGCCCAGCATTCGATGCCTTCGAACAAGGTGCCGCTCATGTTCCACCTGGGTTCACCCGCAGTCAGTGTGGCGTCCAGGTGGATGTGCGGCTCCACGAAGGGCGCCACGACCAGGTTTTGCCCGGCGTCCAGGTCATCGACACCCGCGAGCGCCACCACCTCGGCTTGGGGCACGATGGCGGCAATGCGCGCGCCGTTCAGTTCGATACGGAACAGGCCGGGTTTGCCGCGTAGGCGTGCGTTGATAATGTTCATGCTGTTACTCCTTGCCGTGGGCTTCGCTCATGCGCCATACCAGCATGGCGACCGAAGCATTCATGCGAAAAAGCGGGTCGTCGAGAGACTGCCCGCTCAGTTGTTCGATGCGCTGGATGCGCTGATTGATGGTGTTGCGGTGCAACCCCAAGCGCTGTGCGGCCTTCAGCCCATTGCCGTTTTCCATGAGCAAGGCGTCGAGGGTATGCACCAGGGCATTGGCCTGCTTGCGCCCAGGGGCGATCAGCGGCCCGAGGGTGCGGCTGACGAAGTCGTCGATCAGCGAGCGGTCGACAATACCTTGCAGCAGGCGCAGTACGCCCAGTTCGCTGAAGTTGCAAAAGCCGTTGGCTGGGCGCAGGTGCTGCGCCACATCCAGCGCCTGGCGCGCCTCGTTGAGGGCCTGGCGGTAGTGCGCACACTCTTCGGCGAGGCTCGACAAGCCCATGTACAGGCTCAGTTCACCCGTCGCGGCCTGCATTTGCCGGTACAGCACCGCCAACGTCTCGGCCAGGTCGGGCGTGTCGGCCAGTAGCACCACGAACAGGTCGCCCGGTAACTGCGCCGTTACGCTGCCTGGCCGCTGACGGCACCAGGCTTCGAGTTGGTCCTCCAGGGCCTGACGGGTAGCCTGCCAGGTACGCTCACCGTGAGCCAGCCCGTGGCGCTCGAACAAGCTATCTACGCCCGCCAGGCGCAAAGCCAGCAGGCGCCGTGGGTGGTCCAGCGCCAGTTGCAGGTGCGCTGCTCGCTGCCTAGCAATCGCCAGGCTCGGGTAGTCGCCTGTGAGCAGTTGGCCAAGGATGTCGTTGCGCGAGCGACGCACCTGGCTCATCTGCACCAGTGCCGTGCCGATCAGGTGGGTGACCACCACCATCTTCAGCGCGTAGGGCTGCTCGATCAGCGGCAAGCCCAGTTGCTCTGCATATGCGATAACGGACGCCGGGATGCTCTGGATGAAGCTGCCACCAGTGAGAATCACCATGCCGGCAATGCCCACGGCCTCGCCGTCCTCTACCAGGCTCAGCAGGTTGGCCTCGCCGCGCGGATGGTTGATGCCGGTGACGAATACCAGCTCACCGCCCATCACCCATTCGGCGATACCCTCGTTTTCCGCCACGTAAGGCCAGCGTACTCGCCGTTGCAGGTTGCGCGCCCCGGCCCGCACGCTCATTTCGTGCAGGCCGGGTAAATGGAGGATCTCGTCCAGCGCCAGGCTCACGGTTCGACGCCCGCCTGGCCAGGCGCTCGGCGGCGCGCCCCCAGCTCATGGATGACGATATAGCACAGTGCCGAGGCGCCGATACCCACCAGCGGAGCGACCCAAGGCGAGGCGTAGGCCAGTACCGCACCCACGGCATAGGCAAACAGGCCCGTCAGGTTGTAGCGTGGCAGGCTTACCGTGCTCAGTGCCGGGTACTTGCCACGGTGGCGATACCAGAAGTCGGCCATGATCACCCCGCCCACCGGCGGAATGATCGAGCCCAGCAGTACCAGGAACGGGATCAGCATTTCATACATGCCGCCAATCGCCAGCACGATGCCAACCCCGGCTGCCACCAGTGTTGCCGTGCGGCGGCGCTCGCTGCGTAGCAGGTGGCAGGCGGCGGCCGACACGTTATAGATAGTCGGCCCCTGGATGGTCCACAGGTTCAAGCACAGCATCACCACCGCCGCGAACGACAGGCCCTGCAGCATCATCACCTCGACGATATCGGCCTGCTGGTAAACCATCGCGCACCAGGCACCGGCCACCACCATCAGGCCGTTGCCAAGCAGGAATGCCACCACGCTGGCGATCACCGCTACCCGGCCGCTGCGTGACAGCCGCGTCCAGTTGGTGGCCTGGGTGGCACCACTGGCGAACGTGCCGAAGACCATGGTCACCGCCGCTGAAAAGGTCATGGTTTCGTGGGGTATCACGGCGGCCAGGCCGGCAAAGCCACCGGCATCGCGGGTGGCGATGTACATGGACACCAACAGCAGCACGAACATCAATGGCACTGACACCCGCGACAGCACGTCCAGCCCCTTGAAGCCGATGATGGCAGTGACACTGAAGCCCAGCCCGAACAGCACCATCAGCGGTACGCTGAAGCCCTCTGCCAACCCCAGCAGCTTGACCAGCACGATGGCTACCGTGGCCGTGCCCCAGGCATACCAGCCCAGTTCAGCGAAACCCAACAGAAAATCCGAAAGCCGGCTGCCCGCCTCACCGAAACAGAAGCGCCCCATCAACACCGTGTTAAGCCCGCTGCGCGAGGCGATGAACGCCAGCGCTGCGGCATACAAGGCCAACAGGCTGTTGCCAAGGGTTGCCACCCACAACATGTCGACAAAGCCGAAGGCCATGCCCAGCTTGCCGCCAGCGAACATCGTGCCGGTAAAAAAGGTGAAGCTGAACAGGACCATCGCGATCGGTAGCAGGCCCTTGCGGGCGGACTGCGGGGCTTCGCTTAGGGGGAATTCACTGGGTGAGCTCATTGCACGGGGCTCCGGATTGTAGTTGGGAGCAGAAAGAGCAATATGCGGGCCGCTTTTTCCAGGGCCGCAACCCAGGAAAAAGCGGGCGGGAAGCCTAGATATTCATGTGCAACATGAACATTAAAGCGCCTATATGAGGATATTAAAGTGTGCTTGACGACTTATTTTGAGGCATTCATGCACCAAAGCGGGTCTGGGCTGGGAACTAATCACCCAGCCAACCGGGCGTCGCGCATGCATGAGCACGCAAGCGGTGCAATCAAAATGCACCAATCAAATATCAAGCATATTTTTATATTCTGAAAAATAATAATAAAAATAGATCAAAACAGTATTTCTGCCTTACTCACCCCCTTGTTACAGTCCTTCCAGACCCGACCCCTCGCACGGTGGAGGCCCCGATTCATCCACCTGCGAGCAGCCCGAAACGGGGCACCAGTGGCAGTGCGGATGACCGGATTAACGATCACTTCCTCCGTGAGTTAGCGCCATGTCCCAAGTAACCCCGCGCCACAGCATCACCAACCTGCCAAACCATAACCATCGCTTGCAGCTAAGTGCCCCGCCTACCTTCAGCGACCTGTCTGCCGAACGCCTGCACCGCAAGCAACGCCTGGCCGCCTCGTACAGGTTGTTTGCCGAGCTGGGCTTCGAAGTGGGCCTGGCGGGCCATTTCACCGCCCGCGACCCGATCGAGACTGACCACTACTGGATCAACCCGCTGGGCGTGCCATTTACGCAAATCCGTACCTCAGACTTGCTACGCGTGGATGGCCAAGGCCAGGTCGTCGAAGGCAACGGCCTGCTCAACACCAGCGCGCTCGAGCTGCATTACCAATTGCAGCAGGCACGCCCCGAAGTGATCGGTATCGCCCACCTGCACAGCTTTCATGGCCGGGTCTGGTCATCGCTGGGCCAGCTGTTCCAGCCGATCACGGCCGAAGCCTCGGCCTTCCGTGGCGAGCAGGTGTTGTTCGACCGCAACGCCCTGCGTGATGCCGGCGGTAGCCTGCTGCAAGACCGCGACCTGGTTGCCCGGGCCTTCGTCGAAGCCTTCGCCGGGCATAACCTGCTGGTCTGGCAGAACCATGGGCTGTGGGTCACCGGCCAGTCGGTCGAAAGCGCAGCCTGGCGTTTCATCCTCGCCGACGACACCGCTCGCGCGCACTTGCTCGCTTATGCTGCCGGGCAGCCGCGCGTACCGGAACAGCTCGAAGGGGCCAGCAACCCGGCCCAACGCGAACTGTTCGCCTGGTTGAACTTTGTGCCGCTGTGGGACCGTATCGTCCAGCAGCAGCCCGACCTCCTGGACTGAGGTGCAGTGCATGGCTTACTCCATCAGCCGCCGCACCTTGCTGCAACGCAGCGCCGCTGCAGCCCTGGCCGTGGGGCTCGGCCCACAGCTGGCCAACGCCAGCGAGGCCCTGCGGGTGTGGCGCTACAAAGGCCAGGCGGCGAGCTTCCTCGCCGATGCCGGGCAAGCCGCTACACCTTATCCACTGCAGTGGGTGGATGTGCCTGGTGGGGCCATGGTACTGGAGGCCTTCGCCGGCAACAGCCTGGACTACGCCTTCATGAGCCCGGTATTGCCACTGTTTGCAAGCGCTGCCGGTAACCCGCTGGTATTGATTGCCAGCTATCAAGGCGAGCAGAACCGTAGCAGCGTGATCGTCAAGCGTGGCAGGGGGATCGATACCCTGGCCGACCTCAAGGGCAAGCGGGTGAGTTTTGTACGTGCCACCGACACCCATTACCTGCTGCTGAACCTTTTGCGCGATCAGCAACTGACCCTCGCTGACATCCAGGCCCGGCCAATGCCAGCCCGCGATGCCCTGGTGGCATTCCAGAACGGCCATCTCGACGCCCTCGTCGCCGGCGGCATCGGCGCACTGCAGGCCCAGGTCAGCATGAACGGCGTGGTGCTGGCCGAGGCCAACCGCTACCCGTGCAGCAACTACCTGATCGCTACCAGCGCCCAGGTGCTGCAGCAGCCGGGCAAGCAAGCGGCCATTCGCGATTTTCTGCAACGCGAAAAAGCCACGTGGGCCTGGGTCGAGCAGCACCCTCAGGCCTGGGCGGAACGTAACGAGCGCCTGACCGGTATCCCCCGCGCACTCTACTTGCAGCAATACGAGCAACGCCGCTTGCCTAGCCGCCTGCTGCCGGTCAGCGAAGACGCTATCGCGGCCCAGCAGCGTATCGCCGACCTGTTCCATGACAGCGGCCTGCTGCGCCAGCCACTGCAGGTACGTCGCTTTTGGGACGATCGCTTCAACCTTCTGCTCAGCGGCTAGGCCCCGCTGCGGCAAACGCACCGGCGCGCGCCGGACGACTCCAAGGCACATCGACCCCGGGAGCAACGCACCTCCCGCGGACCGGGCTGCGCCTGCACCGCGTGCAACACCCATGAGAGCCCGTTCGATCGCACATCCAGGGCCTGATCTGCCAATCGAACCCAAGGAACAGTCATGAAGTCTGTGTTTACCCCTTTAACGCTGGCCCCCGCCTTGCTCGCCGGCTACCTGCTCACCCCGCTGGCCATGGCGGCCGAGGCTGACGCTGCACTCGACACGGTGATCGTCACCGGCTCGCGGGGCAGCGATGTGCGTACCGTCACCAGTAGCCCGGCACCGATCGACGTGATCGACAGCAAGCAGTTGGAACAGACTGGCGAATCCAGCCTGCGCGGTGCGCTGCAGAAAACCTTGCCATCGTTCTCCCAACGCCCTTCCGGTACGTCCAATGACAGCGTCGCCCGCCCGTACAGCCTGCGCGGTCTGAACGGTTCAAACGTGCTGGTGCTGGTCAACGGCAAGCGCCGCCACAACAGTGCCGTGATCAACCTCGACTCCACCGCCGCCTACGGCACCAACCCCGTCGACCTCGACATGATCCCCATCAGCGCCATCGACCACGTCGAGATATTGCGTGATGGTGCCTCGGCGCAGTATGGCTCCGATGCCATCGCCGGGGTGATCAACATCATCCTCAAGCAGCGCGACAACGGTGGTTCGGTCAGCACCCAGTACGGCCAGTACTACAAGGGCGATGGCGATAACCTGCGGCAAACCCTCAACCAGGGCCTGGCCCTGGGCGACAACGGCGGCTTCTTCAACTACGCCCTGGACGCCAAGTCGGTACAGACTGCCACCCGCTCGCGCGAGGCCACCGGCAACCTGTACTTCGCCGGCGACCCACGCAACGACAGCGCCGACCGCCATGTGCAGAAGAATGGCCTGCCAAAGATCAAGGCCATCAACCTGTCCTACAACGCCGAGCTGCCCGTCAATGACGCCCTGACTCTTTACTCGTTCTCCACGTTCAGCAAACGCGATGCCCGTGGCGGGCAAAACTACCGCCGCCCGAACTCGACCAACATCATCCCCGAGATCTACCCGGACGGTACTGCGCCCTTCTATACCCTGGAAGAAACCGACTACCAGGCTGCCGCCGGCGGCCGTGGCGAGCTGGGCGAATGGCACTGGGACCTGAGCTCTACCTTTGGCCGTGACAAGGGCCAGGCCGGTGCCGACGAAACCCTTAACGCCTCGCTCGGCCCGACCAGCCCGACGCGCTTCGACACTTACACCAACTACTTCGACCAGTGGACCAACAACCTCGACCTGACTCGCGCCTTCGAGGTTGGCCTGGCCAAGCCGCTGCAGGTGTCGTGGGGCCTGGAGCATCGTCATGAGCGCTACAAGACCGAGTCCGATGACCCGCTTTCGTACATCAATGGCGGTTACATCTACCCCAGTGGCCCACTGGCTGGCCAGCCGGGTGCAGTCGGCGCCCAGGGCGCAATCACCCTGACCCCCGAAGACGAAGGCCAGCTCAGCCGCAACAGCTACGCCAGCTACCTCGACCTGGGCCTGAACCCCACCGACAAACTGTGGCTGGGGGTGGCCGCGCGTTTCGAGAAGTACGACGACAGCAGCGGCAACACACGCAGCGGCAAGCTTTCCGCACGCTACGACTTCACCTCCACCTTCGCCGTGCGCGGCACCCTCAGCAACGGCTTTCGCGCACCATCGCTGTCCCAGTCGGTCTACGCCCAGACGTCCAACCAGTACACCCTCGTCAATGGCGTGGCGCAGTTCGTCGAGGCCAAGACCGTGCGTGTCGACTCGCCACTGGCCCAGGCACTGGGGGCTGAAGACCTTAGCCCGGAGAAATCGCGCAACATCAGCATCGGCTTTACCTGGCAGCCTCTGCCCCAGGCCAGCCTGACCCTGGATGCCTACCAGATCGAAATCCGCGATCGCATTGCCCTCACCGGCTTCCTCTATGGCAACGGCGTCGACCAGGTACTGCTCGACAACGGCTACAGGCCCGGATACCGGGTCAAGTACTTCACCAACGCCGCCGACACCACCACCCGCGGGGTCGACCTGGTGGCCGACTACCGCGTCGACTACGGCCGCTATGGCCGGGCCAAGTACGGCGTGGGTTTCAACTACAACAAGACCGAGATCGACGACATCAAGGAGACGCCGGCATCGTTGCGGGCTGCGGGCAATAACCTGGAACTGTTCGACCGCGTGGCACAGGGCTACCTGACCGTTGCCAACCCCAAGACCAAATTGATCCTCAGCGCCAACTGGCAGATCGAACGTTTCACCATCAATGCTGCACTGACCCGCTACGACAAGGTCATCGCCCGTGACGCCAACCCTGACTATGACGTGACCTACGGCGCGAAATGGCTCACTGACCTGGAAGTGGCCTATGCCCTGACCGACAACTTCGACATCGCCGTAGGTGCCAACAACCTGTTCGATGTACGCGCCGACAACAACGGCTACCCCGCGGGCGACATCAACGGCTTCCCGAAATTTGGCTCGATCTCGCCGTTCGACCCTTACGGCGGCTTCTGGTACACGCGCATCGCCTACAACTTCTGACCCCACCGACCGTGCGCCCGCCGCGCTTGGCGGGCGCCAGGAGAACCTTTATGAGCCAAGGCCAATTTGTTCTCGGCGCCTTTATCCCCGGTACCCTCAGCGGCAGCGCCTGGCGTCTGCCCGAAGCACCGCTGGACACGTTCAGGCAGCTCGAGCATTACCAGTACATCGCCCGCAAGCTGGAGGCCGGGCGCTTCCACTCGCTGTTCTTCAACGACACCCTCGACGTCAAACTCGACCTGGCCTTGCAGCGCGGCCCCAACAGCGTGCGCTGGGACCCGCTGATCCTTGCCCCGGCGCTGGCGGCCAGCACCCGGCATATCGGCCTGATCGCCACCGCCAGCAGCACCTACAACGAGCCCTACAACATCGCCCGCAAGTTTGCCGCGCTCGACCACCTCAGCGGTGGCCGCGCTGGCTGGAACCTGGTGACCTCGCTGGGTGGCGGCGAAAACTTCAACCGCCAGGAGCATGTCGAGCACGATGACCGCTACGCCCGCGCCGAAGAGTTCTACGATGTGGTCAGCGGCCTGTGGGACAGCTGGGCCGACGATGCCTTCGTTCAGGACAAGGCCAGCGGTACCTGGCTGGACATCGACAAGCTGCACGTGCTCAACCACCAGGGCGAGCACTTTCAGGTGCGTGGGCCCTTGAACGTCGCGCGCTCGCCGCAAGGCCATCCCGTGGTGGCCCAGGCGGGCGCCTCCGCAGCCGGCAAACGGCTGGCGGCGCGGGTGGGCGAACTGATCTTCACCGCCCAGCACACCCTGGAACAGGGCAAGGCGTTTTATCGCGAAACCAAGCAGGCCGCTGCCGGCTTCGGCCGTGGGGGCCACGAGCTCAAGGTACTCCCCGGCGTCGCGCCGGTGGTGGGCAAGACCCTCGCCCACGCCCAGGCCAAGTACGACCGCCAGCAGCAGTTGCTGGAGCCCAAGGCTTTTCTCAGCTCCATTTCGCGTTTCGCCAGCCTTGGCTACGACCTGTCGGAACTGCCATTCGATGAGGTGGTGCCCCTGCCGCCGGAGCACTTCACCACCAACACCCACCAAAGCCGGCAAAAGCTGGTGTACGACCTGATCCGCCGCGAGCGGCCGACGGTGCGGCAGCTGTTCAACCAACTCACCTCCGGTGGCCACCGCATCCTGATCGGCACCCCGCAGAGCATTGCCGACGATCTGCAGGCGTGGTTCGAGGCCGGCGCCGCCGACGGTTTCAACATCATGTTCAGCGGCCTGCACTCGGCCATCGACGACTTTGTCGACGGCGTGGTGCCTGAGCTGCAACGGCGCGGGCTGTTCCAGCGCGAATACGCCGGCAGCACGCTGCGGGAAAACCTCGGCCTGCCTTACCGCGCCAACCGCTTTTTCTAAGGAGTGTTCATGTTCCGACCTTTGGCTTCATTGAGCCTGGCCATTGCCCTGGCCCTGGCCGGTTGCGACGACAAACCGGCGCAACCGGCCAGCAGCGCTGAGGCAGCCACCCCGCAGCAAGGCGGCGTGCTACGGGTAGCCTTTGACGGCGACCCCAACTGCATCGACCCGCAGCAGGCGGGCAACAACACTGCCCTCAACGTCGGCCGGCAACTGGTCGACTCGCTTACCGATCAAGACCCGCAAAGTGCTGCAATCGTGCCGTGGCTGGCCGAGCGCTGGGAGGTCAGTGACGACTCGCGCCAGTTCACTTTCCACCTGCGCGAAGGCGCCACCTTCGCAGACGGCAGCCCGCTGGATGCGGCGGCGGTGAAGGCCAATTTCGAGGCTATCGTCGCCTTGGGTGCCCAGGCGCAGCTGGCCAGTACCTACCTGGCCGGCCTGGATACCATTGAAGTGCTCGGGCCGCTTAGCGTGCGTATTGGTTTCCACCAACCCAACGCACAATTCCTCCAGGCCAGCTCTACCATGAGCCTGGGGTTGCTAGCCCCGGCCACCCTCAAGCGCTCCGCCGAGGAACGCTGCCAAGGTGCGCTGGTAGGCAGCGGGCCGTTCAATGTCAAACGCTTCGAACATAACCGCCTGGTGCGTATCGAGGCCCGCCACGACTATGCCTGGCCATCGTCGTTGGCCGGGCACCAGGGCCGCGCCTGGCTCGACGCCATCGAGTTCCACATCCTGCCGGAATCCGGCGTGCGCCTGGGCAGCCTGTTGTCCGCGCAGATCGACGTCAACACAAGCGTGCCGGTGCAGGACGAGGCCGTGCTGCAAGCTCAGGGCGTGCCGTCGATCGCCCGTTCCAACCCTGGCATTGTCTTCAACCTGACACCCAACGAGTCGCACCCGCCGCTGGACGACGCCAATGTGCGCCGGGCACTGAACAAGGCCATCGACCGCAGCCAGTTGCAGGCGGTGATCTCGCGCTACCAGAAACCGGCCAGCTCGGTACTGGCCAGCAGCACGCCGTATTACCAGGACCTCAGTGCCAGCCTCGCCTTCGATCCCGAAGGTGCCGCCAAGCTGTTGGATGCTGCGGGCTGGGCCAAAGGTGCCGATGGCTGGCGCCAGCGCGATGGCCAGCGCCTGAGCTTCGCCCTCGACTACTGGCAGGCCACCACCCCGGTGCTGGAACTGGTGCAGCAGCAACTGCGCCAGGCTGGCGTGGAGCTGCGCCTGAACAAGTCCACCATTGGCCAGGTGAGCCTGCTGCAGACTTCGCAAAACTACCAGCTGTGGTTCTTCAACCTGACCCGCGCCGACCCGGACGTATTGCGCACCGTGTTCCTCGCCGCAGGTCGCAACGTCAACGTGCGTGGCGCGCTGCCACTGGACCAGGCCCTGCTCGATTCGGCAGCCAGCCTGGATGCGCACAAACGTGGCGAGCTGATCGCTCAAGCCAGCCAGGCGTTACTGGAGCAAGGCCATGTCATTCCGCTGGTGGAGGCTGCAACGGTCACAGCGTTTCGCCATGCCGTGCGCGGCCTGCACTACGAAGCCTCGACCCGCCTGCAGTTTTATGACACCTGGCTGGCACAACCAGAGGCCACCAAACCATGACCACGCTGACTTATCGCCACGCCGTACCGTGGCGGCTGGCCCAGGCACTGCTGGTGCTGTGGGCTGCATTTTCCCTGTCGTTCGTCATCCTCTACGCGTTGCCCGGTGACCCGGTGGCGATCTTGCTGGCACAGAGCGGCGAGCCAGGCGCGGTAGACCCGGCAAAGGTGGCCGAACTGCGCGCTCGCTATCACCTCGATGGCAGCTTGTGGCAACAGTACGGCGGTGCACTCTGGCGCCTGTTGCAGCTGGACTTGGGCCATTCGCTGCAAAGCGGCAAGCCAGTGGCTCAGGCCCTGGCAGACGCGTTGCCCGCCACCTTGTCCCTGGCGTTCGCCGCACTGGCCCTGGCCGTGCCACTGGGCATCGGCTTGGCCCTGGCGGCGCATCAGGTACGCCAGCGCACGTTGCAGAGCGCTTTGCATAACGCCCCGGCCGTGGTGGTGTCGTTGCCGACCTTCTGGGTTGGCCTGGTGCTGTTGCAGCTGTTTTCCTTCCAGCTGCACTGGCTGCCGGCCATGGGCAATCAAGGCCCGGCCAGCCTGGTGCTGCCGGCGCTAACCCTGGCCCTGCCTTGTGCGGCGATGATCGCTCAGGTACTGGGACGTTCACTGGCCAGTGTCAGCCGCCAGCCATTTGTCCAGGCATTGCGCAGCAAAGGGCTAGGGCCTTGGCGCTTGTTGTGCGGGCACGTGCTGCACAATGCAGCAATACCGCTGCTGAGCCTGGCCGGCACCTTGCTGGGCAACCTGCTGGCCGGGGCGGTGGTGACCGAAACCGTGTTCTCGCGTGAGGGTATCGGCCGCCTGGCCCAGGCCGCAGTGGCCAGCCAGGACATCGCCGTGGTTCAGGGTGTGGTGTTGCTGGCTGCGGCCTTGTACGTGCTGACCAACTTGCTGACCGACCTGTTCTACCCCCTGCTCGACCCACGTATTGGCCAAGGAGGCCGGGCATGAGCGTAAAAACCGCCTATGGCCTTGTACAAGCGAAACGCTGGCCTCGCCTGCCGCTGGCATTGAGTGTCGTCCTGTTCCTGCTGGTACTGGGCTGGGCCTTTTGGCCAGAGCTGTTCAGCCGTGCCGACCCGTTGCTGGCCGATCCCAGTCAGGCCTTGCAAGCCCCTTCCGCCCGGCACTGGTTCGGCACCGACCACCTTGGCCGCGACCTGTACGCGCGCTGTGTCCATGGCGCGGCGCTGTCACTGCAGGCGACCAGCATCGCCGTGCTGATCGCTTTGCTGGTCGGCAGTCTGCTGGGTGGCATCGCCGGCTGGTTCGGTGGCCTGGCGGATCGTGCGCTGGCAGTGCTGGTGGAGGTGCTGATGGCCATTCCCGCATTGTTGCTGGCGATGGCGATTGTCACGGCGCTGGGCTTCGGCACGCTGGAAATCGCCGTAGCCGTAGGGCTGTCATCCGTGGCCATCTTCGCCCGGCTGGCCCGCGGCGAAGTGCTGCGCTGGCGCAGCCGCAGCTTTGTCGAGGCGGCGCAGGTGGCCGGTGTGGGCAGCTGGTGCAACCTCTGGCGGCATGTGTTGCCGCACGCCGCCGGGCCGCTACTGGCCTTGGCCGCACTGGAGTTCGCCAGTGCCGTGCTGGCTGTGTCGGCGTTGAGCTTTCTCGGCTTTGGCGCACCGCCACCGCAACCGGAGTGGGGCCTGCTGATCGCCGAAGGCCGCAACTACATGGTCGTGGCCTGGTGGTACACCACATTGCCGGGCTTGGTGGTGGCCGCCGTGGTGCTGGCCACTCATCAACTCGCCCATGGGCTGCAACAGTTACAGGGAGATGTGCGATGAACACCCCATTGGTGCGTATCCAGCAGTTAAGCGTCGATTATCCAGGCAACCCGCAAGCCGCCGTACAGGCGCTGGACCTGGAAATTGCCGCAGGTGAAATTGTCTGCCTGGTGGGCGAGTCCGGTTCGGGCAAATCCACTACCGCTGCGGCCCTCGCCGGGCTGCTGCCAGCCGCGGCGCGGCAGCGAGGCCAACTGTGGCTGCAAGGCCAGGCGCTGGAACAATTTGCTGAACGTGACTGGTACCAACGCCGTGGCCGCCTGGTCGGCTTCGTGCCACAAGACCCCGGCACCTCGCTGGACCCGGTCAAGACCATCGGTGCACAGCTGGTCGAAGCCATGACCGTGCATGGCGTGCCGCGCCGTGAAGCCGGTGCGCGCGGGCTGGCACTGCTGCAGCAGGTGGGCCTCAGGGATGCCGAGCAACTGTCCCGCCGCTACCCCCATGAGCTGTCGGGTGGCATGTGCCAGCGGGTGTTGATCGCAATCGCCCTGGCCAACGACCCACTGCTGTTGATCGCCGACGAACCCACCAGCGCCCTGGATGTCAGCGTGCAGCGGCAAATTCTAGACCGCCTGCAGCAACTGGTGCGCGCACGCGGCAGCAGCTTGTTGCTCATCACCCATGACCTGGCGGTGGCGCTGGACCGTGCCGATCGCATTCTGGTGATGCGCAACGGCCAACTGCTGGAGAGCGGCACGCCCGCGCAGTTATGGCATGCACCCAAGCATCCCTACACGCGGCAGCTGCTGGCGGCCTCACCGTTGGCACGCCTGCAGCAACGGCGTACTGGCCCAGCCAGCGCAGTTGGCGAACCCCTGTTGCAGGTCAGTGGCCTGATGCGGCGTTTCAACCGGCATGCCGCGCCGGTGGTCGACGGTGTCAGCTTCACCCTGCCCCGTGGCAGTACCACCAGCCTGGTGGGCGAGTCAGGTTCGGGTAAGTCCACCACTGCCCGCATCATCCTGGCCTTGGAGCAAGCCAGTGCAGGCAGCGTGTTGTTCGACGGCCAGCCAATACTGGGCGCCAGCCGGCGCCAATTGCATGCCTACCGGCGGCGAGTGCAACTGGTCTACCAGAACCCCTGGGCTGCGTTGGACCCTAGGCACAACCTGCTGCAGATCGTCAGTGAGCCGATGCGCGCCTTTGCCATTGGCGCGCGACGAGACGATCGGCAGCGGGTGCTGGGTTTGCTGGAGCGGGTCGGGTTACCCGCCGAGTTGCTGCTGCGTCGGCCTGGAGCGTTGTCTGGTGGGCAGCGCCAGCGTGTGGCTATCGCTCGTGCCTTGGCGGCTGAACCGGAGCTGCTGGTGCTCGATGAGCCGCTGTCGGCCCTGGATGCGCCCGTGCAGGCACAGGTGTTGGCGTTGTTGCAGCGTTTGCAGGCTGAGCTGGGGCTGACCTACCTGTTCATTTCACACGACCTGGCGACGGTGCGCGGCATCAGCGATCAGGTGCTGGTGATGCGCCAGGGGCGGCTGGTGGACCAAGGGCCGACCGAGCAGGTGTTCGAGCGGCCCGCGAGTGACTACACGCGGAGCTTGCTGGAGGATATGCCAGGATTGGGCCGGGTATTGCAGGGGGAGCGGCCCTTGGTGCGTGAGGTGGGGTGAGCCTGCAGCGATTGGGTTGGATCACCGATGCTGGGGCTGCTTCGCAGCCCATCGCGATGCAAGGCCGCTCCTACAAGGGCCTGTGCCGCGATGGGGGCGCAAAGCGGCCGTAACGGCCTACGCAGCCCCGTCCAACCCCATCTGCCAGAAATCCGCTTCCAGGCTGGACGCCTGGCCGAAAATCCCCACCAGCTCAGCAAACCGCTGCTCTGTCATGCTTCGCGCAGCCAGTTCATCCAGATGCTTGCGCGCGGCCGCCGCCACGCCTTGGTAGCCCTCCCCGGCATATTCGCCAATCCACTCGCGGTACGGGTGGTTGCTCAAATCGCCGATGCGTTCGGCCAAGGTTCGGCCGATCTCGGCATAGCCGATCACGCAAGGTGCCAGTGCCACATGCAGCTCCAGCAGGTCGCCGGCGGCGCCGCAGTCCAGCACGTAACGGGTATACGCCACCGTCGCCTGGTGCTCTGGTGCGGCCTCGATATCAGCCTGAGTCAACCCCCAGCGCGCGCACAGGCGCACATGCAACTCGGTTTCGTCCAGGATCGCCGCCAGCCCGGCCTGCGCGGCACGGATGTCGGCCGGGCGGCGGCTTTTGTAGGCGGCCAGCGCCCAGGCGCGGGCGAACTGGATCAGAAACAGGTAATCCTGCACCAGGTAGGTTCGGAACGCTTGCTCGCTCAGCGTGCCCTCGCCCATCTGCCGCACGAAGTCATGGTCCACGTAGCGGTTCCACTGCGGCGCGGCAGCGGTCTTGAGGCGCTCGAAGATATCCATGCTCACTGGCCCTCCGGGTAGACGGCATCGAAGAAGGCCAGCTCCAACGCTACCGTGCGCTGGTAGAAGTCACTTGCCAGCGCGGCCTGTTGCGGGCCGACGCGGTCCAGCTCGGCCTGCAGGAAGGCGACGAAGTCCTGGAATGCCGGGTTGTCGTGCAGGGTGATCCACTCGGCATGGACGAAGTTTTCCGGCATCGGTTTCGGTGCCTTCAGCGCCCAATCCAGGTACAGGCCTTCGGCAACGTTGAGCACCGCCAGGGCCGCTGCGTAGGACCGGGTGGCTGCCGCTTCGCGCATGATCGCCTTGAAACCTGCGGTAGGCGCGGTATCGGCTGGTTCATCGCGTTGCGCCGGGCTGACATCCAGGGCCTCGAAGGCGCGCAGGAAGTACGTGTTCTCGTCGCTTGAGATCATCCCGGCGAAGCGGCCGAAACGCAGGCGGGCCTCGAACGTGTCGGCGGTGGCGATGGCTGCGCCCAGCAGGGTCAGGAAGCTGTCAAGAAAGCGGTGGTCCTGTACCAGGTAGTTGACCATGATCGGGTCCGGCAGGCTGCCGTCGCACAATTGGGTCACGAAACGGTGGCCAACGGCTGCCGACCAGGTCGGCTCGTTCTGGCGGTGCAGGGACTGGCTGAAACGTTCGGTCATGTTGCTGTCCTTGATGAGGGTGACAGCGAGACCTTGGCAGTTGACATGGACTGGGCCTCGCAGTGAGGCCGGCAAAAAGGCAGGTTACAAGCCCCATCCCTTCGCCGGCATGATCCGGATCAGGTTCGAAGGGTCACCGCGCTGCAGTGTTCAGCGGTTTCTCAGCCCATTGCCGGGCTCCCCTTGGTGGCGAACAGGTATACCCCAGTGCGTCGGGGCTGTCACGCCCCGATCCACCCAGTGAGTGGGCATTGGGTCACCCGCTTTTGGGGACTTAGGCCCATTCTTGACGCGCCATTATTTAGCGCACCCTAGGCGCCGCAAGGTTTTGTATGACAAAGCATTACTGAAATACCTGTTGGCACAGCCGTTGCTCAGGCCCAAAGACCAGGCAAAACGCCATTGATGGCCCTCAGCCATACAGCCGTGAGCGAGGCATAAGGCAATGAAAACACCTGCCGTGATTCACCCGAACCGGTATGTATTCCAGCTCTCTTCCGTCACCGCGCTGATGCTCAGCCTTGGGCTGATCACGGCCATGGCGAGCCCGCTGGACGACAACAGCCCGCCACCGCCGACGGACCCCTCGGCCTACACCGACCAGCCGGACGACCCGACCCCGGCCTTGCTCAACCTGAGCACCTTGCCAGAAGCCAACGAAGGCTCGCTGGAGCTGACCGATGGCGTGTACGGCAACCGCGATACGGTGCGTACCGACAACGTGCTGCCACCCGCTTTGCAAACCTCGGACAGGTACCCCACCAACGGCAAGCCCAGCCCGTTGTTCGGTGCGCAACCCTTCACCCAGCAACTGCTGCTTTTCGAAGAGTTCGGCCCGGAAAAACTCGACCCGACACTGCCGCCGCCAGACCTGACCTTCCCGGTGCCCACCTTGGGCGCGGCCCCGGCTCAAGACCCCAACGTAGTGGCCCGCAGCGGCCCCAGTGGCACAGCACTGGAAGCTTTCCTCAAGCAACCGGGCTTGTACCCGTTCCCGACCCAGTTCTCCAACGTGCTTGATCGAAACCCGTGGAAAGCACAGATCGAGATGTTCCTCAACCGCCACCCGGTCGGTTCGCCCGCCGAAGGCCGTCCACCAGGAAAAGGCTGGTCGCACCAGCGCTGGAACGAGTTTTATCCGCAGGCGGCATTCAAGACCGCGCAGGCTGGCGCGCGCATCAACCTTGGCCTGCGCGATCGCAGGCAAATGCACAACTACACAGTCGGGGAATTCGCCCCAGGTGGCCTGTACTACCAGACCTCCGATATCCCGACCACGCTGGGCACCACCAAGGGCATCGATACCCGCTTCCACCCGAACTTCCCGCTGCAGAACCACAAGTCGCTGTGGACCTTCGACGGCACCTTCCCGCCCAAGCTGCTGATGGTGCGCTACGGCCAGCCGATCCTGATGCGCCACTACAATGCCCTGCCGATCGACCCGTCGGCCAACGGCGGTTTTGGCCTGCACACCATCTCGACCCACGAGCACAACGGCCATTCCCCGGCCGAAAGCGATGGTTTCGCCAACGCCTACTTCTTCCCCGGCCAGTACTACGACTACCGTTGGCCGGTGCAACTGGCCGGCTACGACACCATCAACACCCGTGCCCAGGACCCGCGTGCGGCCTTCCCCTGCTCGCCGGGCGAAACCCTGTTCGTCAACGACGGCACACCGGGCCTGAAAACCTGCCAGAACGGCAGCATCAAGATTCGCGGCGACTGGCGTGAAACCATGAGCACCCACTGGTTCCACGACCACATGATGGATTTCACGGCGCAGAACGTCTACAAAGGCAACGCCGTGATGATGAACTACTACAGCGCCCTGGACCGTGGCAACGAAGCCCTGCAGGACGGCGTCAACCTGCGCTTCCCCAGCGGTTCGGGCATGCCGTGGGGTAACCGTGACTACGACGTCAACCTGGTGATAGCCGACAAGGCCTGGGATGCCAACGGCCAACTGTGGTTCAACCCGTTCAACACCGACGGCTTCCTGGGTGATCAGATCCTGGTCAACTGGCAGTACCAGCCCAAACTCAAGGTGCGTGCACGCAGCTACCGCTTCCGTATCCTCAACGGCTCGGTGTCGCGCTACTTCAAGTTTGCCGTGGTGCGGGAAATTGCCGGCACCAGTGGCGAGTTCAAAGGCCCTTCCGGCTCCAACGTATCGTATGCCCGAGTGCCGTTCCACATGATCGCCAACGACGGCAACATCATGGAGCACGCCGTGCCGTTCGACGGCACCCTGGACCTCAACGGTGACGGCAACCTGCAGGACAACAACGGCATTCTGCCGCTGCAAGGCATCGCCGAGCGCTACGACATCATCATCAACTTCGCCAAGAACGGCATCAAGGCGGGCGACAAGCTGTACTTCGTCAACCTGGAAGAGCACCGCACGGGCAAGGGCCCGGAAGGCACCATTTCGCTGGCCGACGTACTGTCGGAAAAATACAAGGCGGTGATCAAGCAGACCAGCAAAGGCCCACAGTGGGATAAAGGCGACCCAGCGGTCGGCAAGTTCCTGCAACTGTTGGTGCAGCCATACACCGGCCAGGACCTGAGCATGGACCCGGTGGCCTACGAGCCAGCCAAGCCAGGCAAAGCTGCAGGCCTGAAAATGCTGCCGCTGCCCATTGATCGCAACTCGGCTACCGACCTGGCCAAGATCAAGGATGCCCGCCACCGTGAGTTCATCTTTGGCCGCTCCGATGGCACCGACACCACCCCCTGGACCATCAAGACCGACGGTGGCTTTGGCTACAGCATGGACCCACGGCGTATCAGTGCGGCACCGCAACTGGCCAACCAGTCCACCGACGGCGGCTTCAGTGGCGACGGCACCCTGGAAGTGTGGAAGATCAAGAACGGCGGTAATGGCTGGAGCCACCCGGTACACGTGCACTTCGAGGAAGGCGTGATTCTTAGCCGTGACGGCAAGGCCCCGCCAGAATGGGAAAAATGGGCACGCAAGGACGTATACCGTATCGGGCCGGATGCCGATTCTTCGGAAGAGGTGGAAATGGCCATCCGCTTCCGCGAATTCGCCGGTACCTACATGGAGCACTGCCACAACACCCAGCATGAAGACTCGTCGATGCTATTGCGCTGGGACATTGAACACCCAGGGCAGTTCCAGGTGATGCCGACACCGCTGCCAGGGTGGGATGGCGTGCAATACATGGCGTCGGTTGGCCTGCCGACCTTCCGCACCAAAGGCCATGACGACAACGACGACCCGGCCAACAAACCACCTGTGGCGGCTAACGACAGTGCTGCAACGACCGCTGGCAAACCGATCACCCTGAACGTGCTGGCCAATGACACCGACCCGGACGGCAACGTACCGCTGACCGTGACCGGCCTCAGCCAACCGGACTCTGGCCAGGGCACCGTCAGCACGGATGGCACCACGGTGACCTATACCCCACCGGCCACGGTCGAGATGCCGTTCACTGCCAGCTTCAATTACACCGCGCGTGATGCCAAGGGTGCCGAGTCGGTAACCCCGGCCACCGTCAGCATTGCCGTGAGCCCGGCAGCCGCGGTCGACCAGGTCCAGGTCACCAGTGCCACGGTGCAGGTGCGCAGTGGCAACCGCTACACCTGGGACGTGGCGGGCACGACTTCGGTGGCGACCGGCAACAGCATCAGTGTGACTGCAGCGTCTACCAGCGGCCCGCTGAATCTGGGCAATGCCACGCTGACGGTCGCCACCTCCGGTGCTCGCTGGAAGCTGTCGGTGACCACCACCGGCACGGGCCCGGCAACGCCGGCAACGGTGACCGTGAAATCGGCCCTGGGGCAAAGTGTGACGGTGCCGATCAGCATCAAGTAACCGACGCGTGAAACGGGGCCGCTGTGCGGCCCCACTTCAACCAAGCAACGAGGATCGCATCATGCACGGCTCATGGCGTTTCCTGCTGGTACTCGCGCTGTTCGCCGCCAGCATTCCATTTTGGCCACTGCAGCCGCCACAACCGGTAGCTGAAGAAGCCGCCACGCCCTGGGGTGCCGCCTATTTCCCCAACATACCCCTGCTGACCCAGGACGGCGAAAAAGTGCATTTCTTCGACGACCTGATCAAGGACAAGGTGGTCGCCATCAACTTCATCTTCACCGGCTGTTCCGATTCCTGCCCGGTGGAAACCGCCCGCCTGCGGCAGGTACAGAAAATCCTCGGTGACCGTGTCGGCAAGGATATCTTCCTCTATTCCATCAGCATCGACCCCTACAATGACACCCCCGCCACCCTCAAACGCTATGCCGAAAAGTTCGGCATAGGCCCTGGCTGGACGCTGCTGACCGGCGAACCCGACGATATCGAGCAACTGCGCCGCAGCCTGGGGCTGTGGATCGATGGCCTGGAAAACGGCCGCTCCAAAGACCACAACCTGAGCTTGATCATCGGTAACCAGGCCACTGGCCGCTGGATGAAGGCTTCGCCCTTCGAAAGCCCGTATATCCTCGCCGACCGTCTGGGCAACAGCCTGCACAACTGGAAGCAGGCCAGCGCCCTGGCCAATGACTATGCCCAGGCCCCGCAGGTGCGTCCGCCCAGCAGTGGCGAGCAGATCTTCCGCACCCGCTGCTCGTCCTGCCACACCTTGGGCAACATCGAGCCAGGCCAGCCAGGCATCGGCCCCGACCTGTTGGGCGTGACGCGTCAGCGTGACGCCAACTGGCTGACCCGCTGGCTGAAGGAGCCCGACCAGATGCTGGCCGAGAAAGACCCGCTTGCCATGCTGCTGTATGAGCAATACAACCGCTTGGCCATGCCCAACATGCGCCTCGGCGATGCCGAAGTCAGCGCATTGATGAGCTACATCGAAGAAGAAACCGCACGTCTGCAGACACCCGTGGCGAATAGGGAAAACCCCTAAAGGCGATTGGCCATCAGTCATTAGGTTGTCATCTTACTGTCGTATTTTCCGAACATCACCCAGGGTCGGGAACTATCAGCAGTGATACGCCGTTCGCTTTCCTCTTCCAGCCTTTTGCGGCTGCTGATCCTGATGCTCTGTGCAGCGACCCTGGCCTTTCTCTGGGGGTTGCACGTTACGCAGAAAGCCGCCGCCCGCCAGGATGCGTTGTCGGCCAAGGCCGCCGAACACCTGAACCTGGCCAGTATTGTCGGCGAAAGCCTGCGCCAGCTGGTTGACCGTGCCCAAGCGGTGGGCCGGGTTACCCAGGACGACATGAAAGTGCTGCGTCAAGGTAACTTCAGCCTGGCGCGTATCCTGGCTGAAGACCCGGTGTTCAAGCGCATGAGCCTGTACGATCGGCAAGGCCGGCTGCTGTCGGCCAGCCATGCCGACGAGGTCGCCGAGTTACCTGCCGATTGGTTGCGCCAGTTGCGGCGCCATGCAGGTCGCTACGGTTTCAAACCCTTCCTGCCAAGCATTCAGCCCCCCGGCCAACCCACCGCCCTGCCCACTTGGCGCTTGCCCTTTCTGCTGCCGCTGACCGACCCGGCCGGCCGAGAAATCGACAACATCCTGGTCGTGCAACTGGATATTGGCTACCTGGCAGTGCTGTTCCAGCATATCGACCTGGGCAGCAGCGGCCTGGTGCGCCTGCTGCAGGAAGACGGCCTGGAGCGGCTGCGCATCGATACCAGCGGCGTGGTGGTGGCTGGCGATTCATTGCAGCCCGAGCTGCCTGGCACTGACACTGAAGCGGGCATGATGACCCAGTACGTGGCGGGCGACGCTTACCAAAGCCTGTACCGCCATGTACCTGAGCGCGGCTTCAGTGTGGTGGTCAGCCAGCGCCAGGATGAAATCCTCGCCCCCTCGGCGCTGGCCTATTCCCGGCAGTTCTGGTTGAACCTGAGCACGACACTGATGATTCTTGCCAGCCTGCTATGGACCTTGCGCCTGCTGCGTAAACGCCAGGAGGCATTCGATGCGCTGGAACATGCCCAGCAGGTCAACCAGCAACTGATCGGGCGCCTCGAGGACGAACACCGGCGCAGCAGCCATGCCGCCGCCACCGACCACCTGAGTGGCCTGCACAACCGCCGCCAGTTCGTCGAGGTGGCCGGCCAGGCGCTGACGCGACAGCGTGGCAAGCGCCGGCTGATGGCGATCCTGTTCATCGACATGGACCGCTTCAAGTCGATCAACGATTCGCTGGGGCACAAGATTGGCGACCTGCTGCTACAAGCTGTGGCCGGGCGCATTCAGCGGCTGCTGGAACCCGGTGACGAGGCTTCGCGCTTTGGCGGCGACGAATTCGTGGTGCTGTTGGCCGGCGAGCGCAGCGAAGAGCAGATCAACGCCTGGGTTCGCGAACTGGTACAAAAACTGTCAGCCACTTACGCCCTGGATGGTCAGGAGGTCAACACCAGCCCAAGCGTTGGGGTGAGCATTTGCCCGCGCGATGGCCAGGATATCGACAGCCTTATCCGCAGCGCCGACGCCGCGATGTATTCGGCCAAGCAGGCCGGGCGTGCGCAATACCGCTTCTTCGACCCTTCGCTGAACCTGGCCGACATCCAGGCCTTCACCCTCGAGCAGGCATTCGGCAGTGCCCTGGCCGAACGCCAGTTCGTGCTGCACTACCAGCCACAGATTCGCCTCGACACCCAGCAGGTACTGGGCTACGAAGCGCTGGTGCGCTGGGACCACCCAGAGTTCGGCTTGCTGTACCCGGACCGCTTCATCGACCTGGCCGAGCGCAGTGGTTTCATCGTCGAACTGGGCTGGGAGGTGCTGCGCCTGGCCTGTGAAGCGTTGTCGAGCTGGGATGCCCAGGGCCGGGAAACTCGGCTGGCAGTCAATGTATCCGCGCTGCAGTTGCGCCAAGGCGACTTCGCTGCCCGCCTGCTGAGCCAATTGCAGCATCACGGCATCGCGCCACAGCAGTTGGAGCTGGAAATTACCGAAACCACCATCCTCGACCCCGAAGGCACGGCGGTGACCCATCTGCACACCCTGCGCGGTGCGGGCCTGGGCATCAGCCTGGACGATTTCGGCCGCGGTTACGCGGGTTTTGCCCACCTGCACTCGCTGCCGCTAAGCAAGCTGAAGATCGACCGGTCGCTGATTGCGGCACTGTCCAACAGCCATGACGACAGCCCTATCGTGTCCTCCACCATCATCCTGGCCAAACGCCTGGGCCTGGAAGTGGTGGCCGAGGGTGTCGAAACCCGTGAGCAGGTGGTGTACCTGAAGCTTGCCGGCTGCGATATCGCCCAGGGCTATCACTTCAGCCGACCGCTGTCGCCGGCACAGTTATGCGATTACCCGCCCTTCAACGGCGTCGAGGACAAGGCATGCGTGTACTGAAAACACTGGTATGCCTGATGGCGCTCAACCTGTCAGCCAATGTCGCGTTGGCCGATTGCACCCCGCACAGCCTGCGCCTGGCCGTTATCCCGATCAAAAGCGCCGAAGACATGACCCGTGAGCACCAGCCACTGTTGCAGCGCCTGAGTCAGGCGGCTGGGGTGCCGGTGGAACTGGTGATCGCGGCCTCCTACGAAAGCGTGGTGGATGCCATTGTGTCGGGGGGCGCGGACATCGCCCGGCTCGGCCCGGCTTCGTATGTGCTGGCACACCGTCGCGACCCGCGTATCGAGCCGTTTGCCACCTTTACCTTGAGTGCCGGCCCGTACACCCCGGCGGGCAACCATTATCAGGCACTGTTGTTGACCCGTGACGACAAGCCAGAAGACATCGAGGCCCTACGGGGCAAGCGTGTGGCCCTGACCGACCCGGCTAGCACTTCGGGCAGCCTGGTGCCCAGCGTCGAATTCGCCGCCCGGGTAGGCATGCCCTTGTCGCGGTTCTTTGGCGCATTGGTGTATGCCGGTAATCACGACAAGGCATTGGAAGCCCTGCTGGAGGGCCGAGTGGATGCGGCGTTCGTTGCCAGCGAGCGCACCGATGCCTACCTGGCCCGGCACGCCATGGCGCCGACACGGCTCAAGGCACTGTGGCGCTCGCGGCCGATCTACTACGACCCATACGTGTTCAGTGCCAGCCTGTGCCCGGCGCTGAGGGCGCGTATTCGCCACGCCATGCTCGAAGACCCGCAGGCCCTGGCGGCGTTCGTGCAATCGCAGGATGCCAGTGGGCTGGTGCCAGTCAGCCAAGCCGAATATGCGCCGCTGCAGCGGATGATGGATGCCGCGCTGCCGCGCTGACCCTGGCATGCAATATCCCTTGATACGCGTTATGGTGTGCTCCACTACCCATCGACACCCGCACCATGACCGATATCGAGCGCTACCTTCGCGCCGCCACCCGTGACAACACCCGGCGCAGCTACCAGGCCGCCATCGAGCACTTCGAAAGCCACTGGGGCGGTTTTCTCCCGGCCACCGCCGAGAGCATCGCCCGCTACCTGGTTGACCACGCCGACCAGCATGCGGTCAGCACCCTGCGCCAACGCCTGGCCGCGCTCAGCCAATGGCACGTCGCCCAAGGCTTCCCCGACCCAACCAAGGCGCCGCTGGTGCGTCAGGTGCTGCGCGGCATCCGCACCCTGCACCCGACACCCCCCAAACAGGCTGCCCCGCTGTTGCTGCAACATTTGCAAACCGCCGTGACGTGTTTTGAAGAAGAAGCCCGCCAGGCCCGTGAACACCACGACCTGGCCGCCCTGCGCCGGGCACGTCGTGACAGCGCGTTGCTGTTGCTGGGGTTCTGGCGCGGTTTTCGCGGTGATGAACTGGCACGCCTGCGCATCGAGCACATCCAGGCCGAGGCCGGTGTCGGCATCACGCTGTTCCTGCCACGCAGCAAGGGCGACCGCGAAGCCTTGGGTGTGCAACATCGTACCCCTGCCCTCAAAGCCTTGTGCCCGGTCACGGCCTACCTGCAATGGCTGGAAGTCGCCGGCATTGCCCATGGGCCGGTGTTTCGCAAGCTCGACCGCTGGGGCAACCTTGGCGACAGCGCGCTCAACAGCAACAGCCTGGTCGGCCTGCTGCGGCGCATGCTGGAGCGTGCCGGGGTACCGGCGGCGCTGTATACCGGCCACTCGCTGCGGCGTGGCTTCGCCACTTGGGCAACCGCCAATGGCTGGGAATTGAAGTCGTTGATGAGCTACGTGGGCTGGAAAGACGCCAAGTCGGCGCTGCGCTACATCGACGCGGCGCAGCGCTTTGGCGAACTGGCCGTGCTACCGACCAGTCAGGCGCAACGGCTTATTCCTTGAAGCTGTGCCGGGCCACGCCGCCCGTTTCCGGGCGTATGGCATAAAGGTCGCCAGCGTCGGGATAGTGGTGCAGGTCTTCGGGGCTCATGTCGAAGCGCGCGGTGCTGATGTACAAGGTGTTCATCCCCGGGCCGCCAAAGCAGCAACTGGTGGGGCACGGCACCGGCATCAACACCTGGTCGGTCAGGTGGCCGTGACGATCGTAGTGCAGCAGGCAACTGCCATGGTACTGGCACACCCACAACCCACCGTCGCGGTCCAGCGCCAAGCCATCCGGCCGCCCCAGCTCGGCGGGCGTTTCGGCAAACAGCGTAACCTCGCCCAGCCGGCCCTCGACGAGGTACTCGGCACGGTAGATCGCACGCGCCGCCGAATCGACGAAGTACACCGTGTGGCCATCCTGCGACCAGGCAATGCCAGTGGGCAACGCTATGTCGTCGTGGATCACCTGGTCGCTCAACTGCCCGTCGAAGCGGAACAATGCCCCGGTATTGCCACTGTAGGCATCGTCCATCAACCCGGTCACGAAGCGGCCTTGCGGGTCGCAGGCGCCGTCGTTGAAACGGTAGGTCGAGCGTGGATGGACCGATGCCGAGTGCTGACACACCTTGCGTGATGGCACATCGAAGATGGCCACGCTGGCATCTTCGGTGAAGATCAGGTTACCCCGGTCGGTCAGTGCCAGGGCGCCAATGCGTGCGGCTGATTCGTAAAGGCTCTCGACTTCACCATCGGGCGTCAGGCAGTTGATGCGCCCGCCAGAAATATCGACGAAGTACAACACGCCGCTGCGCTCATCCCAGACCAGGCTTTCACCCAAGTCCGCGCGCGTGTTGGCGACTTTGACTGGCACGTAGTTGCATTCCTTGATGCGGTTCCAGCGCTCGGCCACCTGCGCCAGGTCGCTGGCCTGCACACGGCCCAGGTCTCGGGGGTAGCTGACGCCGCTGTTTTCGTTGAAACGTGTGGCGGTGAACTGGCCGTTGCTGGCGCGCAAGATGTAACCCGTGTCATGGCACAGCGCACTGGCCAGGTACAGCACGCCCGGCGTCACCCACTCGGGTTTCAGCTCTTCTGGCGGTTGGCTGATGCCCCACATGCGGGTCTTGGCCACCGGTGAAATGGCATTGACCAGGATGCCGTGCTCCTGGCCCTCCATGCTCAGGGCGTTCATGATACCGACCTGGGCCATCTTGCCAGCGGCATAGGCCACCAGGCCAGGCTGGGCATAGCGTTGGTACATGGCGCGGTCGGAGGTGGTCAGCACTATCCGCGGTGCTGCGGAGCGTTTGAGGTGTGGCCAGGCATGCTTGGCCAGCCACACCGGTGCCTGCACGTTGATGCCCAAGGCGCGCTGCAAGAAGGCGTCGTCCTGGGCCTCGATACGCTGATAGTCGACCCAACCGGCATTGTGGATGAGGATGTCCAGCGCACCGAAATGCGCGACGGCCAGCTCGACCAGTTGCTTGCAGGCGGCCTCGTTTTCCAGCTGCCCTGCGTGCCCAACCACCGCGAAGCCCTTGGCGCGCATGGCCGCCAGTGCGTGCTCGAGCGCCGAGGCGTCCTGCCCTTGCCCCGAACGGTCGGTGCCCAGGTCGCTGATCACTACCCGCACGCCGCGTTCGGCCAACGCCATGGCGTAGGCCAGGCCCAGGCCCTGTGCGGCACCTGTAATGACCGCAACTTTATTGTGGAAAGGGTCTGTAACGGGCATTTCTGGCTACCTTCAATTCTCCTTTTTACGATATCAACAAAAAAATCAATGACTTAATATTAAAAGCATGCAACTTTGATATCTCACAGATATCACCGCCAAATCGCCGTGCTGTTAGGAATGCAGGATGATCGAAACACGTTTGCTGAGGCAGTTCATCGCCGTGGCCGAAGAGCTGCATTTTCACAAGGCCGCCGAGCGCCTGCACATGGCACAACCGCCATTGAGCCAGGCAATCAACCGGCTCGAGGAAAAGCTCGGTTTTGGCCTGTTTCTGCGCAACAAGCGCGGTGTTCGTCTGACGGCGGCAGGTACAGCTTTTCTAGATACGGCTTACCGCACGTTGGCTGAGCTGGAACAGGGGATCGAGTACGCCCGCAATGTGTCCGCGGGGGTCAGCGGCAAGCTGACCATCACAGCCATTTCCATCGCCTATTACGACTCGCTGCTCAGCAGCCTGCGCAGCTTTCGCGAGACCTATCCAAACGTGCAACTGACCATCCGCGAGATGCCATCGGCCTCGCAGGCCAAAGCGTTGCTGGCCGGCGAGGCGGACATCGGCTTCATGCGCAGGTTGCCGCTGCCGGTGGGCACCCTTGAAGCACGGTTGCTGCTTGACGAGCAGATCGTCATGGCCCTGCCCGCAAGCCATCCGAAGGCTCAGCACGAAGAAATCGACCTGCGCGAGTTTGCCGAGGAAGACTTCGTCTTTACCCCGCAAGCACTGGGCGGCGGCTATCACGCGCAGTTGGTTGCCCTGTGCGAGGCGGCGGGTTTCTACCCAAAGGTGGTACAGGAGGCCGCGCAGATCCATACCCTGCTTGGCCTGGTGGCTTGCGGTTTTGGCGTGGCCCTGGTGCCGGAATCGTTTGCCAGTTCAACGCCGCGCGAGCGCGTGCGGTTTCGCCCGATCCGGCCGATCGATGATCAACCGGCCCCAGGCCTTGGGCTGTACATGAAGTGGAGCGCCCAGAACGCTTCGCCGGCGCTGGCCAACTTCATTGCCATGTTCAACACGCAGGCATAAGGCTTTCTAGGCGTGGCCTTGGGTCGCGCTACGCCACAGCCGCCCAATGTCGCAAGCCCGAGCCTGCAACAATTCAGCCGCATTGGCACACGCCTGTTCCAGGCTCATCGGCCCGCTGGCCAGGGCAAATGCAGCATCCACCCCATGGGCATACAACTGCTGATAGCCCTCACCCAAGGTCCCGGCCAGTACCACCACCGGCACGCCATGGCGCTTGGCCACTCGAGCCACCCCCATAGGGGTTTTGCCGCGCAGCGTCTGCGCATCGAAACGGCCTTCGCCGGTTACCACCAGGTCCGCGCCCTGTACCAGCGCATCGAGGCCGGCCAGCTCGGCCACCACCTCCACGCCTGGGCGGAACTGCGCGCCCATGAAGGCCCGCGCGGCGAAACCCATGCCACCTGCGGCGCCGCAACCCGGATAGTCACGTACATCTTCCCCCAGCAGCCGTGCACAATGGTCGGCAAAATGCCCCAGTGCCAGGTCCAGCGCCTGCACCTGCTGCGCGCTGGCACCCTTCTGCGGGCCGAAGATCGCCGATGCCCCGTTGACGCCGCACAGCGGGTTGTCGACGTCTGCGGCCACTTCAAATTGCACCTCGGCCAAGCGCGGATCGAGGTCGCTGGCATCGATACGTGCCAATTTGGCCAGGGCCAGGCCGCCCTCCTCCAGCGCATGGCCGTCGGCATCCAGCAGGCGCAGGCCAAGCGCGCGCAACATGCCACTGCCGGCGTCATTGGTAGCGCTGCCGCCGATGGCCAGCACCACCCGCTGCGCGCCGGCGGCCAAGGCCGCTGCGATCAGCTCGCCGGTGCCCCAGGTGCTGCTGCGGCATGCATCGCGCTGGCCGGTTGGCACCAATTGCAGGCCACTGGCCTGGGCCATCTCGATGATCGCCGTGCGACTTTGTGGCAACCAGCCCCAACCGGCCTCGACGCAGTGCCCCAGTGGCCCGCGCACGGCCTGACGGCGAAGTTCGCCATGGCTGGCAGCAAGGATCGCCTCCATGGTGCCTTCGCCGCCGTCGGCCATCGGGCACTCGACCCGTTCAGCGTCCGGCCACACTTGGCCAAGGCCCGCAGCGATGGCGCGGGCGACACCTGCAGCGTCGAGGCTGTCCTTGAACGAGTCGGGGGCAATGACGATCTTCATGGGGTTTCTCCTGTCCTGATGAGCGGCATGCTGACAGGTGCCCGCTTGGGTCGCCTCGGTCAAATGCACAAAACGCCGGGCAGGTTGTTTGGGCGGATGCCTTCGTGACGCACCCTGCTTGCGCTTCAGTCTGCCGGCAACAGCTGTAGCCCCAGGTACAAGCTAAGCATCCCTTCCATACGCAACGGGTCGACCTCGCCCAGTTCGGCAATCCGCTCCAGGCGGTAGCGCAGGCTGTTGCGGTGAATGCCCAGGGCATCGGCACAGGCCTGGCTCTGGCCGTCATGGGCACACCAGGCGCGTAGGGTGGTGAGCAACTGGCCACTGCCGTCCTTGCTGCGAATACGCTGTAGCGGCTCCAGCAACTCATCCAGTGCGTCATCGTTGCGGTGGCGCCACAGCAGTGCCGGCAGCCGGTAACGCTGCAGGCTAAGCAAGCGTTGGGTGGGCAATACCTCGCGGCCATAGGCCAACAGGTCACGTACCCGGCGGTAACCCCGACGTACCTGCTCCAGGCTCTGAGCAACACTGCCCAGGGCCAGCCGTTCGACCTCCCAGCCATGGCGTTGCAGGCGCTCCAGCAGGCGCAGCTCATCCAGTGCAACACCTGCCGGGCGGCACCACAGCAACGACTGGCGCGCCGGGCTTACGCACCAGCTATCCGGGTATCGGCTCGTCAACCACGCGGCCAGCGCCTCGGCCGTTGACCCCGAGGCAATTTCAAACAGGCACGGTACCCGCGGTAGCTGGGGTTTCAGGCCAAGTTGGCGAGCTTCGTCAAGCAAGCGCGGGGAGTCACCGCTGCCGCCCAGCAACAGCGCCAGCAGGTCGTCACAGCGCTGCCTTCGCCACTGTTGGTCTGCCTGTAGATTGCGCTGGGCCAGCAGCATTTCGGCGGTCATGCGTACCAGTTCGCCATAGGTGCGCACCTGTTGCGGGTCACCGGTCAGGCCCAGCACGCCCATCAGCCGGCCATCGAGCATCAACGGCAGGTTGACCCCCGGCTGCACGCCCTTCAGGCATTTGGCTGCGTCGGTATCCAGCTCGACGATCCGGCCGTTGGCCAACACCAGCTGTGCCCCCTCGTGACGGGTGTTGATGCGTTCCGGTTCGCCACTGCCCAGGATCAGGCCCTGGCTGTCCATGACATTGACGTTGCACGGCAGGATGGCCATCGCCCGGTCAACGATATCCTGCGCCAGGTCATGGTCGAGCTCGAACATTGCGTGGTCCTTTAGGTGTTAGGCTTTTGGGCTCGGGCACAGCAGCTTGGGCCGAGCACTGTGCAAAAGCACAAAGACAGGCTAGCCGCAGTCCCCGAGACTCGTCAGGGCGAGCGCCGGAACAGGCGACGCGGCGAAAACCATAACAACAGAGAACCCGATCATGGCACACAGCCCCGCCCCTGACCAAGGCACGGACACCACCCGCAACGCGCTGTACCGGCGCATCACCCTGCGGCTGATTCCGTTCATTTTCATCTGCTACCTGTTCAACTACCTGGACCGCGTCAACGTCGGCTTTGCCAAGCTGCAGATGCTCGACGCCCTTAAGTTCAGCGAAACGGTGTACGGCCTTGGCGCTGGCATCTTCTTCATCGGCTACGTCTTGTGCGGTTTGCCGAGCAACCTGGCGCTCAACCGCTTTGGCCCACGGCGCTGGATCGCGCTGATGATGATCGCCTGGGGCAGCCTCTCCACCTGCCTGCTGTTCGTCACCACCCCAACCGAGTTCTACACCCTGCGCCTGCTCACCGGTGCCGCCGAAGCCGGCTTCTTCCCGGGTGTGGTGCTGTACCTCTCGCGCTGGTTCCCGGCGGCCCGACGCGGGCGCATCATGGCCCTGTTCATGTCGGCGATCCCGGTGTCGGGCCTGCTCGGCGGGCCGTTCTCCGGCTGGATTCTCGAGCACTTCGCCGCGGGCCAGCACGGCCTGGCCGGCTGGCAGTGGATGTTCCTGATCCAGGGCTTGCCAACTGTTGCACTGGGCGTACTGGCGGTGTTCCTGCTCAGTGACGGCTACCAGAAAGCCACCTGGCTGAGCCCGAGCGAACGCCAACTGATCGCCGCCGACCTGGAGGCCGATGCCGCCAGCAAGCCGACCACCACCGGTGACAGCGTGCTGGCGGTGTTGACCAACCCGCTGATCTGGACCTTTGGCTTCGTCTACTTCTGTATCCAGAGCGGCGTGTACGCGATCAACTTCTGGCTGCCATCGATCATCAAGGGCATGGGCTTCGACAACCCGCTGCTGATCGGCTGGCTCAGTGCCATCCCGTACCTGCTGGCCGGTGTGTTCATGATCCTTTGCGGGCGCTCGGCAGACCTGCGCAACGAACGCCGCTGGCACCTTGTGGTGCCGATGTTGATGGGTGCCGTCGGCCTGTTGATTGCGGTGAACTTTGCGGCTAACCCCACCATCGCCATTCTTGGCCTGTCGATCGCCACCATGGGCGCGCTAACCGGCCTGCCGATGTTCTGGCCAATGCCAACCGCGTTACTCAGTGCCGGTGCAGCGGTCGCGGGCCTGGCGTTGATCAACTCGGTGGGCCAGATGGCCGGCTTCCTCAGCCCTTACCTGGTGGGCTTCATCAAGGACCAGACCGGCTCCACCGACGCCGCGCTGTATTCGCTGGCGGCGCTGATCGTGCTGGGTAGCCTGGTGGCCTTGCGCGTTACCCGCGCGGGTGCGTTGAATACTGCACGGGCCAATTAAGGCATTGGCGGGTAAACCCGGCCCCACAGGGATACCACAACCTCAAAGACTGAGGTGATCCTGTGGGGTTGGGCCTACCCGCGACGAGGCCCGCCCAGGCCGGATTGTCCACCGATCGTCAGCTCAACGCATTTCCTCCTCATCCCAGGCGTCAAATGGTTCCAAAGGCCCCTTTGGAGTAGCCCCATGACCCAGCACGCCGTGGCCCGCCTGGCCCAGCTCGACGAACACCGCCCCCTGCGCGTACAGGCCGGCAACGAAGAACTCATCCTCATCCGCCAGGGCGATCAGGTGCATGCCTATCAGGGCAATTGCCCCCATGCAGGTGCCCCTCTGGATGAAGGCGTGGTTTGCGGCGGTTTGCTGGTCTGCCCCTGGCACAAAGCGGCTTTCGCCGTAGACGACGGGGTTGTTTGTGACCCCCCTGCGCTGGCCGACCTGCGACGCTACAAGGCTTGGGTCAAGGACGATGAAATTTGGGTCGATGACCAACCACTGCCAGTGATCGAGCCGCCCAGGCACAGCGATGCTCGCTGTTTCGTGGTGGTCGGTGCCGGTGCCGCCGGCAGCGCTGCGGTTGCCACCCTGCTGGCCCATGGCTTCGCTGGCCGGTTTGTGTGGGTCGATCAGGAACGCCAGCCAGCCTACGACCGCACGGCCCTGAGCAAATTCGTGATTGCCGGGCAGATGGCGCCCGATGAGGTGCCCGCACTGTTCGAAGCCGACGCCCTGCGCAAGGGCCATCTGGAGCGCAAGCATGGCAAGGTGCGCACACTGAACAGCCAGAAACGCCAACTTACGCTCGCCGATGGCCAGCAGATCGACTATGACGCCTGCCTGCTGGCAACCGGCGCCAAAGCCCTGCGCCCAGACATTGCCGGTGTTGATCTGCCCGGGGTGTTCACCCTTCGCTCTCGGGAGGATGCCGCCCAGTTGCTGGACGCTGCCGAGCCTGGCCAACCCGTGGTGATCGTCGGTGACGGCTTTATCGGCCTCGAAGCCGCCTCGGCATTGCGCAAATATGGCGTACAAGTACACGTGGTCACTCGCCATGAAGCCCCACTGGCCCGGCAGTTGGGTGAACGTATCGGCCGCAGCATCCGTGAGCTGCATGAACGCAAAGGTGTCACTTTCCACGGCCCCACTGACGTTCAACGCATCGAGGGCCAGGGCAGCGTCGAAGCCGTGCAGTTGGCCAACGGTGAACGGCTGCAGACACCCCTGGTGCTGCTGGGGACTGGCGTCAAACCGGCCACTGGCTTCCTTCAAGGTGTGCCGCTGACCGAGGACAAATCCGTGAGAGTCGATGCAGAAATGCGCGCTGCCGATGGGCTGTGGGCTGCAGGTGATATCGCCACCTTTCCGTTCAGTGGCCGGCCAGTGCGTATCGAGCACTGGCGCCTGGCCCAGCAACATGGGGTGATCGCTGCCGCCAACATGCTTGGCGAACAACGCCGCTATGCCGATGTGCCGTTCTTCTGGACTTACCAGCACGGCCGCACCTATGAAGTACTCGGCCATGCCCAGGACTGGAACCGGATCGAGTTCGTCGGTGAGCCCGAGAACGGTGATTTCATTGCCCTGCAGTGTGTGGATGAACGGGTCGAGGCCGTGATCGCCAAGGGTTATTCCGATGCCATGGCGGCGCTGTCGCAACGCATGAAGCGGCCATTGAGCGTGCAGGAGGCATTGCAGCTGATTGGCTGAAGGCCGCCTTTCAATGCGTCCCGGTTGTGTGTAAAACAGGTAGATCAGCCGACTGCAAAAGGACCCCCGCGCATGATCTACCGCCCACTCGGCCACAGTGGCCTGCAGGTTTCCGCCCTTACCCTGGGCAGCATGATGTTCGGCGAGCAGACCAGCACCGAGGACGCCTTGCGCATCATCGACAAGGCCTGGGACCAGGGCATCAATTTCATCGATACCGCCGATGTGTACAACGCTGGGCGCTCGGAAGAAATCGTCGGTGAAGCCGTGGCGCGCCATCGCCACGACTGGATCGTCGCCAGCAAGGTCGGCTTCGGCCCGGCCGACGGCCTGCCCAACCGCAGCGGGCTGTCGCGCAAGCACATCTTCAATGCCCTGGAGGCCACGCTGACCCGCATGGGCATGGATTACCTCGACATTTACTACCTGCACCGCGAAGACCACAAGGTGCCGCTGGAAGAAACCGTGCAGGCCGTTGGCGACTTGCTGCGCCAGGGCAAGATCCGTTACTGGGGCGTGTCCAACTTCCGTGGTTGGCGCATTGCCGAGGTTTGCCACATTGCCGAGCGCCTGGGCATACCCAAGCCGGTGGTCAGCCAGCCGCTGTACAACATCGTCAACCGCCAGGCCGAGCCCGAGCAACTCACCGCCGCAGCGGCCCATGGCCTTGGCGTAGTGCCTTTCAGCCCGCTGGCCCGAGGCGTGCTCAGTGGCAAGTATGCGCCGGGCGCCGTACCGGACGCCGGGAGCCGTGCAGGGCGGCAGGACAAACGCATCATGGAAGTGGAATGGCGCCAGGAGTCGTTGGCCATTGCCCGGCAGATTCAAACGTATGTCGAGGCCAAGGGTGTTGGCATTGTCGAGTTCGCCATTGCCTGGGTGTTGAACAACCAACTGGTGAGCTCTGCGATTGTCGGGCCACGTACCGAAGAGCAGTGGGAGACCTACGGCGGCGCACTGGCGGTGAAGATAACCGCAGAGGATGAAGCCTTCATCGATTCACTGGTGACGCCTGGGCATGCGTCGACACCGGGGTTCAATGATGTGGCCCATTATGTGAGCGGGCGGATGGCGCGTAGCTGAGCCATTGGGGAGCCCAACGCCGGGCTCCCGGTCCCCCCTTTCCCCAATCACCTCGGTATCGTGCGCACCATTGGTTTTTCACCTCTGGAGCTGCAATGAAACTCTTGCAACCGCTGCAAATCGGCCCACTCACCTTGCCCAACCGTGTGTTCATGGCCCCCCTCACCCGGCTGCGCAGCCTGGAACCGGGCGACGTACCCACCGCGCTGATGGCCGAGTACTACCGCCAGCGCGCCAGCGCCGGGTTGATCATCACCGAGGCCACGCAGATCTCCTTCCAGGCCAAGGGCTATTCCGGCTCGCCCGGCATTCACAGCGCCGAGCAGATCGCTGCCTGGCAGCACATCAACCAAGGTATTCATGCTGATGGCGGCCACAGCGCCGTTCAGGTGTGGCACACCGGGCGGGTGTCGCACACCTCGCTGCAACCTGGCGGCGAAGCGCCGGTGGCGCCATCGGCGCTGCCGGCCGGTGCGCGTACGACCCTGCGTGACGAGCAAGGCAACCTGATGCGCGTGGAAACCTCGGCGCCACGGGCGCTCGGCGAAGCGGAAATCGCCGAGATCGTTGCCGACTTCGGTCAGGCAGCGGTCAATGCCCGCGAGGCTGGCTTCGATTTCATCGAGTTGCACGCTGCGCACGGTTATCTGTTGCATCAGTTCCTGACGCCAAGCGCCAACCAGCGCGAAGACCGCTACGGCGGCAGTGTCGAAAACCGTGCACGCATCGTGCTTGAAGCGGTGGACGCAGCCATTGCCAGCTGGAGCGCCGAACGTGTGGGTATCCGTGTATTCCCGCTGGGTGGCTTCAATGGCGTGGACAATGGCGAAGACCAGGAAGCCGCTGGTCTGTATCTGATCCGCGAGCTGGCCAAGCGCAACCTTGCCTACCTGCACCTGTCCGAGCCGGACTGGGCTGGCGGCAAGCCGCTGCGTGACGAATTCCGCCAGGCGATACGCGCGGCCTACCCAGGGGTGATCATCGCAGCAGGTGCCTACACCGCCGAGAAAGGTGAAGACCTGATCGCACGCGGCTTGATCGATGCCGTGGCGTTTGGGCGCAGCTACATCGCCAACCCGGACCTGGTGGAGCGGCTGCGGGTGCAGGCGCCGTTGAATGAGCACCGGGCGCAGTTCGATTATGCCAATGGGGCTGAGGGGTATACGGATTACCCGTTCCTGAAGCAGGCTTGATGCAGTAACGGGAGCTCATGAGGGCTCCCGTTTTTTGTTCCCTTTGCCAACCTCTTCGCGGGTGAACCTGCAGTACCTGTGGCAGCGGGTTTACCCGCGAATGCTCCAGCGCGATTCAGGCCAGTTCAGCCAGCGCCTGCGCTGCATAGGCATGCGAGCGCTGCCGCGCCAGCGGGTCATGGATGCGGCAGTCGATCATCAGCTCGTCCGCATCGGTCTGCTCGATCAGCGAGCGCAGCCCTTCCCGTACCCGCTGTGGCCCACCGGCCACCGTACAGGCCATGACCTGTTCAAGTACCGCACGCTCATGCTCAGGCAGGCGTTCGACATAGCCCTCCTGCGGTTTGGGCAACAAGCCCAAGCGCCCGACGTGCAGGTCCAGCATCCACTTGCGGTGCGAGCTGGCCAGGTAGTCCGCCTCGGCATCGCTGGCGGCGGCGAACAGGTTCATGCCCACCATCACATAGGGTTTGGCGAGTTGCTCGGAAGGCTGGAAGTTGGCCCGGTAATGGGCAATCGCCTGCAGCAGGTAACGTGGGGCAAAGTGCGAGGCGAAGGCATAGGGCAGGCCCAGCCTGGCCGCCAGGTCGGCGCCAAACAGGCTGGAACCAAGGATCCACACCGGCACATCGTGGCTGCCGGGCACACCACGCACTCGGCGTTTACCATTGTCGGCCAGCTAATCCCGCAGCTCGGCGATGTCCTGGCTGAAATCACGCTCCGGCGCGGCACCGCGCAAGGCGCGCACGGTCGGCCCGGAAGTACCTGGCGCACGGCCCAGGCCCAGGTCGATGCGGCCTGGGTGCAAGGTATCGAGGGTGCCGAACTGCTCGGCCACCACCAACGGTGCATGGTTGGGCAGCATGATGCCACCGGCACCGACACGGATGTGTTGGGTGGCATTGGCAATTTCGTTGATCACCAGCGAAGTGGCAGCCGAGCCGATGCCCGGCATGTCATGGTGTTCGGCGATCCAGTAACGGCTGTAGTGCTGTTGCTCGACATGCCACGCCAGCTGGCGGGATTCTTCGATCGCGTCGGCGAAGGTCTTGCCTTCGCCGATCATGACCAGATCCAGTACGGACAGTGCAGTCATGGGGTCTCCAGTGGGATTATCAGTGGCTGACAGTTTCTATGCTCCGCCGCCAGCGATAAACCCAGCTTCAGGCCCGGCATAGGGGCCTGTCATTCCCCAATCAGTATTCCCAGGGCACGCCCGGTTCCCAGCTGGCCACCAGCAAATCGATGAAGCCGCGTACCCGAGGGGACAAGTGGCGCTTGCTCGGGTACACGATGCGAATCGGGTCTGCCGGTGGCCGGTAGCCATGCAGTACTTCCACCAGGGTGCCGGCGCGCAGGTCGTCGCCGGTGATGTAGGTGGGCAGGTGAATCAGCCCGAAACCGGCCCGGGCGCCGTCGAGCATGGCCTCGGAACTGTCTATGTTCAGCCGCCCGGGGTCTTCGCACAGGTGCAGGCCGGCTTCGGTGTGAAAGCGCCAGGGCATGGCCTTTTCGCCCGCGAGGAAGGCAATCTTGTCGTGGCCGTAGAGGTCACCGGGCACTTGAGGTACGCCGCGTTTTTCCAGATAAGCAGGCGATGCGCAGGTCACGAACTGCTGCCAGGCCACCGTGCGAGTCAGCAACTGCGAGTCCTCCTTGGGGGCACCTATGCGCACGGCGACGTCCACGCCCTCCTCCACCAGGTCGACGAAACGGTCGGTAAAACGGATGTCCGCACGCAGTTCGGGCCATTGCTTGAGGTACTGGTCGAGAATCGGCAGTACATGGCGCTGGCCGAGCGACAGCGGCGCGGTCAGGCGCAGGGTGCCGGTGGGTTTGCCACGGCGCTGGGCCATGGTGCTTTCAACTTCGTCCAGGTCATCCAGAATCTGCCGCCAGCGCTCGAACGCCACCAGGCCTTCATCGGTGAGGCTCAGTTTGCGCGTGGTGCGATTGAGCAGGCGTACCGCCATGCGTGCTTCCAGGCGCGCGATGCTCTTGCCCACCGCTGAACGGGTCAGGCCCAGGCTGGCAGCGGCGGCGGTGAAGCTGCCAGCCTTCGCGGCGCTGACGAAGGCGGCGATGTCGCCGAAGCGGTTGGGTTCCATGGTGTTATCCTGACGCTGATGAGACCGCCTTAGATGGGTGCAATTCCAGCCAATACAAGGTGCTGGCCCCTATCGACCTTCAAGGTAGCGGTCTGTCCAGCTGGCCAGCGGCAGGGGTGGTTGCTGATAGACAATGCGCCGCCAGATGAGCAGCAGATCATCACCATCAAGCATCGAACCAGGCCCGCTGCCTTTCCACTGCGAAGGTACATCGACCACCCAGTGCCCTTGGTGATCACGGTGCGCCATGTTGAAACGGAAGGTGTAGTTCCCGGGGATGCCCATGCGCAGGTCGGTGACCACCAGCGCGTCGCCTATCTGGTCGTACCGCAACCAGTCATCGGTGAACCAACGCAAACGCTGGTGCAAAGGATCGTTCTTCAATGCTTGCGCCAGCGCCAGGTTGCGCGGCAAACGCTGCATTTCAGGCACTTGCCGGTCGAACCCGCTGCTGATGCCTTCGTAGTAATCGCCATTCGGCGTCTTGGCCAGTACCCGCCAGACCAAACTGTTGAATGCGATCGGCACGGCACGTACCTCGTTCGCGACGATACCTTGCTGGTCGAGCGCCGCCTGGAAGCGCTGCTCGGCCGCCATGCGCCCGGCCAGGCCGAAACCCAGGTAGCAGGTGCTCAATGCCAATGCCAGGGTCAGCAGGCGGGTAGCCTTGCCGGTCATCCCTTTGATGATGGCGTATATCACCCCAGCCAGCAGCGGCAAGGTATAGACCGGGTCGATGATGAACACCGCCGCCCAGCTTTGCGGCGTGGTCTGCAAAGGCCAGAACAACTGCGTGCCGTAGACCGTGAAGGCATCGAGTACCGGGTGGGTGACCAACACCAGCCAAAACGCCAGATAAAGCCTGGGCAAGGTATAACCCTTGCCAGGCCAGCATTTGTTGACCAGCCAGGCCAACAGCAAGGCCAGCCCGGTGAGCACCAACAGCGAGTGGGAGAAGCCGCGATGGTAAGTCATCTGCGACACCGGGTCGGCGTAGCGAATGATCACATCCAGGTCTGGCAGCGTACCCAGTGCGGCGCCATACAGCAGCGAGCGGCGGCCCTGAATGCGCCCGAGCACGGTCCCTTGCAGGGCCGCGCCCAGTACGGCTTGGGTGATGGAGTCCAAGGTTGGCATTCCTGAAAGAGTCGTATTCGGAAGCTACCTGCATACACCCCTGATGCGCAATTCCCCAGGATGGCTTAGAACAGTTGCCATGTGTACACCAGCGTCAGGCGGTTTTCGTCGATGTCGCTGCGGTAGTTGGACCGCGCCATGGCATTGCGCACCCGAATCCCCAGCCCCTTCAGCACCCCGCTCTGCACCGCATAGCCAATATCCAGGTCACGCTCGCGATCACGCCCTTCGTAACCCAGCCCGGTATCGACATTGTTACCCGTTATGTAGCGAACGGTCGCCGTCAGCCCCGGTACGCCCATGGCGGCGAAGTTGTAGTCGTAACGCACTTGGTACGAGCGTTCGTCGGTATAGGCAAACTCATAGGTCGGCACCTCGTTACCCAGCGGCGAAATGTTGGCGAATACCCGTGGGAACGGGCTGTCGCCATAGATGCCCTGGTAACCCACATGGAAACTGTGGCCGCCATGCCGGGCGGTGAACATCGAGAAGAAGGCCTGGTTGTCGATATTGCCCAGCAAAGCATCGCCATCCTCGCGTGCCGTGAAGTACCCCAGGTTGGCGCTGAGTACCCAGTCGCCCACTGGCTTGCTGTGCTTCAGGCCGACGAAGCCCTGCTCGTAGATGTCTTCGAGTTGCCCGTACCACAGGCTGACACTGCTCTGGTTGGCATTGAAGGCGTAGTCGCCACCCACGTAGTTGAACGCATCACTCTCAGCCTGGCGCATCGGCACATGGCCGAGCATCGCGTTCATCTTGCCATCGCCGCCCTCGTTGCGCAGGTGGGTGCTTTTCAAGTGACCGGCCTGCAGGGTCAGCCCGTCGATTTCCGACGAACTCAAACTGGCGCCCTGGTAGGTCGGTGGCAGCAGGCGAATATCACTGAAGGTCAGCACCGGCAGGTTCGGTTGCAGCTCGCCTATACGCAACTCGGTTTTTGATAGCCGTGCCTTGAAGGTGGGTGCCAGGCGGCTGTACTCGTCGGCAGCGCGGCCATCGCCATGCACCGGCAGCAGGCCAGTGTTGGCCCGGTCGGGGCTGCTGTCGAGCTTGATGCCAAGCAGGCCCAGGGCATCCACGCCAAAGCCGACCGTGCCTGGGGTGTAGCCGCTCTTGAAGTCGAGGATGAAGCCCTGGGCCCACTCCTCGGCTTTGGACTGCTTGTTGGCCCCGACGATGTCGGAGAAATCGCGGCTGAAGTAGTAGTTACGGGCACTCAAGGTGGCCTTCGAGTCCTCGAAGAAGCCGCCTTCGGCAGCCAGCAGTGGCTGGCTGAGCAACGTCAGGCCCAGGGCAACGCAAGGGGTGTGATTCATTCCGAAGCTCTCTTGATCTTGTTTTTATGGGTAAAGCGTTGGGAACACGGCAGGTCATGGGTTACGGCGCAGCACCTCCTGGGCACGTGGCTGGCGCAGCCGGAGCAGTGCGTGAGCCAGCAGGCCGAACAACAGCCCCCAGAACGCCGCCGACAGGCCCAGGAAAGCCACCCCAGACGCGGTGACCAGGAAGGTGAACAGCCCGGCATCGCGCTCGGCCGGTTCTGCCAGGCTGCGGGCCAATGCCTCGCTGATGGCGCCATACAGGGCCAGACCGGCCAGGGCGGCGATCAGTGCGGCAGGAAAGGCTGCGAACAGCGACATCAAGGTGGCCCCGGCAATGCCCAGCAGCAGGTACAGCGCACTGCCAGCTACCGCCGCCACGTAGCGCCGCCTCGGGTTTTCATGGGCTTCATGGCCGGTGCACAGGCTGGCGGTGACCGCCGCCAGGTTCAGCCCGTGGCAGCCGAATGGCGCCAGCAGTGCCCCGGCCAGGGCGCTGGCGCTGATCAGCGGGCTGGCAGGCGTGGGGTAGCCGGCGTTGCGCAGTACCGCCATGCCCGGCATGAACTGCCCGGTAAGCGCCACCAGCACCATCGGCAGCGCCAGGCTGAACACAGCCGCCAGGCTGAACTGCGGAGAGACCCACTGGGGCGAGGCCAGTTCAAGCACCAGTGCTTCGCTACGGAACGCACCGCTGGCCACGGTCACCACGGTGCCCACGCACAGCACCGCAGCCACTGCATAGCGCGGCTGCACCCGGCGCATCAGCACGTAGGTGATGAACATCGCCAACACCAGCATGGGTTGCATCGGCAAGGCCCGAAACACCTCGATGCCGAAGCTGAACAGAATGCCGGCCTGCATGCCGGCGGCAATGGAGCCCGGCAACCGCGCAATGATGCGGTCGAAGGCTCCACTGATGCCAATCAGCAGCAGAACCAGGTTGGCCACGAGATAGGCGCCCACGGCCTGCTCCAGCCCCAGTTGCGGCAAGGCGGTGACCAGCAGCGCCGACCCTGGGATGGACCAGGCGATCACGACCGGTACGCGGTAGCGCAGGCTCAGTAGCGCACCGAGCACGGCACTGCCCATGGATACGGCCCAGACCCAGGACGACAGTTGCTGGTGCGACAGGCCGGCGGCTTCGGCGGCGTGGAAGATGATCACCAGCGGGCCGGCGTAGGAGATCATCGTGGCGATGCAGCCGGCGATGATGGCGGACAGCGAGCTGTCCTTGATCAAGGTTGTCATGAGACTCTCGCAAGGCATCGGCCGGCCTTGGAGGCTGGCTCTTGTTCTGTGTTGGCTGCTACGGGGCTCGCGCGATCCCTATGGGAGCGAGCGAGCCCCGTAGCAGCCAACTCGGTGGTTCAGGCGTCCTGCAACGCCCGTGGCCGGTTGCTGCGCTGCTCATCCGCGCCGCCCAGGGCCGTCTGCAGCTGGAAGTCGAACTTCAACTCGGCATGCCGCCCCGCCTCGCCTTCGACGAACACCACTTCCCCCACCAGCCCATCGCGCGTGGCATAGGCAAAGTCATCCCACAGGTACTTGTCCCCCGACAGGTTGATCTGCGTGGTCAGGTGCCGGTAACCCGGCGCCGAGATGAAGAAGTGCACATGCGCCGGGCGCTGGCCGTGGCGGCCCAGCAGGTCCAGGCACTCCTGGGTTGGCCCCTGCGGGTCACATCCGTAACCCGACGGCACGATGGAGCGTGCGCGGTAACGCCCTTCGGCATCGGTGACGATGCGCCGACGCAGGTTGTATTCAGACTGGCTCTGGTCGAAGAACGAGTAGGTGCCACGGGTATTGGCATGCCACAAGTCCACCGTGGCGCCTGGCAGCGGCTGCCCTTGCGGGTCGAGCACCTGGCCTTGCAGGTACATCACCGTGGCTACGCCCTCCTCGCTACCGTCGTCCATGCGCACTTCACCTTGGGCAATCGGTGCACCGGCCACGTACAGCGGGCCTTCGATGGTGCGTGGGGTGCCGCCGACCAGCCCGGCCTGCTGGTCCTTGGCATCCTGTAGCAGGTCAAGGAAGTGCTCGAGGCCCAGGCCCGCCACCAGCAGCCCGGCTTCGCCGCGGCCACCCAGGCGGTTCAGGTAGTCGACGGCATGCCAGAACTCGTCCTCGCTGATCTCCAGGTCTTCGATCAGCCGCGCAGTGTCCTGCAGCACACGCTGCACGATGCGCTTGAGCCGAGGGCTGCCGGCATCGTTGCCAACGCCTGCGGCCTCTGCAAAGAACTGCTGTACTTCGCCAGTTTGGGAAATTTTCACGGTCATGGGTTTACCTCATCTTGTTCTTTTCGGTTCAGGCCTGCGCCGCAACGGCCTGAGCGTGGCGCCGACCACTGGCCAAGTGCACGGCCATGGCCAGCGCTGCGATGGCGCCAGGGATGGCGAAGGCTATGAAATTGAGTTGCAGCGGTAGGTTGATACCCATAAGCGCGCCGCCCAGCAGCGGGCCGACGATGGCGCCGTTGCGGCCGATGCCCGAAGCCCAGCCCAGCCCGGTGGAGCGCACCGACAAGCCGTACATTTGCGCAGCGCCGGCATACAGCAGAATCTGCGTACCGATGGTGGTGGCGCCGGCGATGAAGATCAGCAGGTAAAGCACGGGCATTGGGCTGTTCACCCCCAGCAGGCTGATCGACAGCGCAGCGGCAATGAAGAACGCCACCTTCACCTTGACCAGGTTGTAGCGGTCACCCAGCCAGCCACCGAGGATCGCCCCGGCCATGCCGCCAAAGTTCAGGGCCAGCAGGAACGACAGGCTCGAACCCAGGCTGTAACCGGCGTTGGCCATCAGCTTGGGCAGCCAGGAACTCAACGCATAGACCATCAGCAGGCAGCAGAAGAACGCCAGCCATAGCGCCAGGGTGCGAATCGCCAGGCCGTTGCGGAACAGCTCAAGTACCGACGCCCCGCTGCCTTTGCGATCAGCCGCCTGCAGCACGTCATCGGCCTGCACGTCACAGTTCGGGTCCAGCCGTTTCAGCAGCTTGCGCGCTTCATCGCTACGGCCCTGACGTACCAGAAAACCGATGGATTCCGGCAGGTAGTAGAGGATCACCGGCAACAGCAACAGTGGCACCGCAGCGGCGAAGAACATCGATTCCCAACCAAAGCGCGGCAGCATGAAGATGCCAACGCCCGCCGACAGCATGCCGCCCAGCGAATAGCCGCTGAACATGATCGCCACCAGCGTGCTGCGCAGGCGTTTGGGCGCGTACTCGTTCATCAGTGCCACGGCGTTGGGCATCAGGCCGCCACAGCCCAGGCCGGCAATGAAGCGGTAGATGCCAAACTCGCTCGGGCTGCTGGCGAAGCCATTGAGAATGGTCGCCCCCGAGAACAAGGCGAAACAGATGGCAATGCCCTTCTTGCGCCCGATGCGGTCGGCCAGGCTGCCGAATGCCAAGGCGCCGAACATCATGCCGAACAGCGCATAGCTGCCCAGCGCACCCGCCTGCAACGGGGTCAGGCCCCACTCTTTCATGATTACCGGCAGTACCACGCCGTAGATGAACAGGTCATAGCCGTCGAAGATCAGCAGCAGGCCGCACCAGGCCATGACCATCCAGTGAAACGGGGTAAAGCGCGCATTATCGATGATCGGGTGTACGTCAAGGGTTCGCATGGCATCTGTCGCTCTTGTTTTTGTTGTGGAGGAAAGCTGTTGCCGTGAGGTTGCTGCTCAGCCGAGGTCGCCGCCCCCTACCGGCAGGGTCACGCCGGTGATGTACGAAGCCTCGTCAGAGGCAAGGAACAAAATGGCGCCCACCTGCTCGTCGATGCTGCCGTAGCGGTGCATCAGGCTACTGTCGAGGGTCTGGTCGACGATCTGCTGGTACCAGCGTTTTTCCTGCTCGCTCTGCTCGGCGCTGTTACGCGGCACGCGCCGGGGCGGTGCTTCGGTGCCGCCGGGCGCGGTGGCGTTAACGCGGATGCCGCGGCCGGCGGTTTCAAAGGCCAGGCACGCGGTCAGCGCGTTGACGCCACCTTTGGCCGCGCCATAGGGCACACGGTTGACGCCACGGGTGGCGATGGACGAGACGTTGACGATGGCGCCGCTGCCGCGTTCGAGCATGTACGGCAGCGCGGCATGGCAGCACCACAGGGTCGGGAACAGCGAGCGGCGCACTTCGGCTTCGATCTGCTCGACTTCGTAATGCTCGAAAGGCTTGGCCCAGATAGTGCCACCAACGTTGTTGACCAGGATGTCCAGGCGGCCGAAGGCTTGGACCGCACTGGCCATGACTCGGGCGCAGTCAGCGTGTTGCTCCAGGTCGGCAGTGAGGGTGAGCATGCCCTCGCCGGCCAGTTCGTGGACCAGCTCGGAACGGTCTACCGCGACCACTTGCGCGCCCTCGGCCTTGAGCCGCCAACACACACCCCGGCCGATGCCTTGAGCGGCACCGGTGACCAGGGCGACCTTGCCTTGGAATCTATTGTTCATATCCATCTCTCCGGTTCACCACGATCCCTGTGGGAGCGGGTTTACCCGCGAATGCGTCCGACAAGACATAACCGCTGTACCGGCCGGCCTCTTCGCGGGTAAACCCGCTCCTACAGGGGGCAGTGTTGTGTTCGGGGTAAAGGAGTCAGGCCGCCGCCGCGAACTTCTCGTAGTAGAAGTTGGCCGGGGTAATGCCCTGCTCACGCACGTACTGGCTGACCGCTTCTACCATCGGTGGCGGCCCGCACAGGTACACGTCCACATCGCCGTCATTGAGGTGGCGTGGCTCGATGTGCTGAGTCACGTAACCCTTCTGCGGGTACTGGCTGTCCGGGTTGGCCACGCAGGCGCTGTAGGTGAAGTTGGGGATGCGCGACGCCAGCGCTTGCAGGCGGTCGAGTTCGACCAGGTCGAAGTCGTTGGTCACGCCATAGATCAAGTGCAGCGGATGCTCGCTGCCCTGCTCGGCGATCCTCTCCAGCATTGCAGTGAACGGTGCCAGCCCGGTCCCTCCCGCCAGCAGCAACAGCGGGCGCTGGATTGGCCGCAGGTAAAAGCTGCCCAGCGGCCCGGCCAGGCTCATGTTGTCGCCGGCCTTGGCCAGGTTGGTGAGGAAGCTGCTCATCAGCCCGCCCGGCACGTTGCGAATCAGGAAGCTGACTTCGCCGTCCTTCTGCAGTGAGCTGAACGAGTAGGCGCGGCTTTGCTCGCTGCCCGGCACCTTGAGGTTGACGTACTGCCCCGGCAGGAATGCCAGGCGGCTGAGGGCCTCGCCCTTGATGGACAGGGCAATGGTACTGGCCGACAGTTGGCGCACATCGCTGATGGCCGCCTCGAAACTGGCTTGCTCGGTCTTGCACAGCTGCGACGAAGCCGGAATGCGGATCACGCAGTCGCTTTCGGCGCGCATCTGGCACGTCAGCACGTAGCCTTCGGCGATTTCGTCTTCGCTCAGGGCGTCTTCGATGAAGTTGTCGCCCAGGTCATAGCGCCCGGATTCGGCCTTGCATTTGCAGGTGCCGCAAGCACCGTCGCGGCAGTCCAGCGGAATATTGATGCCCTGGCGATAGGCGGCATCGGCCACGGTCTCGTGGCCGCTTGCCTCGATGAAACGGGTAACGCCGTCTTCGAAATTCAGTGCGATCTGGTAGCTCATGTTGCACCTCGCGGGCGAGCCGGCCCACGGCGCGTCGCAGGACGCACCGGGCAGTGCTCGCAAAACCTTGTGTCAGATGTGGTAGATGTCGATGACCTGACGCACGTAGTCGTTTTTCAGCACCACCTTCTTGGCCTTGATCAGCGGCTGTTCGCCGCGCAGGTCGAGGGTGTAGAAACTGGTGCCGAAATAACTGTCAGTGGTCTTGTAGCGGAAGCTCAGGGTGTGCCAGTTGAAACGCACCTGGCAGCTGCCCTCGCCCTGTTCGACGATCTCGATGTTGCTGATGTTGTGCGAGGTGCGGGTGTCGGGCACGGTCGCGCTGGAGCGTTCGGTCTTGATGCGGAACACCCGGTCTTCCAGGCCACCCCGGTTGCCGTACCAGATCAGCGAGATTTCGCTCTGTGGGTCTTCGGTCAGGGTATCGTCATCATCCCAGCTGGGCATCCAGAAGGTGGCGTCGCTGGCGTACAGCTCCAGCCACTGGTCCCACTGGGCGTCGTCCAGGTAGCGCGCTTCGCGGTAGAGAAAGTCGCGCACGGTTTCATACAGGCTCATTGCACGGCCTCCACGGGGATCAGTTGCTGTTCGTCCTTGAGGGCCTGGATCATGGTGTCCTGCCAGTACTTGTGCTGCAGCACGAACAGGCCTTCGTCCTCGGTGCGCACGCCGGACAATAGCGGTTCGAGTTCGATTTCCTTGGCGGCCTCATCAGCGCCTTCGACCCAATGTTTAGCACCGCGGGACATATCGTTCCAACCGGTGCCGCCGCCGTAGCCGGTCTGGCACGAGCGGAACTCTTCCAGGTCGTCCGGGGTGGCCATGCCGCTGACATTGAAGAAGTCTTCGTACTGGCGGATGCGCTTGGCACGGGCATCGGCACTCTCGCCTTTCGGCGCGATGCAATAGATGGTGATTTCGGTCTTGTTCACCGAAATCGGCCGGGCAACGCGGATCTGCGAGCTGAACTGGTCCATCAGGTAAACGTTGGGGTACAGGCACAGGTTGCGCGAGTTTTCGATCATCCAGTCGGCGCGGGCCTGGCCGAAGTCGGCGGCCAGCTGGTCGCGGCGCTCGTAGGCCGGGCGGTCTTCGGGGTTGGCCCAGCGGGTCCACAGCAGCAGGTGGCCGTGGTCGAAGGAGTAGAAGCCGCCGCCCTGCTTGGCCCAGGAACCGGCGCTCATGGTCTTGATCTCGTCACCCGCTTCGCGCTGCTTGCGCTGGTTCTGGGTAGCGGCGTAGTTCCAGTGCACGGAGCTGACGTGGTAGCCGTCGGCGCCGTTTTCGGCGGTGAGCTTCCAGTTGCCTTCGTAGATGTACGAGCTGGCACCGCGCAGCACTTCCAGACCCTCCGGCGACTGATCGACGATCATGTCGATGATCTTGGCCGACTCGCCCAGGTGTTCCACCAGCGGTTTTACATCGGCGTTCAGGCTGCCGAACAGAAAGCCCCGGTACGACTCGAAGCGCGCCACCTTGGTCAGGTCGTGGGAGCCGTCGCAGTTGAAGCTGTCGGGGTAGCCGGCATTGCTCGGGTCTTTCACCTTCAGCAGCTTGCCGCTGTTGTTGAACGTCCAGCCGTGGAATGGGCAGGTGTAGCTGGAGCGGTTACCGCGCTTGTGCCGGCACAGCATGGCGCCACGGTGGCTGCAGGCATTGAGGAAGGCATTGAGCTCACCGTCCTTGTTGCGCGCGATGAAAATCGGCTGGCGCCCCATGGTCAGGCTGAGGAAGTCGTTCTTTTCGGGGATCTGGCTTTCATGGGCCAGATAGATCCAGTTGCCCTCGAAGATGTGTTTCATCTCCAGGTCGAACAGGCGTGGGTCGGTAAACATCTCGCGCTTGCAGCGGTAGATGCCCTTTTCACGGTCGTCCTCGAGCATGGCATTGAGGTAGTCGAATCCCAGGGACATGGCCAGGGTCTCCATTGTTATTGTTTAGACCTGGTCAGTTTGGGCGCTGGTATTAGGCGGGAGTATCCGGTTTGTGCGCAGTAGTATCCGTTTTGTGCAGGCTTGCACGCGAAGGGGGTGGCGAAGTTCAGCGCCGGTTACGGAAAGTTTCCGAAGGCAATTCACCAAACTGGTGCCGATACACTTCGGAAAAGCGCCCCAGGTGCAGGAAGCCATAATCCAAGGCCAGTTCAGTCACGCTACGCACTGCACAACTGGCATCTCCCAGACAGGCACGCACCTGCTCCAGCTTGCGCTGACGCACATATTGCTTGGGCGTAGTACCAAGATGCCGGTCGAACAACGCATACAACGACCGCAGGCTCATGCACGCCTGCTCTGCCAGCGCCTCGGCTGGCAGCTCAAGTTTGAGGTTGCGATCGATATATTCGATGATCCGATCAAGGCTTACGCCAGGCGATCCCAGGCTTTCGCGGCGGATATTGGTGCTCATCAGGGTCAGCAGCTTGCTGGCGACAATCTGGCTGTAATGGCCCTGCACCCTGGGTAGCGAGTCGCTCACTTCCGCTTCATGGCAAACCATCGCCAGCAGGTTCACGAACCCGTCCAGTTCATCCAACCGATAATGGTTGCGCAAGAACCGCACGCCGCCTTCTGGCCGATGCCAGCGCTGTTCATCGCAGATCGAGTCCAGCAAGCGGGTCGGCACCTTGAGGATGAACTTCTCGCAGTCTTCTGAGTAAGTCAGATCAACTGGGTCGTCCGGGTTGATCAGCAGCAGCTCCCCTGGAATCAGGTGCTGTTCGCGCTTGTGCCCGCGCCACAGGCAATTGCCGTTGAGCAGCACTTGCAGGTGGTAAATGGTTTCCAGTGCTGGCGAGGTAACGCGCACGCTGCCACCGTAGCTGATACGACACAAGTCGAGTTCGGCGAACTTGCGGTGGCTGAGGCTGGCCTGAGGGTGGGTGGTACGCGACAGACCGATGCAATGCTGGCCCACATGCTGGTTCACATAATCGGACACAGCATAAGGGTCGGCGTGGTGAAACACGCTACTGCGTTCGCTCAGCAGGCGGCTTTCCATAGGCAAGGCACTCGGTATCGTTATTGTTCTGGTCGCCGCGTCCTACTGCCTTGTGGGCTGTGGTTGCGGTCGTCACGGTCATTCTATCGGGCCGGTTGCGGGTCGCGGGGGCAGGCGACAACCGGTGGATGGGCACACTACAGCAAAAAGGCGGGGGTTGGGCAATGCGGCGATGGGATTGGATGGGCGGATAACGGACAGGCCAGGTGCAGCCTGTGTTCGTTTATCGAACAGTTTCTTCCTGCCGCCCTGCCCACCCCTGGCTACGGGCACGATATTGGCGCGGAGCAACGGCAAACAACTCACGAAACCGCCGATAGAAATGCGGGAAGCTGATGAACCCGCTGGCCACTGCCACCTCGGTCAATGACTTGCTGGTGTGTTGCAACAGTTGGCGCGCATGGGTCAGGCGCAGCTCCAGATAGTAACGCGGTGGTGTGGCCTGCACATGGCGGCGGAACAGCCGCTCCAAGTGCCGGCGAGACAAGCCGGCATGTTCGGCGATTTCGTCGATGCCAATGGGGTCTTCGATATTGGCATGCATCAATTCCAGGGCCAGGCGCACCCCCTTGGGCAGGCTGGGGTCGATTTCCGGGGCGCTGGCAGGTGCGTCGCTCAAGACCCGCGCACGGTCACAGGCCAGCATCTGCTCCACGGCCCGGCGCAAGGGTACGCCACCGCACTGTTCAAGCATTGCCAACATCATGTCCAAGGCACTGCTGGCACCGGCGCAGCTCATATGTCGCCGGTCCAGCACATGGGCCTGGCGGCTGATACGTACTTTGGGGAACAGCTCGTTCATCATCGCTCGGCCATCGGGGTGGAAGGCGCAGTCGTGATCATTGAGCAAGCCAGCCTCGGCCAGGAAGTAAGCGCCGTTCCACAGCCCGCCCAGTTGGCAGCCGTACTGGTCGGCTTGGCGCAACTTGGCACGCAGTTGCGGCACGGCCTCCAGGCGCACGCGAAAGCCACCACACACCAGCAGGCAGTCAAGGCCGTGCACATCCAGGTCAGCGAGCTGAGTGTTGACCGGCAAGGCGATGCCCAGGTCGCTCATCACTTGCGCGCCCTCGCCCACCACCTGGATCTGGAACAACGGCGTGGCACTCATCAGGTTGGCGGTGACCAGGCTGTCCATCGCAGCTGTGAAGGCCATCATCGAGAAGTGCTCGCGCAGGACGAAGGCCACGCGCTGGCACGGCATTGAAAGCGAAGTGCGGATGGCCGGGGCCAGGTGGGCCAGGTTGGTGCTTTTGAGGATGCTTTCGAAGTGGCTCATGGCTTTAACTCAACTGCGGGAGTTGCATTGGCTTCCACGCGGGCTTGCCCGCGAAGAAGCCAGCAGTGCTGGAACAGGTTACTTGCCGGCCTGGGCCGCTGCGTCGCGTGAGGCTTGCAGCCACTGATCGAACTGCTGGCGGTGGGCGGCAACCCACTGCTTGGCATGGCGCTCGATGTCTTTGGGCTTCTTCTCGCCCTGCTGCATCTTCAGGTTCTGGTTGCTCTCGTCGTCGGTGTTGATCTGCACCAGCGACAGGAACTTCAGCGCCGCCGGGTTCTTTTCGGCAAAGTCCTTGTTCAGCACGGCCACCACCTTGTCGATGGCAAAGCCCAGGTTTTTGCCGTGGTAGGTGGTGTCGACGTCGTTCTTGCCATCAGGCAGGTCGGTCTTCGGCACTTCCAGCCAGACCACATCCTTGCCTTCGACCAGCACGCTGGCGATCCACTGCGGCACCCAGGTGAAATACAGGATCGGCTTGCCTTCCTTGTAACGGGCGATGGTGTCGGCCATCAGCGCAAAGTACGAGCCTTGGTTGACGTTGACACTCTTGTCCAGGTCGTAGGCCTTCATGTGGTGGGAAATCACCAGCTCGCAACCCCAGCCCGGATTGCAACCGGTCATGTCGGCCTTGCCGTCGCCGTCGGTGTCGAACAGTTTGGCGATTTCCGGCTTTTTCAGGTCGGTGATGTACTTGATGTTGTACTGGTCGGCGGTTTTCTTGTCGATCAAGTAGCCCTGGGCGACACCCGGCAGAATGTTGCCGGTCTTGACCATCACATCGTCGCCGCCAGCCTGCTGGTAGAACTTGTCGTGCAGTTTTTCCCACAGGTGCACGGTGAAGTCGGCATCGCCGTTGGCCAAGGCCACCATCATCACGCCGTATTCGGTCTCCTTGGGTTCCTGCACGTTGTAGCCCAGCTCGCGCAGGCCTTCCATGGCCACTTCACCGCGGAAACGCTCTTCGGCGATCGAGGGGAAAATCGGCGTTACCTTCGCGCCATCACCCGGTTTGTCCGCCGAAGCGTTTGCGCCCAGCGCAGCGGCCACCAGGGTCAATGCCGTGGCACATTTGAGGATGCTGCGGGTGAATTTGGATTCGTGCATCGTCGCTTACCTTCTTCTGATTTTTATCTTCAAGTGCGGCAGATCGAACGTATCAAGTGTCTTGCTGTGCTCAGGCGGTCTTGCGCCGCCCTTTCACGGGCGCTGCGCCACACAGGCGCATCACCACGCCTGCGGGGCCAGTGTGGTACCAGCGCAGGCTCGGGTCGGCACTGGTGCGGGCGCCCATGGCCTGGGTCAGGCGGTCGAGGAAGATCGCCAGCAGCACCAGCCCCACGCCACCGACCGTGGCCAGGCCCATGTCCAGCCGGCCGATGCCGCGCAGTACCATCTGGCCCAGGCCACCGACCGAAATCATCGAGGCGATGACCACCATCGACAGCGACAGCATCAGGGTCTGGTTGAGGCCAGCCATGATGGTCGAAGTGGCCAGCGGCAGTTGCACGCGGGTCAACATCTGCCGTGGGGTGCAGCCGAAAGCGCGGGCGGCTTCGATCTTGTCTTCCGGCACCTGGCGAATACCCAGGTTGGTCAGGCGCACCAGCGGCGGCAGGGCGAACACGATGGTCACCAGCACACCAGGTACATTACCGATGCCGAACAGCATCACCACCGGGACCAGGTAAACGAACGCCGGCAGGGTCTGCATGGCATCGAGCAGCGGGCGGATAATGCTTTCCAGGCGGTTGCTGCGGGCGCAGACGATACCCAACGGAATGCCGATGACCGCGCAGAAGAACACCGACGTCAGTACCAGGGCCAGGGTGGTCATCGACTCCGACCACACACCGATCAGGCCGAGCAAGGTCAGGGTGATGAAGCACAGTACCGCCATGCGCTTGCCTGCCAGCTGCCAGCCCAGCAATGACGAAAGGAGGATGCCGATGGTGGGCGGGATGCTCTGCAGGGTGAACTCGATGCCATTGAGCACCTGGTCGATTGGCCAGCGAATGGCGCGGAACACCTCGCGGAAGTTGTGCACCAGAAAGTTCAGGGTCGCGGTGACCCAGTCGCCCAAGGGGATGGTGGCCGCCTGGAACGGGTCAAGCAGGCTGAATTCGGACATGAGGGCTTACCTGTTCTAATAAACGCTACGGGCGCTTCTTGGATTAGTTGCGGCTCAGGGTCTGCAGCAGCTCGTTCTTCGACAGCGTGCCCTTGAAGGCGCCCTGACGGTCGAGCACCGGCACCGGGTACGGCAGGTCGGCAGCAATCCCGAGGACTTCGTGCAGCGGCGTGTCGGTGTACACCGGGCGCTGTTCGTGCAGGCTGTAGCGGTCACTGGCAGTGGCGCCGTTGACGTCGGTGTCGACCACGCCCAGCAACTGCCCGCGCTCGTCGACCAGGTAGCCAAACGGCACGCCGGCCTGGAAGCTCGGCGCCTTGCCATTGACCTTGCACACCACGGCCGGGTCGAACCTGGCCACATCGCCGGCCTTGAGCACCCGCGAGCTGTCGAAGCTCTTGAAGAAAGTACGCACGTAGTCGTTGGCCGGCTGGTTGATCAGCTCTTGTGGGGTGCCGATCTGCACCACACGGCCACCTTCCATGATCGCAATGCGATGGCCGATGCGGATGGCTTCTTCGATGTCATGGGAAATGAAGATGATGGTGCGTTGATGCTCAGCCTGCAGGCGGATCAGTTCGCCCTGCATCTCGCTGCGGATCAGCGGGTCGAGTGCGGAAAACGCCTCGTCCATCAGCAAGATCGCCGGGTCGTTGGCTAACGCCCGGGCCAGGCCCACACGCTGCTGCATGCCACCAGACAACTGGTGCGGGTAACTGTTCTCGTGACCGGCCAAGCCAACCTGGCTCAAGGCTTCACGGGCGCGGCTGTGGCGTTCGGCTTCCGGTACACCGGCAATTTCCAGGCCGAAGGCGGTGTTCTCAAGCACGCTCATATGCGGCATCAACGCGAAGGACTGAAACACCATGCCCATTTCCTTGCGGCGCACATCCAGCAAGGCTTTGTCTGAAAGACCGGTAATTTCCTTGCCGTTGAGGTGAATGCTGCCGGAAGTGGGTTCGATCAGGCGGTTGAACAGCCGCACCATGGTCGACTTGCCCGAGCCCGAGAGGCCCATGATGACGAAAATCTCGCCACGCTTGACGGAAAAGCTTGCATCGAACACGCCGACAACGTGGCCGGTCTTGCTGAAGATTTCGTTCTTGTCGGCGCCCTTGCGGAGCATCTCCATGGCCATGTTCGGGTTGGGACCGAACACCTTGAAGATGTTGTTTACCGAAAGAATCTCATCGGCATGGCTCATACGACCCTCTTTATTATGCTTATTAACCAATCAATCAACATCGCACTTTCAATAAGGCGGGTAGCGATCAGTGCGAGTACGCTTGGCAGTCCGTTCAAATTCGAACGTGAGTCAAAACCGGCACGCAGAATGTCCTGCTTCAAAAAGTTATCCGACATCGATGTCTCGAATGTCGCGCCGTGGCTTTAACGTTAGGCCCAGCGCCAGAGCGGGTCCAACGACATTTGTATGGCGCTAACCATTACCTGAAGTTATCAATCGGGCGCTGAGGCCGTAGGTAGAGCCGCCCGCACATTTACCTGTTGGCGAGGAACAGGCTAGAGTGGCGTGATTGGCTAGATGAAGGACCTCCCCGCTACCCATGGTCAGACACTCCGAACCCGATCAGACGCTGATCAAGATGCCCTCGCTGCGTGCGGTCAAAGTCTTCGTCGCCGCCGCCAAGTACCAGAACTTCACCCGTGCCGCCGAGGCGCTGTGCGTCACCCAGGCTGCAGTCAGCCGGCAAATCCGCGAGCTGGAGACCTACCTGGGCGCCGAGTTGTTCACCCGTGTGGGCCGTGCGGTGGAGTTGACCGTGGCCGGTTCGATCTTCTTCGATGCGGTGCAGTTATCGTTCGTCAACATCTCCCAGGCGGCCGAGCGTATCCGCAGCAACACCAATACCAAGCAGGTAGTCACCCTGTGCTGTTCACCGGCCTTTGCCGCCTTGTGGATGGGGCCGCGCATGCCAAAGTTCTTCGCCGAGCACCCGGACATCGACATCAACCTGGTAACCACCCAGAACTTTCTGTCGATGGAGCCTGGGGTGCGCCCCGACATCTACATCACCAAGCTGGGAAAGGTGCAGGCAGGCTATAGCTCGCACCCGCTCAACCATGACGTGATCTACCCGGTGTGCACACCGCAGTATTTGGCGCAGCACCCGGAGGTCCGCACCCTTAAAGGGTTGCGCGATGGTACCTTGCTGAACCTCAGCCCCTACGGCCGCTCGCAAGTCGCCGAACATGTGGACTGGAATGTGTGGCTGGCCTTCCATGACGTCGACCTGAAAAGCCGCGCCAGTACCGCACCGCATTTCTTCAATGCCAACGACTACAACCTGTTGGTGCAACTGGCCCTTGGCGGCCAGGGCGTGGCGTTGGGCTGGCATCACTTGGTCGAGTCGCTGGTGGCACAGGGGATGCTGGTAAGGCCAGTGGCAGAAGAACTGGTGCTCAAGGACACCTTTCACTTCCTGGCATTCAATGAAGACAAGGAGCATGAGGCCAGCTGCCTGCGCTTGCGGGACTGGTTGCTGGACGAGTTTCAGCCGTTGTTGGAGTCGTTGGGTAATCGGTAACCCTGCGCTTTCGGAAACAGCTTGCAACCAAACCAACCTGCCATCCCGTCACTTTTTCGACATCCAGCACAGTGCTTCTGCTAGAAAGCCCACATGCCTACTCTCTTCGTCACCCACCTGCGCCGCCGCTGGCTCCCCTGGGTGTGCGCCATTCTGCTGGTCATCGGCCTGCCCACCAGCTGCGCCGTGCTGCAGTACAAGGAGCGCGAGCTGGTGTTCCGCATCGAGCCTGGCCAAGCCAGTTGGTTTCGCGGGCTGCCCAGCGACGTGCAGGAACTCGACCTGCGCCCGCACAGCTTCAGCGATAACCAGAGCCTGCACGCCTGGTGGTGGCCGGCCAAACGCGCCAACGCGCCGGCCATCCTTTACCTACACGGCGTGCGCTGGAACCTTACCGGCCAGTTGTTCCGCATAGAACAGCTGCATGCCATGGGTTATTCGGTGTTGGCCGTGGATTATCGTGGCTTTGGCCGAAGCCGTGGCGACCTACCTTCCGAGGCCACGGTCTACGAAGATGCACGCATTGCCTGGGAGCGCTTCGCCCAGCTGCAGCCAGATGCCGGCAAACGCCTGATCTTCGGCCATTCTTTGGGGGGCGCGGTGGCGGTGGAACTGGCCAGTGAGCTGACACGCGAATCACAGAACAACGGTGCCAGTGTGCCGGCACGCGGGTTAATCCTGGAGTCGACCTTCACTTCACTGGGCGATGTCGCGGCGGCAGTGGCCAATACCTCCTTGCCAGTGCGCTGGTTGATGTCGCAAAAGTTCGACTCGCTGGACAAGATCAAGGGGGTTGGCCTGCCTGTGCTGCTGGTACACGGCCTGGATGACCGATTCGTGCCAGCGCGTTTCAGCCAGCAATTGTATGAAGCAGCCCACCAGCCCAAGACATTGCTGCTGGTGCCCGGGGCAACCCATAACAACAGCATGAGCCTGGCCGGGCAGCGCTATAAACGCGCCATACAAGCGCTGCTCTGAAGTTACTGCACCGGCAGAAAGTTCATCAGCAACAGGCTCTGCGCATAATTCAAGCCAATCCGCCGATACCGCTCATCCAGCAGCTCGGCCAGCAAATCCAGCCGCGCGACGATCTTGCCGAACTCCACGGCAAAACTCAGGTTGCTGCCCTCCTCCGAGATTTCGTTGGAGAACAACAGCAGCACCCCATTGGCGTCCTGTCGCTGGCTGAGCATCCACGTCGCCTTTTCGATATTGCGCGCAGCGTTGTTGATGAACAGCGGGTCGATGGTGTCGGTCATGTAGAACTCGGTACGCCCGCCGTGCGCGGTGATCAGCATGCTGCCGATGGCGTAGATGAAGGCGCCGACGCGGTCGCCGCGAAACTCGGGGCTAAGGGCGTAGCTCAATGCCGCCAGGTCGCGGCGGTTGCCCAGTTGCGGCAGCGACCGGCGCTGCTCGATGGCGATGCGGATCTGGCGCTCGGCAGTGGCGGCGTCGACGTAGCCCGACATCTTCCACTGGTTGGGGTTGCGCAGGTACAGCTTGTTCATCAGCAGGTACAGGCTTTGCAAATTGTCGCGCATCGACAACGTGGCCAGGCGGTCGACGCTGGTCTGGAACAGCTCGCTGGGTTTGCCATTGCCGAACTGGCTGACCATATCGCGGCCCTGTTCCTGCGTGCAGGCACAAAGGCCCGCAAGGGCGCCGGCCAGCAGCAGGCGGGGGAAGAATTTGGGGTGTCCTGCAACCATCGGCACCGGGTCAATATACGGCGGCTGCTCTGGGGATCAGAGCAGCCTGGCCAAGCATAGAGCCCGGAAATTGGAAAAAGTGCGGTGACCAGGAAAGCAGTATCCTGTAAGGGCTCTTCGCGGGTAAACCCGCTTCCACAGGTTCAGCACTAGTTTTGAAAACTGTGCCCCACTTGTGGGAGCGGGTTTACCCGCGAAAAGGCCCGTATAGGAGACACACCCATCACATGGCGTGACGCAACATCTCCACCACCTGCGCATGCAGCGCCGGGTCACCACAGGCTACGACGCAACCACCGTTCTGCGCCGAGCTGCCATCCCAGGCCGTAATGACCCCACCCGCCCCTTCGATGATCGGCATCAGCGCCTGTACGTCATACGGCTGCAGGCTGGCCTCGACGATCACGTCGACAAAGCCCGAGGCCAGCATGCAGTACGCGTAGCAGTCGCCACCATAACGCATCAGCCGCGCCTTGCCGGCAACGGCCTCGAACGCGGCCTTGCGCTCGGCGGTGTCGAACATGTCTGGCGTGGTGCACATCAGCGTGGCCGAAGCCAGGTCGGCACAGGCACGGGTCTGCAAGGGCGTGCCACTGCGCCAGGCGCCTTCGGGGGTGCCGACAAAGCGCTCGCCGGTGAACGGCTGGTTCATCACCCCAACCACCGGGCGCGTGCCGTCGTTAAGGGCAATCAGCGTGCCCCACAGCGGCAGGCCGGTGATGAAGGCGCGGGTGCCGTCGATCGGGTCGAGCACCCAGGTCAGCGGGCTGCTGCCGACGGCCACCCCGGCTTCTTCGCCAAGGATGCCATGCTCGGGGTAACGCGCCTGGATCAACTCGCGCATGGCGTCCTCGGCGGCCTTGTCGGCAACCGTCACCGGGTCGTACAGGCGCCCGCCCTTGTCCTCGACATCCAGGCTGGCGCGAAAGTACGGCTTGATCGCCACAGCGGCAGCATCGGCCAACTGCTCGGCGAAGGTACGGAATTCGCCGATCTGTTCAGCGCTCAGGGACATGGGGCAGGCCTCGTGACAATGATGGGGCCAGCATCATACCCGACACGCCGTGCCAGCCGCACTCAAACAGCCGTCAGGTGCTCATACAGGATGGTCGCGCCCACCAGCATCAGCACGATGCCGCCGATGATCTCGGCACGCTTGCCCACCACCGAACCCAGGGCCCGCCCCAGCATGGTGCCGAGGGTGACCATGGTCATGGTCGCCAGGCCGATCGTCGCAGCCGCCACCCAGATGTTCACATCGACGAACGCCAGGCCAATGCCCACCGCCAGGGCATCGATACTGGTCGCCACCGCCGTCACCGCCAAAATCCAGAATGAGTGCTGGCTTTGCTTTTCTTCCTCTTCCTCATCCGGCTTCAGGCCGGCATGCACCATGTGCGCGCCCAGCAATAGCAGCAGGAAGAAGGCAATCCAGTGGTCCCATTGCTCCACGTACTGGCTGGCCGCCTGGCCCAGCAGCCAGCCAATGACTGGGGTTATGGCCTCGATGACACCAAAGATCAGGCCGGTGCGCAGGGCTTCGGCCAAACGGGGTTTATGCAGGCTGGAACCTTTGCCGATGGCAGCCGCGAAGGCATCCGTGGACATGGCGAAGGCAAGGAAAACGAGGGAAATGGGATTCAACGATCAGGCTCCGCCGGGCTACGAGTCAACGACAGCTCCCTGCAGGCCCGGCTTGGCTACAGAAAGGTCGTTGGTCTCGCCAATCCAGCTGGATGCACAGGCCATGGCAGGTTGCCAAATATGTTGACCGGTGCGCCTTCGCTTGGGTGCGAAGGCAGGCTACTCCCCAAAGAGTGCGGCGATGATAACAGCCCCAGGTGAAAAAAGCGTGAACGGCTTTACCGGCCACACAGGGCTAGACTGAACAGAACCAGGTGACCGGGGGGCTGCCACACGTGGAGGTGTGAGATGAGCCAGTTCAAGCGTCTGTTCGTCATGCTCGGCCCGCAAATGCGCCACACGCCAGCGCTGCAACGCGCAGCGGCGCTGGCGGAATCCAGTGGTGCTCTGCTGGATATCAATGTGATCGTCGACGACGTCGACACCTTTGGCTTGATGAGCGATGGTCGCGAGCGTGAGCGGCTGCTCAGCGACAACCGCCAATGGCTGGCGGACGAGGCCGAGCAACTGGGCAACGCCGGCCTCGACGTGTCCACCGAGCTGTTGTTGACCCGCGACCCACTAGGCTGCGTGCTGGAGCGGGTCGAACGGCTGGGCTGCGACCTGCTGGTCAAGGACGTACAGCACGAACCGGTGCTCAAACGCCTGCTGGTCACGCCACTGGACTGGCAGTTGCTCAAAGACAGCCCGGTCGCCGTGCACCTGGTCAGCGACATCCGCCTGCCCCTGCCCCGGCAAGTCGCCGCCGCGGTGGACCTGAACAGCCATGGCGCAGGCGAGCACCTGGACGAGCAGGTAATCCACTGCGCGCACGCCCTGGCCCTGCAATGCAACGCCGAGCTGCACCTGTTGCATGTGTGCGACGCGGCCAAGACCCACATTGCCGACTTCGGTGCTGGCACGGTGACCATGCCCGGCTTCGAGGGCAGCGTGCGCACTGCGCAGCGAGCAGCGTTCAACCGCCTGGGCGACCATCATCAGATCCCGCTGGAACGCAGGCATTTCCTGGAGGGCGCAGCGATCAAGGCCATTGCTCAGTTCGTCGGCCACAGCCGGGCCGATGTGATCGTGATGGGCAGCCACCGGCATGACGCGATGCAGACGTTCCTGGGTGGGACCACGGCGCATGTGCTGGAGCATCCGCTGTGTAACGTGCTGGCAATCAAGGCCTTACGCTGAATGCGAGTGTGCCTGAACCGATCTCTTCGCGGGAATGAATAGGAGCAGCGCAAGGCTGCTCCTATCTTGTGTCAGAAACCCTTGCTGTAGAACAGCGAGTACGACTCGATCCCGTCGTTAGGCTGCTTGAGCCCAGCGTTGGAGTAGTGCATCGCGCGGATCCCGACTTTTTGCTCGCCCGGCAACTTCAGACCAAAACCGATGCGGTCTTCGAAGTTGACCGACGAGCCCAGGCGCTGGTCGCCCACGTCGGTCTTGGAAAACGCCGCCAGGCCAATACCAGCCTCGATGTACGGTGTGTAGGTGAAACCGCTGAACTCGTACGTGAACACCGGGCTGAATGACAGCGAGTGCGCGCCACTGGCGTCACCGCCCTCCCAATAGGTGTAGGCGGCATCCCAGTAACCGGTCACGTAACCGGTACTGCTTTCCAGCCATTTCTTGTCCCAGTCGAACGACAGGCCGATACGGTAGGTCATGTCGCCTTGGCTAGTGGCGCCCACGGCACCGGATACCTGCGCGGCCTGGGCCAGGTTGGCCCCTGCAAAGGCCAGCACTGCAGCGGCCAGCGAAGCTGCGAGACGGGTTTTCATCAACGACTCTCCTGATGGTCTACACGGCAAGCGGGGGCTTAGGCCCCTCGATCTTTTAGGGTGGACCGGCGCATCCAGACCGGTCACACGAAGTAATAGTTTTTTGATTATTGTCCAGATAATCAGAAAGTTGAAAGTGTATTGCCACTATTGGCTAAATCGCTTGCTTAAGATGTGCCTTGCCGTGCACAGCACTTCAGTCGTATTCCGCCTCTTCATGCTCACCCAGCAAACGCCTTTGCCGAGGCGTGGCTTCCTCCAGCACCTGCGGGTTGAAGCGCCAGTTCAAGTACGGCGAGAACTTCTGCGCGACCATGCGCCGGCCATAGTGCACCTGCAGCATGTCGCGCTCGCGAGCCTGGCTGCAATTGGGCCCGGCGCTGTGCCAGACGTCGCTGCGAAACACCAGTGCATCGCCCGCCTTGCACAACACGGCCTGTGCTTCACGCCCCTGCCAGTGATCTTCCCCCGCCTGGGGTGGCCGCGCCGCGCGGTGGCTGCCGGGTACGATGCAGGTCGGGCCGATGCCGTGGTCGATGTCGCTGAGGTACAGCTGCGCAGTGAGGATTTGTGCGGGTTGGGTGAAGTCGCCTTGCGCGCTTAGCCAATCAGGCAACTGCATGGGCAGATAATCCAGGTGCAAGGCCATGCCCGGGTAACCCGGATGGCTGCGCCAGGCAGTTTGCCCGATCAGATGGCAATCAGCGCCCAGCGCCGCTTCAGCCAGGGCTATCACAGGCGGCAGGTCGAGAAAGGGCAACCACAACGGGTTGCGGTTGAACACACACTTGTAGTGTTCCAGCAGCCCCTGGTAGTCCCAGTGAATCGGCTGCAGGTCATCGATGGCGCAGCGCAACAAGGCGATGCGCAGGGGGTCGAGCACACCGGGGAGCAGCACATAGCCCCGCTCGTCCAATATCTCCAGCTGAAGGTCCAGGTTCATGACGATGTGCTCCGCCATGACGGGAGCACATTTGTACTCCCGCCCGTTTATCCATCAACGCCAGTTCAGGTTCACGGTTGTGGGGGCTTTGCCATTCACGGTCACCAATTGCTGCACCGTCTCACCCTGGGCGTTGCCCATGATCTTGTACTTGCCAGGAGGCAACTGCACATACAGCAGCGGCCCGGCATCCGTGATGCTCAGTACAGGCTGGCCTTTTGCGTTCTGGATATCGACTGAAGCCCCGCTCTGGAATTTGCCTTCCGGGCCAGTGGAAAGCTCCACGTGCAGGTCATAACCAGATGTCTTGCGCAGCGCATTGGCCTCATCCTGGCCGATACCGCCTTGCAAGTAATGCACGCCGTTCTGTTCCTGTGGTTGCAACTGCACGGCCTGCATGTCGATGGGGGCATTGAGATCGGCGGCGGCAGCCAGGGTCCATGGCAAGGCCAGGGTTAACAGCAACGCGGCGCCGAGTGCATAGTGATGGTTACGCATGGTACGACCCTCCTTTAGAGGATGGCTTACCTATTATCTGATCCTCTCAGGGGGGTGGTGTTCGTCCTGATGCATGGTCGTCATCGTGATATTCGGCACTAAGCCATCAAATAAACGTAAATTTAGCTGTTTATCAATTGGTTGTGCGCCCTTCCTCTAGTAGTTTCACGAACATGCTCAAACTGCGCGATACTGTGCCTCGGCGCCATACCAGCCAGGTTTTCAGGTAGCGGAAGTCCTCCGACATCGGCCAGGCGCTGACGGTGCTGCACCCGGGCATGTTGTCGAGCATGCTGCGTGGCATCATGGCCAGGCCGGCACCGGCGCTGACGCAGGCCAGCATGCCGTGGTAGGACTCCATCTCGTGGATCTTGCCCGGCACTGCCTGGTCCTGCACGAACCAGCTTTCGAAATGATGACGGTACGAACAGTTGGCACGGAAGGCGTAGATGCTTTCGCCGTTTACGTCCTGGGCGCGGGTTACGGGTGCATGGTTCAACGGGGCGATCACCATCATCTCTTCCTCAAAGACCGGTATGCCCTCCAGCGTCGGGTGCAGCACCGGGCCGTCGACGAACGCGGCCACCAAGCGGCCAGACAACACGCCTTCGAGCATGGTCCCGGAAGGCCCGGTGGACAGGTCCAGGTCAACCTTGGGGTAGCGTTGGTTGTACGCCGCCAGCAAGGCCGGAATACGCACCGCTGCGGTACTTTCCAGCGAGCCCAGAGCAAAGGTGCCCTGTGGGTCTTCACCTGCTACGGTCAGCCGCGCCTCATGTACGAGGTCCAGAATGCGGCGCGTGTATTCGAGGAAGTTCCAGCCTGCAGGCGACAGGCGCAGGCGGCTCTTCTCGCGAATGAACAGCTCCACGCCCAGGTCTTCTTCCAGCTGCTTGATGCGCGTGGTCAGGTTCGACGGCACCCGATGGATGTGCTGCGCGGCAGCGCTGATGCTGCCCTGCTCTGCCACGGCTTTGAAGATCTCCAGTTGCACCAGGTCCACAGCCTTTCTCCAAACGTGAATGTTTCGCTCATTATTATTCAGTTTTCATTAAAGCCATAGCCCACTAGTCTGGCGTCATTGATTAACAACAACGAGAGTGTCCCGCCATGAGCGCGATCAGCAGCCTGACCCACGCCATCTCCCTCGACCCGTACAGCGGCGAGCAGATCGGCGCCTACCCATTCGACACCGACGCCGCACTGGAAGCGGCGCTGCAACGTGCCAAGGTTGGCTACCGCCAGTGGCGCCAGGTGTCGCTGGGTCAGCGCAGCGAGTACTTGCTCGCCCTGGCCAGCACCCTCGAAACCAAGGCCGAAGCCTTCGCGCAAATGATCAGCCGCGAAATCGGCAAGCCGATTGCCCAGGCACGCGGTGAAGTCAGCAAATGCGTAGGCCTGTGCCGCTGGTACGCCGAACACGGCCCAGCCATGCTTGCCGCCGAGCCAACCCAGGTGGAAAAAGCCCGTATCGAATACCGCCCACTAGGCCCCATCCTGGCGGTGATGCCGTGGAACTTCCCGGTTTGGCAGGTACTGCGCGGCGCCGTGCCGGCGATTCTGGCGGGCAACACCTACGTGCTCAAGCACGCCCCGAACGTGATGGGCAGCGCTTACCTTATGGGTGAGCTGTTCAAGGACGCCGGCCTGCCGGAGGGCGTGTTCGAAGTGCTGAACGTGACCCCGGATGGCGTCACCCGCGCCATCAACGACCCGCGTATCGCCGCTGTGACCCTGACCGGCAGCGTTCGTGCCGGCATGGCGATTGGCGCCCAGGCCGGCGCAGCACTGAAGAAGTGCGTGCTGGAGCTGGGGGGTTCCGACCCGTTCATCGTGCTGGCTGACGCCGACCTGGATGCTGCCGTCAAGGCTGCGGTGATCGGCCGCTACCAGAATACCGGCCAGGTCTGTGCTGCCGCCAAGCGCCTGATCGTGGAAGCAAGCATTGTCGAGCAATTCACGCAAAAGTTCGTAGAAGCCACGCGCCAGCTGAAAGTCGGCAATCCGCTTGAAGACGACACCTACATCGGCCCGATGGCCCGCTATGACTTGCGCGACGAGCTGGATGGCCAGGTCCAGGCGACGCTGGCCGAAGGCGCCACCCTGCTGCTGGGCGGCAACAAGGTCGAAGGCGTGGCCAACTTCTACGCCCCCACGGTGTTCGCCAACGTTACCCCGGACATGACCGCATTCAAGCAGGAGCTGTTCGGCCCGGTGGCGGCGATCATCACCGCACGCGATGCCGACCATGCGGTGGAACTGGCCAACGACAGCGAGTTTGGCCTGGCATCGACCATCTACACCGCCGACTATGGGTTGGCCGAGCGCATGACCGCCGCGCTGGATACCGGTGGCGTGTTCATCAACGGCTACTGCGCCTCCGACCCCCGTGTGGCGTTTGGTGGCGTGAAGAAGAGCGGTTTCGGCCGTGAACTGTCGCACTTTGGTGTGCGTGAGTTCACCAATGCCCAGACCGTGTGGCTGGACCGTAACTGATTCAAAGGCATTGGGGCTGCTTCGCGGCCCCAACTGCTTCAATCCCGAACCTGGTCCTTGACCCAGTCCAGCATCCCTCCCGGCACGATCAATTCATGCCGCGCCCGTGAACAGGCGGTATACAAACCCGCCAGCATCCGCGCCCGCTCATTGCGGTTCCCGGCCACCTGGGGCGCGACCATCAGCTCTGGCGACACCATCACCCGGGCAAACTCCATGTTCTTCACATCCCGCACCCGGCCCAGGAACAATTTCGGCGCCTTGTCCCAGCGGTAACGGCTCTTGGCCTTGGCGAAGTGCTCCGGTGTATAGCCCTTGCGCAGCATGCTGGCCACCGCGAGAAACGCTTTGTCGTCACCCTTGTCCTGCTCCAACGCCTGCCAGCTGGGATAACGGAACAGCATTGGATGGCGCGCCCGAGTGCCGTAGCGGTACAGCTCGATACAGTCCTCGACGAACAGTTCGAAGTCCTTACGTGCGCTTTTCAGCAAGATGAACGGCACGCCCTGATGCGTCAGGCGCTGGAACCAGCCAAACAGGCCCCATTCGTCGTCGACGATCAGCGCCGTGGGCTGCTGCGGCACTGTCACCGTATCGAAGAAACTGACCCGGGTGTAATGCTCGGCGCTGCCACTGAAGGCCGCCTGAATCGCGGCAGGGTGCGCCTGGATCAGCGGGTTGAGCACGTTGTCCATTGCCGGCCCGGCGCGCAGCGAATGGTCGATGCAGCGCTGGCGGATGAAGCTGCCATGATGCGGGCTGAGGCCGTTGAGGTTCTGCAGTTCGTCACCCAGGGCAATGATCGACTGCGGGCTGCGATCGAGCACGGCAAGCATCGGTGCAGACAGCTCATGGGCCTCATCGACGATGACGTGGGTGTAGCGGCTGTCAATCACATGATCCGTCAGCGACAACAGTTTCACCCGGTGATAGTCACGCACCGGCAGCTGGATGTCCCGCGCCGACGGACGAATCAGCTCCTGCCAGTACAAACGGGCCTTTTCCAGCAGCACCTCTTGATCCAGCGGCGAGGTGCCCGGCCCGGCCCAGGGCAAATGGTGCAACTGCAACTGGGTATCGGCACTGTGGCAGAACGTGCGCACGGCGCGGATGCACAAGGCGACCACATCACGCGCAGCGAGCGGCCCTATGTCGGGGATGGCCAGCCAGCGCACCACCTGCGCGTCCTGCGGGCGCCATGACAGTTTGGTGCGATAAGGGTCACGCAGGCGCCAGCCGTTGCTGGTGAGGTCGCGGTTGAGCAGCTCGTCGGCCAGCTGGCCGAAGGTCAGCGCGGTGTACGCCGAAGCGTCCTTGACCCGCGCCTGCAGGGCGCGCAACTGGCCTTCGGTCAGTGCCAGCAGCAACGTGCGCTGTGGCTCCAGCAGGCGGGCGAACTGGTGAATCAGAAAGGTCTTGCCGGTGCCGGCGAAGCCTTGCACGGCCACCGATTCGTCAACGCCACTTAGGAACTCACGCAGCAGACGGTTCTGCTGGTCGCTGAGCATCAGGTCGCTGGCCAACGACGGCAGGTGCACCGGATGCAGCGGGGTGGCACGCTGGCGGTAGCTGTCGGCGAACTGGAAGTTCCACTGGCCCTCGCCATCGAGCAGCTCGACTGCCTGATACGCCACTTCGGCCGACAGCAGCGCAATGCCATTCTCGCCGAGCATGCCCAGGCCCATGGCGAACGCCTCATGATCGAAATGCTGCGCCACCTGACCTTGGAATCGCCCAGGCGCGACGCCTTCCACTTCGTTGGCGATGCGCACGATTTCGGCAAAACGGCGCTCCTGCGCGTCGGCCGAGGCGGTGGCGGGCTGGCGTGGCAGATTTTGGATAAACAGTACCGCAGCGGCATCAAGCATGCTGGCAGTAGTGAAGAAGTCGCTGTCAGGCGCGTTGGCGAGGCGGTCGGCCTGGTCGCTGGGCAAAGGCAGGTAGAACATCGGCACCTCGGGTGGAAACAGGGCGGCACGATAGCAACTTTCAGTGAGGAATGCTGGTTTTAACCCCTGCCCCGCTTCAACGTCTCGCTGGGAAACTCCTTGAACAGTTGCCTGTAACTCTCTGAAAACCTTCCCAAATGCCAAAACGACCAACGCATTGCTACCTCGGCCACCGTCACCCCACCCCCGCGCAAGAGATCACGCCGCGCACCATTGAGCCGGCGTAACCGTAACCAGTGCGCAGGCGGCATACCGGTGAACGCTTTGAAGGCCTGCTGCAACTGGCGCAATGAAACCCCGGCCACCTCAGCCAACTCCACCAGGTTCAGCGTCTCCTCCGGGCAGTCGGCCGCCCATTCGCTGACCCGCCGCATGATCGCCCGCTCCTCGTCACGCCGCCCCAAAGCCACGCCCTGCAAGCGCTGGCAGGCGTTGTCGAGTATGAACAAGCAGTCTTCGAGCAGTTGTTCTGCCAGGGCCTGCCCCTGCAGCGGGCAATCGGCCTCGCCCAACCGGGTCAGCGTTGCGCTCAGCCAACTGCCGAACAGTGCATTCTGGCCGCTGCCCAGCGGCACCATGAACAACCCTTCCAGGCGCTGCGGGTCCAGCCCATGGCGGGCCAGGAAGGCCTGGTCGAACACGACCGCCACCTCCTGGTAGTTCTCCGGTGTGATCCAGATATTGCGGCTTTGTTCGTTCAGCAGGTACAGGCTGTTCTCGCTGCGGTCGAAGCAGAACGCCAGCGAACCCGTTGGCGCACGGAAAAACTGCTCCACCCGGGTGTTGAGCCGCTCTTCGTACACCTCCACGCCATCGAGCCCCAGGCAACGCAGCTCACCGCTGAAATGCCCCGGTGACATCTGCCGGTACTGCTGCTGCCACCCAGGGGTGGCGCGCACTTGTTCGGTGACGTCGGTGGTGTGGAAAGCCTGGACCTGCAACGCATTGGCGATTGTCACGCATCTTCCTGTATGCACTCTTTTGGTGCATTCGATACTGGAGAAAGTGGATAGATTGCCCCGGGGGGCTGCGACCAAGATAGTCTCCAGCGCGTCACCTGGGAAGCGCAGCGCCTTCGAAACCGTGTAACGACTTTCGTCAGCTAAGTGGCTCCCACACTAAAACCCAACCAAGAGGTCTGTATGAACGCCCCCTTCGATCAGCTGTCCACCTGGCTGAAAGAACACCGGATCACCGAAGTCGAATGCGTGATCAGCGACCTGACCGGCATTGCCCGCGGCAAGATCGCGCCCACCGCCAAGTTCCTCCACGAGCGCGGCATGCGCCTGCCTGAAAGCGTGCTGTTGCAGACGGTCACCGGCGACTACGTTGACGATGACATCTACTACAACCTGCTCGACGCTGCCGACATCGACATGGTCTGCCGCCCCGACCCGACCGCCGTGTACCAGATCCCGTGGGCCATCGAGCCGACCGCGATCGTGATCCACGACACCTTCGACAAACAAGGCAACCCGATCGAGCTGTCGCCGCGCAACGTATTGAAGAAGGTCCTCAAGCTCTACGCCGACAAGGGCTGGCAGCCGATTGTCGCACCAGAGATGGAGTTCTACCTGACCAAGCGCTGCGAAGACCCGGATTTGCCACTGCAGGTGCCACTGGGGCGTTCCGGTCGTGCCGAAAGCGGCCGCCAGTCGTTCTCGATCGATGCCGCCAACGAATTCGACCCGTTGTTCGAAGACGTCTACGACTGGTGCGAGATCCAGGGCCTGGACCTGGACACGCTGATCCACGAAGACGGCCCGGCGCAAATGGAGATCAACTTCCGCCACGGCGACGCGCTGGACCTGGCGGACCAGATCACCGTGTTCAAGCGCACCATGCGCGAGGCGGCACTCAAGCACAACGTGGCCGCCACGTTCATGGCCAAGCCGATCACCGACGAACCGGGCAGTGCCATGCACCTGCACCAGAGCGTGGTCGACATCGCCACCGGCAAACCGGTCTTCGCCAACGAAGACGGCAGCATGAGCCAGCTGTTCCTGCACCACATCGGCGGCCTGCAGAAGTACATCCCCAAACTGCTGCCGATGTTCGCGCCCAACGTCAACTCGTTCCGCCGTTTCCTGCCGGACACTTCGGCGCCGGTCAACGTCGAGTGGGGTGAAGAAAACCGCACCGCCGGCTTGCGCGTGCCCACGTCCAGCCCCGAGGCGATGCGCGTGGAAAACCGCCTGCCAGGCGCCGATGCCAACCCGTACCTGGCCATCGCCGCTAGCCTGCTGTGCGGCTACCTGGGCATGGTGGAGCGGATCGACCCGAGCGCGCCGGTACAGGGCCGCGCCTATGAACGGCGCAACCTGCGCCTGCCGATCACCATCGAGGACGCGCTGCAGCACATGGAAGACTGCGAGACCGTACAGCAGTACCTGGGCAAGCAGTTCGTCCAGGGCTACGTGGCGGTCAAACGGGCCGAGCACGAAAACTACAAGCGTGTGATCAGCTCGTGGGAGCGTGAATTCCTGATGCTGAGCGTCTGATCCACCATGGGGGCTTTGCAGCCCCCTGCACCTAACTCGAAGAACAAGACCAACGAGGTGTCCCCATGCGTCATCTGCAAGCCCTGATCCCCGCCGCATTCACCCTGCTGTTCGCCACCACCACCCACGCCACCCCTTCGGTCAGCGTGTACAACTGGACCGACTACATCGGTGACACCACCCTGGCCGACTTCCAGGCCAGCAGCGGAATCAAGGTGGTCTATGACGTGTTCGACTCCAACGAAACCCTGGAAGGCAAACTGCTGGCCGGGCGCACCGGCTACGACGTGGTGGTGCCGTCCAACCACTTCCTCGCCCGCCAGGCCCAGGCCGGTGCCTTCCTGCCGCTGGACCGCAGCAAGCTGCCGAACTGGCAGCACCTGGACCCCAAGCTGCTCAAGCAGCTTGAACAGAATGACCCCGGCAACCAGTACGCCGTACCCTATCTGTGGGGCACCAATGGCATTGGCTACAACGTCGACAAGGTCAAGGCAGCCCTGGGTGTGGACCATATCGATTCGTGGGCGGTGCTGTTCGAGCCGGAAAACCTGAAAAAGCTCAAGCAGTGTGGCGTGGCATTCATGGACTCGCCCGACGAACTGTTCCCGGCCATCCTCAACTACCTGGGCATGGACCCACGCAGCGAAAAACCGGGCGACTATGCAAAGGCCGAGGCCCGTCTACTCGAACTGCGCCCCTATATCACCTACTTCCATTCCTCCAAGTACGTCTCCGACCTGGCCAACGGTGATGTCTGCGTGGCGTTCGGCTACTCCGGCGACGTGTTCCAGGCCGCCAACCGCGCTGTGGAGGCGAAAAACGGCGTGAAGGTGGCCTACAGCATTCCCAAGGAAGGCAGCAACCTGTGGTTCGACCTGCTGGCCATCCCCAAGGACGCCAACAACCCCGAGCAAGCCCTGGCGTTCATCAACTACCTGCTCGACCCCAAGGTGATTGCCAAGGTCAGCGCCACGGTCGGTTATGCCAACGCCAACCCGGACGCCAACGCCTACATGGATGCATCGCTGGTGAACAACCCCGAAATCTACCCACCCCAGGAGGTGCTGGACAAACTGTACATCTCAAGCACCCCGAGCCCGAAGATCATGCGCGTCATGACCCGTTCCTGGAGCAAGATCAAGTCCAACCGCTGAGTCGAGAACGCCCATGCCTTTGAACAACCAACACACCGCTTCGTACTACGCCGCCACGGCGCGCGACGCGGCACCCTACCCTAGCCTGGACGGCGAATTGACAGCCGACGTGTGCGTGGTGGGCGGCGGGCTGACCGGGGTCAATACGGCCCTGGAGCTGGCCGAGCGCGGCCTCTCGGTGGTGCTGCTGGAAGGCCGGCGCATCGGCTGGGGCGCCAGTGGTCGCAATGGCGGCCAGCTGATTCGCGGTATTGGCCATGATGTCAGCGGCTTTGCCCGGCATGTCGGCCAGGACGGTGTGCGCTACCTCAAGCAGGCCGGCATCGATTCGGTGGAGCTGGTGGCCGACCGTATCGCCCACTATGGCATTGACTGCGACCTGCGCTGGGGCTTTTGCGAGCTGGCCAACACAGCGGCGCAGTTCGCCGCCTTCAAGGATGAGCAGGACGACCTGGCCGCCCTGGGCTATCGCCATGAAACCCGCCTGGTCGGTGCTGGGCAGCTGAACGAGGTCGTTGCCAGCGACCAGTACGCTGGCGGCCTGGTGGACATGGGCTCGGGCCACCTGCACCCACTTGATCTGGTCCAGGGCGAAGCCCGCGCAGCCCACAGCCTGGGGGTGCGCATCTTCGAACAAAGCCCGGTACTGCGCATCGAGCACGGCCCCAGCGTGACCCTGCACACCGCCCGTGGCAAGGTGCGCGCCAGCAGCCTGGTGCTGGGCTGCAACGCCCACCTCGACGAGCTGGAGCCGCGCCTGAGCGGCAAGGTGCTGCCGGCCGGCAGTTATGTAGTGGCCACCGAGCCCTTGCCCGAAGCTTTGGCCAGCAGCCTGATCCCGCAGAACATGGCGCTGTGCGACCAGAAGGTCGGCCTGGACTACTACCGCCTCACCGCCGACCGGCGCCTGCTGTTTGGCGGGGCCTGCCACTATTCCGGGCGTGACCCCAAGGACATTGCCGCGTACATGCGGCCCAAGGTGTTGAAGGTATTCCCGCAACTGGCCAACGTGCGCATCGACTACCAATGGGGTGGCATGATCGGCATCACCGCCAACCGTTTCCCCCAGGTCGGGCGCCTGAACCAGCACCCCAACGTCTATTACGCCCAGGGCTATTCCGGGCACGGGCTGAACGTGACGCACTGGACAGCGAAGCTGCTGGCAGAAAGCATCGCCCTTGGTCACAGCCACGGCCTGGATGTGTTCAGCGCCGTGCCGCACCTCACCTTCCCTGGCGGCAAGGCATTGCGCTCGCCGTTGCTGGCACTGGGCATGCTGTGGTACCGGTTGCGCGAAGCGCTGGGGTGAGTTCGGCGTGGATTTTGCGGCGCCCGGGAGATCGAGCGCCGCGCGGGCGGCGCTCGGTCTTCCAGGCACCAGATGATCCAAGGCGAGCACTTGGGATTAAACCCACTGGCCAACTGTCACGCACCTGCTAGCGTTGTTGAGGCCGACCTCTCAAGGATGCCTCTTCATCATGAAATCACTGCCTCGCATTACCCTGTTGTGCGCCGCCCTGCTTGCGGTGGCCGCTTGCTCCAGCAATCGCGTGGACCCCAAGGATTACTCCGGCTTCCTCAAGGATTACAGCCGGCTGCAGGAGGCCAAGAGCCCGTCGGGTGACCCGGTAATGCGCTGGATCGACCCCAAGGTCAACGTCAACCAGTACAGCCAGGTGTTCATCGAGCCCAGCCAGTTCTACCCCAAGCCGCAGCCGACAGCGGTGATCTCGCAGCAGACCTTGCAGGAGATCACCCGCTACTTCAATGAAGCTCTGCGCCGTGAAATGGGTAGCGTAGTGCCCTTGGCCAAGGGGCCAGGCCCCGGGGTGATCGTGGTGCGCCCTGCAATCACCGCGGTGTCTACCAGCAACGAGGGACTCAAGCCGTACGAGGTGATCCCTATCGCGCTGATTTCGGCGGGGGTGAACACCGCCATGGGTGGCCGTGATCAGGAGGTGGATGTCGGCGTGGAAGCAGCATTCCTCGATGGTGCCAGCCAGAAGGTACTGGCCCAGGTGGTACGCAAAGGTACCGGCCAGGAGCTGGAAAACGATACCCAGAAGCTGACCTTGAATGATGTCAAGCCAGTGCTCGATGGCTGGGCCAAGGACATGCGTGCGAGCTTCCTGGCGGCGAAGCAGAAAGCTCGCTGATGCGGTTTTGACCCGGTTGTTCAATGCGGTCGCTTGCAGGAGCACGCCTGCAAGCGACTGCGTTAAAACTCAGCACTCAACAAACGCAACAGCCAAACCGCCGCGCGAGGTTTCCTTGTAATTGGCATGCATATCCGCACCGGTATCACGCATGGTGCGGATGACCCTGTCGAGCGAGATGAAGTGCTCGCCATCTCCCCGCAGCGCCATCTGTACAGCGTTGATCGCTTTGACTGCAGCAATCGCATTGCGCTCGATGCACGGCACCTGCACCAGGCCGCCCACCGGGTCGCAGGTCAGCCCAAGGTTGTGCTCCAGGGCAATCTCGGCCGCATTTTCCAGTTGCGGCGGCGTAGCCCCCAGCACCTGCGCCAGGCCAGCAGCGGCCATCGAGCAGGCTGAGCCGACCTCCCCCTGGCAACCCACTTCGGCACCGGAGATCGATGCATTCTTCTTGCACAAGATGCCGACTGCCGCTGCGCCAAGCAGGAAGTCCACGACATCAGCGTCGCAGGCGTTGGGATTGAACTTCATGTAGTAGTGCAATACCGCCGGGATAATACCGGCGGCACCGTTGGTGGGCGCGGTAACCATACGCCCACCGGCGGCATTCTCTTCATTGACCGCCAGGGCGAACAGGTTGACCCATTCCATGGCGCCAAGGGTCGAGCCAATCACGTTGGGCTTGCCCAGTTCCTGCAGGCTGCGGTGCAGCCGCGCGGCGCGACGCTTGACGTGCAAGCCGCCTGGCAGGATGCCCTCATTGCGCAGACCGTTCGCCACGCACTCACGCATGGCCGCCCAGATGCGCAGTAACCCTTCCCGGACCTCGGCCTCCGGGCGCCAGGCGCATTCGTTGGCCATCATCAGTTGCGCCACGCTCAGGTCATGGCCCTTGCACAAAGCCAGCAATTGGGCGCCACTGTCGAACTCATAGGGCAGTCGCACTGCATTCGTTTCGCCTGCCGGCGCATCGATCTCGGCCTGCTCGACGATGAAACCGCCGCCCACCGAATAATACGTCTGGCACAACAGGCTACCCTGCCCGTCCATGGCCTCCAGGCTCATGGCATTGGGGTGATAAGGCAGGTTCTCGTCGAGCAGCAGCATGTCACGGCCATATTCGAAGGCCAGCGGATGGCTGCCATCGAGCATCAGGCAGTGCTCCTGCAGGGCCTGGCCTATACGCGATTCGATAGTGGCTGGGTCGATGCGGTCTGGCCACTGGCCCATCAGGCCAAGCAGGCACGCACGGTCGGTGGCATGGCCAACCCCGGTCGCCGACAGCGAGCCATACAGCCGCACCTCCACGCGCGTTACCCGCGCCAGCAGCCCCTGCTCGCGCAGGGCCTGGGCAAAGGTAGCGGCCGCCCGCATCGGGCCGACGGTGTGAGAACTGGACGGCCCGATGCCGATTTTGAAAAGGTCGAAAACACTGATAGCCATGCTAATGCCTGACCGTACCCTGATATGCATCCACAGTACGGTTGTCTGAAGAAATTGAGCGGTATTGCGATTTTGCGCGATACTGACGCGCTGACTCACGGATGACCAACGAAACTTTCTAAGCAAGGCTTTAGTGGTACTAAACGATGCGACGACAACTCAATGGTCAGATGTTCGTCTGGCTGCATGTATTCGCCTGCGCAGCCCGGCACCTGTCCTTCACCCGCTGCGCCGAAGAACTGCACATCACCCCGGGCGCGGTCAGCCAGCAGATGCGTCAGCTGGAAGAACGCCTGGGCTATCGGCTGTTTCTGCGTCGAGCGCGGGGCGTGGAACTGAGCGCCGAGGGGCAACGCCTCGCCCAGACTGTGGCCGAGGCCTATGGCAGCATCGAGGCCGAGCTGCTGCGGCTGGACGCAGGAGAAATTCGCGGCACGTTGCGCGTCCGTTCAATCCCCTCGTTCCTGGCCAAATGGCTCACACCTCGCTTACCGCGTTTTCAACAGCGTTACCCGGATATCGAACTGCGTCTGGTAGCCGAAGACAGCGCCCAGGCGCTGACCCCGGGTGACTTCGACCTGGCCATCGACCTGAACGATGGCAGTTACCCCGGCATGCTCTCGACGCCACTGCTGGACGAGCAGATCTTCCCGGTGTGCTCACCCATGCTGTTGCGCGGGCGCCCGCCGTTACACGGGCCCGCCGATCTGGCGCACTACCCGCTGCTGCACGACATCACTGCCTGGCGCGGTAGTTCGGAATATGCCGAGTGGGAGTTCTATCTGGAAGGCATTGGCGCCGTCGGGCTGGATGTGCGGCGTGGGCATACCTTCAACCGCAACCACCTGACCATCGAGGCCGCGATTGCCGGCATCGGCGTAGCGATCGCCCGGCGCACGCTACTCAACGACGAACTGGAGCGCGGCGCTTTGATCGTGCCGTTTGGTGTGCCGATCGCCAACCACAAGCGTTATGTGGTGCATTACCCGCCAGGTGGCTTGAACCAGCCAGGCGCGCGGGCAGTGCATGACTGGCTGGTGGAGGAAGCGCGTGTGTTCAGGGAGCTGCATCCGCTGAACAAGGAATAGCCCAACAGGTTCAATAGGCCTGTTTACCTGTGAACGCATTGAGCGTGCGCACCAGGATCACGAAGTCCAGCCACAACGACCAGTTGTTGATGTACTCGATGTCCGAGTCCACCCGCTGGATCATTTGCTCGATGTCTTTGGTCTCCCCTCTGAACCCGCGCACCTGCGCCAGGCCTGTCATGCCGGGCTTGATGTTGTGGCGGGCAAAGTAGTCGACGATATCCTGCGAATACAAGGTGTCGTGCTGCAAGGCATGTGGCCTGGGCCCGACCAGCGACATTTCCCCGGTCAGCACATTGAACAACTGCGGCAGTTCATCCAGGCTGGTACGGCGGATGAACGCGCCAATACGCGTGAGCCGTGGGTCGTTTTTCTGCGCCTGTTTGACCTCGCCATTCTCTGGCTGGTGAACGTGCATGCTGCGAAATTTCCAAATACGGAATGATTCCCCTGTCCAACCGGTGCGCTCCTGGCGGAAGAACACCGGGCCGCGGCTGTCGAGCTTGATAGCCAACGCAACCGCCAACAGCACCGGTGATGCGAACAGCAGAATCAAGGCTGCCAGCACCCGGTCCTCGAGGTTTTTCAAGAACAGACTCATGCCCGTCAGCGGCGTTTCCGACAAGGTCAGCACCGGAATGCCGGCAATTTCCCGCACGCTGTGGTTGATCAGGCGCAACGAGAAGATATCCGGTACCCAGTTGACCGCAATGCACTTGTCGAGCAACTTGAAATACACGTCATTGATGACTTCGGAGCCGCCCAATGGCGTTACCAGGTACACGGTGCGGATTGCATGTTGGGCCACCAGTTCGTCGAGGTCGGCAATGTGCCCCAACACTGGCAGGCGCTGTTTGCCCTCGGCATTCTCGCGCCCCTGCTCATCGGCCTTGTCGATCAGTACACAACCTAGCACCCGCTCGCCAAACCAGGGGTTGTTGCTGATCTTCTGGTACAGGAAATTGGCCAGGTCGCCGGCGCCAATGATCAGCGCATTGTCCAGGCGCGCATGCGCGCTAAAGCGTTTTTGCAGTTCGCGTACGGCAAAATGCAAAAACAACTGGGCGATATAGCCAATGACGAATAGCTGCCCCACCAATAGCCGCGAATAGGTTTCGCTCTGTTTGGTCAGGAAGGCCATGACCACCAGGAAGCAAAAGGTTGCCGACCAGGCTTTGAACAGGCGGAAGGCCTTGATCGAAAGCCCCACGTTGGTGCGATAAATGGCGTAATGATCATAAATCACGGCCAGTGCGCCAATCAGCAACAGCAGCATGATCACGTAATCGGAGGTGATGTAGCCGAACTGGTCGTAGATCAGGTACCAGGCGATACCGGTCACGGCAATGCCATCGAGGCCGGCCTGAATGGCGTTACTGACACTGCTTCTTCTCTGGAGTAAGGAACGACTGCTTCTGGGTTCGAAAACCATTTCAGACCTCATCAATTTGAGCGTAGCAAGTGCCTTCCATCAAACAGCAAGTCTTGAAACCAGCTTATGCAAAGCCAGTGAAGCAGGTTCGCGGGGCCCCCAAGCCATTGATCTCACTGTAGCAGCCACCCGCCGCTGGCGTGCCCGGAATCGCCGCTGCTACGCATTTTGGCCGATTCATACGGTGCGCCTGGCCGAAACCGCCGCCCGCCGGTACAACAACGTGCGCAACAGGAACAGCGGGTTACCCACCACATAACGCAGGAACAGGCGCTTGGGTTCGCGCAACAACCGGTACAGCCACTCGCCACCCAGACGCCGCAACCACTCGGGGGCCCGGCTGACCTTGCCGCCGAGAAAGTCCAGAATCGCCCCGCCGCAGACGATCAGGCAGGGCACGCCAATGGCTGCCAATTCTGCCGCTACCGCTTCCTGCTTGGGCATGCCCATGCCCAGTACGATCAGTTCGGGCTGCTGCTCGCGGGCCAGCTGCAGATAGGTTTCAACGTTGGCAAAACCATCGTGAACTGACACCGGCACAATGCCAAACTCGGCTTCACAGCGTTGTACCGCCTGGCCCAGATAAGGTTGCCGTGTGCCCCAGAAAGCGACTTTGCGCCCACGGTATGCAGCCATGAGGCGGGGAATGAAGTCGGTGCCGTTCATGTTCAGCCCAGGCTCCAGCCCCAACCGGCGATACAGGATCGCCATGCCAGAACCATCACGCAGCAGCACATCCGCGGCAGTTAGTGCCCCGCAGTAGGCGCCATCGCGCACCACCAGGTTCATCGCATGCGCATTGACGAAGCCCAGCACGGTGGCCGACTCCGGCGTGGCCAGGCGCTCGAGCAGGTGCTGCGCGGCAGCGTCGTCGACGACCACTTCCAGCTTTTCGATAACACGCTTCCAGCGATGTGGCCACTGTGCCATCAGTCGTCATCCCGTTTTGAACGCACCCATTCAACCTGGCGCTTGATCAGGAAACTCAAGTACAAGGGGACCTTTCTTGCCGCGTAGAACGGCGCGTACAACAGTACCGAGAACGGTATCAGCTCACGGCAGAAACGCGCCCAGGCCAACACCACGGCCAAGCCCAGCATGGCCAAGGCGGCAAGTGCCAGCCACGCCGGTGCCGCCAGGCCGAACAGCAGGTACGCCAGCCAGGCCAGCAGGTTAAGCCCGAGCAAGGACAACACCAGCAACGCCAGGGGGGGCACCAGCAAGTCCAGGGTCATGGCCGCCAGGCTGCCGTTGCGCTGAGTAATGGCAGCCAGCGCCCGTTTGGGCGCGTCGGCCAGCATCAAACCCAGATGGCCGTGCTCCCAGCGCGTGCGCTGGCTGTTGAGGCCTTGCTGGCTGAGCGGAAACTGGCTGGTAACCAATGCCTCGGGGCAGAACACAGGGGGCTTGCCCTGCTGGCAAAGGTCCAGGCCAAGCTTCACATCCTCGACCAGGTGACCATTGGCCAGGTTGATCAGGCTCAGGTCATGCCAACCAAACGCCATGCCTGCACCCATCAGCTGGCATGGCAGGCCCAGGCGCGACCAGCCGCGTGGCCGCACCAGGTTCTTGACGCGCCAGGCGAACTCGGCCACCTGCACCTTCAACCCAGCACCTGCCGGGGCACGCATCAGGTACAGCGACTGTACTGGGCGGGCAACTTCGCGGCAGCGGCGCGCCAGGCAGTCGATTGCCCCTTCGCCCACCTGGCAGTCGGCATCCACCACGATGACGACTTCGGGTGGCCGCTGAGCCAGGTGACGCACGCCAAAGTCCAAGGCGTAGCCTTTGCCGCGCAACCGCGTATCGTAGCGCTCGACCACTTGCGCACCAGCCTCTCGCGCGAGCTGGGCAGTGTCGTCCGAGCAGTTGTCCGCCACCACCAGCAAGCGGTCACCGTCCAGCAGTTGCGGGACAATACTGGCCAACGTCGCGCGAATGATCGAAGCCTCATCGTGGGCAGGCACCAACACCGCTACCGACGGGCGCCCGCCAGTGCCCTGGGGCTTAGACCGCGCCGGCAGGCAGGCCAGCAACACCTGCAGCAACAGCACCAACACCGGCACCAGGACGATGATCGCCAGCAGGCCCAGTAACCAACCCAATACACTTATCATGCGTATGCCTTGAAATAGCCGGCCAGCCTGGCCGCCTCGGTGTCGATGTCATGCCGCTGCAAGACTCGCTGGTAGGCCGCTTCGCCCATGTGCTGCAGCACTTCGGCCGGTTGCGCCAGGCAGTCGGCCATGGCTGCCGCCAGCTCGTCCACGGCACCGGCAGGGAATAACCAGCCGTTCTCGCCAGGGCGTACCAGCTCAGGGATACCCGCCACATAGGTAGTCAGCACGGGTCGGCGCAAGGCCATGGCTTCCATGATGACCACGGGCAAGCCCTCGGCGAAGCTGGGTAGCACCAGCGCACGGGCGGCAAGGATTTCTTCGCGCACCTGCGCGCTGCTGATCCAGCCGGTGATGCGCACCTGCGCCTGCAGGCCGTGTCGGGCAATCAACGCCCCGATCTCCTCGCGCATTTCCCCGTCACCTGCCAGCACCAGCTCGAAGTCGATTGATTGGGCCGCGAGGCGGTGCGCCGCCTCAAGCAGCAACAACTGGCCTTTCTGTTCGCAAAGGCGCCCGACACACACCAGGCGTGGTGCGCAAGGCACGTTAACCGGCGCCACATCATGGAAACCACGTTCCAGGCCGCAATGCACCACCTTCACCTTGCCCCAATGCTCGTGGGCCACCCACCGGTACAGTTGGCTGCGCCCGTACGAGCTTACCGCCGCGACAAAGGCGGCACGCCGCACCTTCTCACCCATGTGCAGGAACTGTGGTTTATCGAACTCTTCCGGCCCATGCACGGTGAAGCTGTAAGCCGGCCCGCCCAGGACGTTGGCCAGCATCACCACTTCAGTAGAGTTGGTACCGAAATGTGCATGCACGTGTGTCGCCTCCCCTGCCTGCAACCACTGCAGCACCTGGCAGGCCTCGGCCAGGTAGACCAGATGGTAGGGCCAGGCACGATCGGCCCGTAAACCAAGGCGCATGGCCAGCCACAGCGCCTGGAAAAACCGCCGCGGCTGCGCACGCAGCACTTGCCACGTAGGCCCCAGCAGCCCCTTCAGTCCGTCTTGCAGTACGTAGCAGGTCTTGTCCCGTTCGGTTGCATCCTCGGCATCCTGCACCTGGGCGTCCCACCCGCGCAGCGCTATACGCTGCACATCCATCCCCTGGCGCTCCAGCGCCAGAATTTCGCGACGTATGAAACTGTGGCTGACCTTCGGGTACTGATTGATGAAGTAAGCAATGCGCATACGAATCCAGATCCAAACCCGCTTGATGACGTACCTTCCCTGGCAACCTTCACTTCAGGCTGTCGACCACGGGAGGTCTGTCCACTGCCGATGCACTCACAGCAAATGCATCCCCCTGTTTTCCTTGTAGTCCAAGGTTGTGATTGCTGCTTGGCAATGCTGCCTGCAAGCGGGTAAAAACATCGTCGAGCAACGCCTCGCGGCGGCGGTACATCGCCCGTTTCTTCGCCGGGATGTCGGCTTGCGCCCGTTGCGCCGGGGCCAGCGGCAGGGTGAAAAAGTCCTCACGGTCAGACGCGGTGGCGCCGTGCTCCTGCCAGATCACGTCATAGTTGGCTGCAAGGTCCTGGCCCTTGTCGTTGCCAAAATACGGGTGTCGATGGTGCCGACAGGTATCGTTGACGGCATACAGCCGCGTCACACCCAAGCTCCTGGCCAGGCATTTCAATGCTTCGAGCAGCAGGCTGCGTGGGCGTAGCCCTTCGAAGTCCTTGGTCAGGTCGCGGTAGATGGCCAGCGAAGTTTCACTGTCGATACCTTTATGGATGCCCTGCACCGCACCGATGAACAGGCTTGGTCCACCCTGGCCATGGCCCAGGGTAAAGGCCAGGGATGCCACGCGCAGGTCGCCTTGGAACAGGTTCAACACCAGCTCGCCTTCGCGCTTGAACCAGATCGGCCGGTCCAGCACCAGGCTGCAGCCCGGCGAATGGCTGGACAGGTCACACAGCCGCAGGCTTTCGTCGCGCCCCAGCAGTAACAACGCCGGAAACTGCCCAGCCACCAGTTCGAAGTGCGTAGCCACCACATCCAAACGCTGTGGGGCCTCCCAACATTGGCTGATGTAAGGCCATTGCACGACACCAATGCAATCCACACCCAGCCGTTGCAAACCATCCGGGCCCAGCGCCGAGGTCATGCGCCGCATGAACCCGTTCAGCTCAGGCCACTGCCTGGCGATCTGCCGCGTCAACTTGTACTTGTTGTGCAACGCCCGCAACGAGTAACCCGGTTGCAAGGTGAACGCGCTTTTCACGAGGGTGCCGAGCATCATGGGTTTCTCTCACTTGTACTCGATCAAAGCCGATTTACCAGCCGCCAGGCGGTGGCGCAGGAACTTCAGCTGGCCGAGCATTTCCGGGAACTTGCCCAACACCAGAAACACCGCCTGCAGCCAGTTCTCGCGCGCCGACTTGCCACCACGGCGGGCCAGGCGCAGCGCCTGCAGTGGGTAGATCAACAGCAACAGCAGGCCCCAGCCGCCTGACACCAGGCAGGCCAGTACGATCAACACGGGTATGCCCAGCCCCCATATCCAGGCCCGGCGCGACTCGCGCAGCCAGTGCCGTTCGGGTGGCTGGCCATGCAAGTAGGCACCCTCGGCATAGGCATGCCCAGCGCGCAGGCTACGCCGCCACCATTGGCTGAAGCGGGTCATGCCGGCGTCGTGCAGGGTCATTTCGGCGGCCAGGCGCCAGACTTTCCAGCCGTTGGCCCGCAAACGCACGCACAGCTCTGGCTCTTCTCCCGCGATCAGGTCAGGGCGAAAGCCCTCAACCGCAGCAAAGGCATCTGCGCGCATCAGCGCATCGCCGCCACAGGCCTTGGCCTCACCGACAGGGGTGTCCCATTCAAGGTCACACAGCAGGTTGTACACCGAGCGCTGAGGGAAGCGCTCTCGCCGGCGACCACACACCACCGCCACTGCAGGGTGCTGCTCAAGAAATGCCTGCGCGGTGGCCAACCAACTGGCATCCACCTCGCAGTCGCCATCGACGAACTGCACCAGTTGCATCTGTGGCAACAGCTGCTGCAAGGCGGCGAAGCCTTCGTTGCGAGCACGTGCCGCAGTGAACGGGGTACTCATGTCCAGCGCCAGCACCTCCACCCCCAGGTTGGCGGCCAACTGCAGCGAACCGTCGGTGGAACCCGAGTCGACATACATGACCTTGTCCGCCCCCTGGGCCAACGAACGCAGGCAGCGCTCCAGGCGCTGGCCTTCATTGCGGCCGATCACTACCACACCGATCACAGTCGCCATGGGCCTCACTCGACTGGCGCTGCAGCAGCCGGTTGCCGAGCCTTGATGATGGCCGGTACCCCCACCGCCAAAGAATTGTCAGGCACATCCACCAGCACGACAGCATTGGCGCCGATGATCACGTTGTTGCCAATGCGAATGCTGCCGAGCACTTTGGCACCGGTGCCAATATCGACGTTGTTGCCGAATATCGGGGCAATCGGCTCCTCGACATTCTTCAGGCCCACCACCACGCCGTTGCGGATGCGGCAGTCGTCGCCAAAGCGGGCATAGCCACTGACGACAATGCCGCCAAAATGGTCGATGACGAAGTTGCGCCCGATCACCACTTCGCAAGGCAGTTCGATACCGGTGATGATCTGGACGAATTTGAACAGTACTTTGTAGATCAATGAGCACAGTTTGCGCAGCAGTGCCGGGCGCACGGTATAGCGCCAGCGGCCAAAGCGGTACACCAGCAATACCCAGAAACCCTGGGCGCCCCAATCCCCGCCATGGGCCCGCAGGTCGGCCCGAATATTCTCGAACATGGCTCCACCTACCTTGTCGGTTGGCTGGCGTACCGGGTCTTGTACAACAGTGACCAGGTTGCCCGGCAATGACGCCAGCAGGCCTGTATCGCGCCCCAGCCGCGTCGCTTCAACAGCGCCTTGAGTGCCAGCACCAGGTCGCCCAGGGTGACCAACAGCATGTGCAGGGCAAGCCCCGCCACCCCGTGATGCTTGCGAAAGTACAGCAACTCGCTTTCGATCTGGTAGGACGAGATCTGCCGGCTGGCCGCTTCCAGTTCCGCCACCGACTTGGAGCTTTCGCCACCGATGTGCACCACCGTGGTATGCGGGTAGAACACCACCTTCCAGCCAGCCTCCTTCACCCGTTTGCAGTGGTCCACCTCTTCGTAATAAAGGAAGTAGCGTGGATCGAACAAACCCACCGTGTCGAGCACTTCGCGGCGTACCAGGTAGAAGCAGCCAGGCAGCCAGTCGCACTCGCGCACCGAGGCATGGTCCCAGTTCATTTCGTCGACCATCTTCAAGCCAGGGAAGAAGCGGCCCAGCCCGGTACGCCCGACAAACACATTGAGCGGCGTGGGGAAGTAACGGCAACTGGGCTGCAAATCACCATCGCGCCCCTCCAGACGCACCCCCAACACGCCGCATTCCGGGTGAGCATCCATGTAGTCGAGGGTTTTTTGCAGGGAGTCGGCGGCAACGAAGGCATCGGTATTGAGCAGCAAGGCGTACTTGCCCTTGAGGTGCGCCAGCAGTTGGTTGTTGGCCCGGCCAAAACCCACGTTTTGCTTGTTGCTCAGCAGCAGTGCCTCGGGGCACACCTGGGCCATGCGCTGCACCGAGTCATCGCGCGAGGCATTGTCCACCACCAGGTAACTGGCCAGCCGTTCACTATCGGCCCGGCGCAGCGCATCGAACATCGGCTGCAGCAGCCCGGCAGTATTGAAGTTGACCACCATGACGTCCACGGGTTTGCTACCCATTCTTGCTGTCCCCGAAGAAATACTGGCGCCTCTGCGCCATCAACAACGGTTCAACTTCCGGGTCGTAGGCTCCCTTGCGCTGCTTCACCAGGTCGATCCACGGGTAGGATTCGCAACGTGCCTCGACCCGTTGAATCAACTGCTCGGTCGTGCAGATAAACACGGCCGGGTTACCACCATAGACGGTGCCTGGCGGCACATCCTTGGTCACCACCGCCCCTGCGGCTACGATGGACTCTGGCCCGATGGTCACGCGGGGCATCACGATCGCACCATGGCCGATGAAGCAGTTGTCCTTGATATCGATGAAGCCAACCGAATCGAGGTGCTTGCCGAAGCGGTGCTCGATCAGCAATACCACCCCGTCATGACCGATCAACGTGCAGTCGGACAACCCCACGCTGTTACCGATGCGTACCAGCGAAGGGTCAAGAAACTTGCAGCCTGTGTTGACGAAGAAGTTGCTGCCGACCGAGTGAAAATTACCCCACTTGGCGAGGTAGGCGCCCCACTCAAGCCCGGAAGGGTTGCAGAACCTCCTGTAAAACCTGCCCCCTCGCCCCGTTGCATGGGCATAGTGCGCCACTGCCTTGCGTATCCATCCCTTCATACTGCCTGGCCTCGCGATTCGAACAATCTGGAGTGTCCTGAGGCGTTCCGGTCTCGTTCTTCTAGGTGCTGACCGCAGCGCACTCAACCCATGTACAACCTGCATCACGCAGCGGCGCCGCTGGCCGCTCTCATCTTGCTATCGAGGTGGTCGGCCAGCCGCACGGCAAATTGCAACAGCGGCATGGTCGGGTTGGAAGCGCCGCCCTTGGCGAAGATGCTGCTGCCGGCGACATACAGGTTTTCGGTGCCGAACACTTTGCAATTGGCATCGACAACACCGAACTGCGGCGAAGCGGCCATGCGCGTGGTGCCCATGTGGTGGGCATGGGGCGCCATTTTCAGCGGAATCGAGGTGTCATAAACGAAGTCGTTCAGCTTGACGAAGCCCAGGTCCATGTCGGCGAACTGCTTGGCCAGTTCGCTGCCAATGCACTTGATGGTATGCCGGTCATCGGCGCTGAGCGCCCAGTTGACATTGACCTTGGCTACGCCCAGTGCGTCCTTTTCCTCCAGCAGCGAGATGCGGCTGTGCAGGTTGGGGAACTGCTCGATCATGGTGCTGATCACGCCGTCACCAGGGCAGCTGAACTTGGCGACGAAGGCGACCTTGCTGGCAACCCCCATGTCGCAGGCCAGGTTCTCCAGAAAGTGCTTGACCTCGGCAGTACGGCCATAGGTTTGCACATCCGCCAGCAAAGCGGCGGTGACATTGCCTTTACCGGCCTTGTACTCGTCGACGAAGGCATCGGTGGTGTAGTACTGGCGGGGCTCCGGGTCCTGCCCGGACTTGAGGATGAAGGTGCCCAGGTCGATGTTCAGGTGTTCCATGAAACACCCGCCGGCCAGCCCTTCCTTGTTCACCACACCGGCCGCCACCAGCGTCTCGCTGTTAAGCAACTGCCGGGCATTCTCGATGGCCCCCGTGGCCAGAATGAAGTTTCTGGCCACCAGGCGCTGACGATTGCGTTCAAAGTCGGACAACACCACCGCCGCCAGGTGGCCGGAAGCTTTGTCGAACTCAAGGTCCACGCAGTTGCAGTTGATGAACACGTCCAGGCCTTTGGTCTGCTCCAGTGCCGTGGCGTACTTTTGCGCAAAGCGTGTCGGCGTGCTGAGCAGAAACCGATCTGCCTCGAAGTCACCACCCGTCAGGCCGGTGTTCATGGCGCGAAAATCCGAGCCGGCAGGCAGGTCGACGATATCCATGGCTGCCGGCAGGTAACCTTCGATCTCCGAATAAGGAATAGGCCAACCCGGTAAATCACCCGGAGGGGCGATGGTAAAGTCCGAAGGGGTGAACGGCCGACAGCGCCCTGCCCAGTGGTTGGACGTGCCTCCCAGATAGCGCAGGCGAGTTTCCTCGGGATACAACTCCAGGCCCGTGGATGCGCAGGCGTACAGGCTTTGCGAATGCGGCGCATATTCGCGCCCACCGCCTTCGGCGAGCATCACGTTCCAGCCAGCGGCGGCCAGGCGTAAGCCCAGGGTAATGCCCGCCGGCCCGGCACCGATGATGCAGAAATCGTAGTTGTCGCGCAGCGCCTTCTGCTGCTGATAGTCCTTGATCATGCTGGCTCGTTCCGGAAATAACGGGACGGCAATACCCAACCGTTGATGACCACGAACCCAGGCTTTTCGAGCGGCTTGCCAGCAACGGCCGCCGAGGCGCCAAACACCGCGCCACCCACACCGAGCAAGACACAACTCTGGAGAAAGCCTCTACGGCCCAATTGCGCAGTACAAAAAGTGAGCTTCCCCATGATCCCGTGACCTGTACCCATGAAAGTTACACCCAGCGCGCCGCTTTACAGCCAGTCGAAAAAGGCCGTCAGCAACGCCCCGCAGAGCGCCCCGACCAGCAACATCGGCAGCACCACCAGCTCACGTTTGAGGCTGAACATATCCAGTTTGCAGTTCACATACACAACCAGCACCAGCGTTGGCACGGCATGCAGGGCAACCCCCCAGATCGCCCACTCCACACCACCAATCGCCAGCAACAGCGGTAGCAGCCCCCACAGCGAGACCAGGCGAATGATGTTGTCCATGGCCTGATACTTGGTCAGGCCCAAGGCAATCCACACCTGATGAGCCAATGTATAGCGCATAACGATGAACGACAGCGAAAGAATTGCCAGCATCGGGCCAGCTTCACGGTAGCGATCGTCGTACATCCAGCCGATCAGTAGCGGGCTGGCGGTCAGAAAACCACCGCAAATAAACAGCACCAGCAGGTCGACCAGCAGGCGGAAGCGGTGATACAGCGCTTTCAGGCGTTCCTTGTCGTCGGCCCGGGCCGCTTCACTGAACGCCGGCAGCGCCACGGCGCCCACTATTTTCATCAGCGCTGTCTGCACCGCGCCAAGGATCAGCACCGCAATCGAATACACCCCCAGTTGCGCCGCCGACATGCTGGCGCCAAACCAGATGCGGTCACCGTACATGGCCAGCACGCCGACCATCGACGACAACAGGATCCAGCGGCCAAACACGATCAGTTCGGTCAGCGCCGTGCGGTCCCAGCGCAGGTGGTTGTTCGGCCCCTCCAGGGCGGTATGGCCCAGCACGGTCCAGGCCACCGCCGACACCAGGCCCGAGACCACCAGTGCCCAGATCGAGTGGGTCAGCAAGCCCAGCACCAGCATCACCACCAGGCCGGCTACCTGCGAGGCCAGGTCGACCAGCACCACGCGCTTTTGTTGGAAAGTTCGTACAGCCACATCTATCTTGGTGGACTGGAACCCCCAGATGGCCGCCGACAGCCCGGTTATCGCCAGCACCATCGGCAGCACCGGGGCGGCATAGGTAGAGTCCGCTGGCCACAGCTCGGCCAGTTGAGCCAACCAGGCGCCCAGTGCCAGCAGCAGGGTCAGGGCGAACAGCAGGAAACCGCGAATGATCTGCACGGTCCAGGCGGTGTTGAGAAAATCCGGGTCGTCACCGCGGTGACTCTGGATGATGTTCTGCCGCAGGCCGACATCGGAAAGCAGATGCAGAAGTACCGAAACGGTGGTGGCAATGACCATCACCCCGAACATTTCCGGCAGCAGCAAGCGGGCCATGATCAGATTGCCGCCCAGGCGCATCACCTGAGAAGCCACCTGCGAGACCAGGTTCCACGACCCGGCGTTCAGGGCCCGCTTGCGCAGGCTCGCAGTGGCTGACGCATCAATCGACGGCATGACTTCATTCTCTGACTGATTGGCTAAAAGTCACTATAGTTTCAATTAGCCACGATGCTAGCCGTTGCCCACCGAAGGAAAGGTGTACATAGCCGATGCCTGAACATTTTCGTGCGTTGATCGTCATCCTGTTTTTGGCGAGCGTGGTCTTCCTGCTGGCGCGGCGGCCTGCCACCGACCTGATTCCGCTTGGCGACTACAAGCGCCGGCGCAATCTGTGGTTCCTGCTGACCGTGCTGGCCTTTGCCTCTCACAGCTTCTGGCTGTACCTGGGGGCGGGCGCGGTCATTTTGCTGCTTGCCGGGCGCCGCGAGCACAACCCCATGGCGCTGTTCTACATGCTGCTGTTCCTGATCCCGCCAGCGTCGGTGCAGGTGCCGGGGTTTGGCGTGGTCAATTACCTGGTCGACCTCAACCACATCCGCCTGCTGACCCTGTGTGTGCTATTGCCGGCCGCGCTGCAACTACGCCGCCAACCTGACACGCTGCGCTTTGGCCGCACCTGGGCCGACAAGCTGCTGGCGGCCGGCCTGGTGCTGATGAGCGTGCTGTATTTGCGCGAAACCACGCCCACCGACACCCTGCGCCAGGCGCTGTACCTGTATGTCGATGTGTTCCTGCCGTACTACGTGGCCAGCCGTGGCCTGCGCCAGATCAGCGACTTCAAGGACACCTTGCTGGCCTTCGTGCTCACCGCCTTCGTCATGGCGCTGATTGCCGTGGCTGAATATGTGCGCCACTGGCTGCTGTACAGCGCCCTGGTCGACGCCATGGGCGTACCATGGAGCATGTCCGGTTACCTGAGCCGCGGCGGCGCGCTGCGGGCCAGCGTCACCACCGGCCAGGCGATTGCCCTGGGTTATGTGATGAGCGTGGCGATTGGGTTGTTCCTGTTCGTCCAGGGTTATGTGCAGCGCCCGCTGCACAGGGCCATGGGCGCCCTGCTACTGGCCGCCGGGCTGTTCGCGCCGTTATCGCGTGGCCCGTGGATCGGCGTAGTGGTCATCGTGGTGGTGTTCATTGCCTTGGGCAAAGGCGCCGTCAAGCGTCTGGCGCTGCTAGGCGCGGCCGGCATGCTGGCGTTGCCGCTGCTGACCGTCGTGCCTGGCGGTGACAAGGTGCTAGACCTGCTGCCGTACATCGGCAACATCGAAAAAGAGAACATCACCTACCGCGAGCGACTGATGGACAACTCCTGGATCGTCATCCAGCGCAACCCGCTGTTCGGCTCGTTCGACTTCCGCAACACCCCGGAAATGCAGTCGATGATCCAGGGCGAAGGCATCATCGACATCGTCAACACCTACATCAACCTGGCACTGAGGGTCGGGCTGGTCGGGCTCGGCCTGTTCGTGGCGTTCTTTGCCGTGGTGCTGAGGGGCATCCGCAGAGCCATGCTCAGCTTCCCCGACAAGGATGACGAGCGAAGACAGCTCGGCCGGGTGTTGCTGGCGACGCTGATCGGCATTCTGGTGATCATCTTCACCGTCAGCAGCATCACCTTCATCCCGGTGGTGTACTGGTCAGTCGCCGGGCTGGGCGTGGCCTACATCCAGATGGTGCGCCGGCTGCACAACAGCCAGGCCATGGAACTGACCGAACCCGGCCTACTACCCAGGTAATTTCATGAACGTGCTTACCTTGCGTCATTTCGTGCGCCTTTCGGCCCTTGCCGGCCTGGCCCTGTTACCGTTGGCCGGCTGGGGCTCAGACTGGCAGGTCAGTGTCGATGAGCAGAATGGCCTGCCTACCGTGACACGCGGTGGCGGCCCGGTGATGAAGGCCAAGTTCGATTTCTGGGCCGCCAACTGGAGCTGGACTGGCTTTTATACCGACTTCAAGGTCAATGGCCCCTACCACTACACGCTGAAGGGCAAGAACAAGGAACTGGACTTCGACCTGCAGGCAGATATCCGCAAGGAACAGGCGCAAACCCTGAGCTGGGCCTTCGACCTCGACGCCCACAGCCAGCAGCGCGGTGTAATGGGAGGCGGCATGGTGTTCCAGTTCGACCCGGCGCAAATCGCCGGCGACATGGGCGCCCCGCAGCTGCTGCCCGACAACCGCGGCTGGACGTGGGGCAAGGCCGACCAGGGCCGGCGCATCGAGATGCGCTTCGACCCGCCACTGGCCAAGGTCTACTTCGAGCGCGGCAACCCGTCTGAGCTGCGTGCATTCCTCTACAAGGACCCGATCGCCGCCGGCCGCCAACAGCTCAAGGCCGTGCTCAACGTGACCGGCGACATCGACCTGGGCCCCACCCCCAACGAGCGCTTCGGGCTGGCCGACCCTGCCAGCTGGCCCGATGACCAACTGGATTGGCGCACCTCACCGGTGGACCTGTCATTCCTCAACGCCGCAGAAAAGCCCGCCGGCAAGCGCGGCTTCGTCAAGGCGGTCGGTGACCAGTTGATGTTCGCCGACAACACCCCGGTACGCTTCTGGGGCACCAACTTGTCTGCCTACTCGCTGTTCAAAAGCCCGGACGAAGAAATCCGCCAACAGGCCAAGCGCCTGTCGGCCCTGGGTTTCAACCTGGTGCGCCTGCATCACCACGACTCGCCCTGGGTCAGCCCCAACGTGTTCGGCGACGGCACCCTGGTGCGCGATACCCAGCAGCTCAGCGCCGAATCGTTACGCAAGCTAGACCTGTGGATCAAAGCGCTCAAGGACGAAGGCATCTACATCTGGTTGGACATGCATGTGCAGCGTGCATTTACCGCCAACGACAACATTGAAGACTTCAAGGAGTTGCCCGAGAAGGAAGGTCGCGTTGACCTGAAGGGTTACGCCTACGTGAACGACAGTATCCAGAAAGCGATGAAGCGCTTTGCCGAGCAGTACATGACCCATGTGAACGAGTACACTGGGCTGGCGTACAAGGACGACCCGGCCATCGCCGCCGTGCTGATCACCAACGAGAACGACCTCACCCAGCACTACGGCAACGCCCTGTTGCCAGACAAGGATGTACCACGCCACAGCGAACGCTACATGTCGGCCGCCAAGGCCTTCGCCAGGCAACATGACCTGCCCGCCGACCTCACCTGGCGTGCCTGGGAGCATGGCCCGTCCAAGCTGTTTCTCAATGACCTGGAGCAGCGCTTCAATGCCGACATGATCGCCCACTTGCGCGGCCTCGGTGTAAAAGTACCGATCGCGACCACCAGCACCTGGGGCGGCAACGGTTTGAGCGCGTTACCGGCGCTTACCGCAGGGGATGTCATCGATGCCCATAGCTACGGTGCCAATGGCCAGCTGGAGAAGAACCCACTGACCAGCGACGGCATGATCGACTGGATAGGCGCCGCCCAAGTGGTCGGCAAACCACTTACTGTCACCGAGTGGAACGCTGAACCCTTCCCGCTGCCCGACCGTCACTCACTGCCGCTATACGTGGCCGGTACCGCCAGCCACCAGGGCTGGGACGCGATGATGCAATACGCCTACAGCCAACAGGGGTTCAACCCCGGCTGGCGCACCGCGGACAACTGGCACGCCTACAACGACCCGGCGATGATCGCCACGCTACCCGCCGCCGCCCTGCTCTACCGCCGTGCGGACGTCAAGCCAGCCACCACTCGCTACGTGTTCGCACCAACACCTGCCACCCTCTACGATCAGGAAATCACTCCACGCAATTCAGTGCTGTTGCGCACGGCCATGGAAAAGGGCCAGTTGCAGATCGCGCTGCCACAAACACCGGAACTGCCTTGGCTGAAGCCTGCGGCTATCCCAGCAGGCGCACAGGTACTGCAGGACCCAGGGCAATCGCTGCTGCCCGCCGATGCCACCGAGTCGGTAACCGACACTGGCGAGCTCAAACGCAACTGGCAACAAGGCCTCTACACCATCGACACGCCGTTGACCCAGGCCGCCACCGGCTGGCTGGGCGGCCGCTCGATCAGCCTGGGGGCCATTGAGGTTAATTCGAAAACACCTTATGCCAGCGTCGTGGTGCAGAGCCTGGACGGTAAACCCTTGGGCCAGTCGCGTGAGCTGCTGCTTTCTCTGGGCACCCGTGCCATGCCCAAGGCCGATGACAAGACACCCTTCAATGTCGAACCCCTTGAAGGCAGCCTGACCCTCAAAGCGCCCGCTGGCCTGAAACTGTTCGCCCGCGATGCGCAGGCACAACTGAAGCCACTGCCGGCGGCGTACAAGGATGGGCAATACACCCTTACCTTCGACGGTCACTACATGTCCAACTGGCTGTTCTTGAAATAGAGCATATGGCCATCTACGCTCAGGTCACCTGTCGCTGATCATCCCACCTGCACGTTTCAGGGAGGGTTCGCTGCGTCTGTAAACAGCAGTTTCCAGGAGGTAGGGATGAAATTTCTGGTGGTGGGTGGCGCGGGTTACATTGGCTCGCACATGGTCAAGCACCTGCTTGCTGTGGGCCACGAAGTGGTGGTGGCAGACCTGGTCTGGCCTGGCCCGGGCATCCAGTGGGCCAAGCTCGACATCGCCGACGAGGCCGCACTGGATGTGCTGTTTGGCGTCTGTCGCTTCGATGCGGTGTTCCATTTTGCCTCGTTCATTCAAGTGGGCGAGTCGGTCAGCGCGCCCGGCAAGTACTACCAGAACAACGTCGCAGCCACCCTTGCCCTGCTGCAGGCCATGGTGAATGCCGGCATCAAGCACCTGGTGTTTTCTTCGAGTGCCGCCGTTTATGGCAACCCACAGTACGTGCCGATCGATGAAGCGCACACCAAGGGGCCGATCAACCCTTATGGGCTGAGTAAATGGATGGTCGAGCAGATTCTTGAGGACTTCGACCGTGCCTATGGCTTGAAGTCGGTTTGCCTGCGCTATTTCAATGCCGCAGGCGCTGACCCCGAAGGGCAGCTGGGGGAACGTCACGACCCGGAAACCCACCTGATTCCATTGATCCTGCAGGCGGCATCTGGCCGGCGGGAGGCGGTGACCGTGTTTGGCCGCGACTACGATACGCCGGATGGCACCTGCATACGTGACTACGTGCATGTTGCAGACCTGGCGGCGGCCCATGCGTTGGCAGTGGACTACTTGCTGGCAGGTGGCGAGCGTACCGCGTTCAACCTGGGCAACGGCTTGGGCTTTTCGGTGCAGCAGGTGATCGATACGGCGCGGACGGTGACCGGGCGGCAGATCAATGCCCTCGATGCGCCGCGCCGCGCTGGCGACCCGCCACGGCTGGTGGCTGATGCGAGCAAGGCGATACAGGTACTGGGCTGGCGGCCAGAGTTTGCCTCGCTGGAGCAGATTGTGCGGCATGCCTGGCAGTGGGAGTTGCAGTATCCCTGGACTGTGCAGCAGGGCTGAGGATCTTGGGGGCGCTTTGCGCCCCATCGCGACACAAGGCCGCTCCCACAGGTGCAGCGCAAATGGTCGATTTTTGCGCTGCACCTGTGGGAGCGGCCTTGTGTCGCGATGGGCTGCAAAGCAGCCCGACAATCAGTAATAGGTCCGCGGTTGCTCGTCCGCCTTGTTCAACACCGTCCCAATCAGGTTCACCGTGGCCAGGTGATGCAGGCAATCCTCGATTTCCTTTTTGTTGTTCATCCCGTTGGCCACCACCAGCAACACACAATCGAACTTGGGTATCACGGTGATCGCATCGTCCGAGCTGAGCAGTGGTGGCAAATCGAAAATGCAAATACGCGACTCGTAGCGGTTGCGCAAATCGCTGATCAGGTTGTTCACCTTGGGCGACGACAGCATCTCGGTGGACAGCGGGACTGGCACCCGCGTTGGCAGCACCACAAAGCGCGGCAAGGTCGGGTTGACCAGGCATTCCTGCAACTCGGCCTTGTCCGTCAGGAACTCGTTCAACGCCTGCTCCATGGGCAGGCCCAGGGTGCTGCCAACCTTGGGCCGGCGCAGGTCGAAGTCCACCAGCAACGCCGTCTTGGTGGTGTGGTGGGCAATACTCATGGCCAGGTTGATCGCCAGCACCGTCTTGCCCGCTTCAGGCGTTGGCGAGGTGATCGCCAGCGTGCGCCAGCCGTTTTCCTCCATGGCCCTGAGCACCTGCGTGCGCAGCAGGTCGATCGGCCCGTTCATGTTGGAGTTCTTGTTGTACGCCACGATGCGGTGGCGCTCCAGGTGGTCCGCACGCAGGGGCACCACCTTGGTATTCACGTAGTCGAACTGCCCCGGCACTTCTGCCAGCGCCGTACCGGGGGCGGGAGACAGTGCCTGGGGTGTGCCTGGGGTAACCTGATGAAGATTATTGCCAACAGCCGGCTTGGTCCTGTCCATCACTGCTTTCCCTATACAAACCGAGACATGACTTTGAACAACAGCACATCCAGTGGCATGTAGAACATGTGCACCAACACTACCATGATAGCCGCCAACGCCAGTGCCGCCAGGATCAGCCGGTTGCGCCAGCGCTTGCGCCTGGCCACGTCGGCCCTGGTATCGATATAGGGCACCGCAACCAAAACCCGTTTACCCAGCAGGTTTTCCAGGGCGCCAACACCGCGCACGCGCTGATTGAGCATTTCCATCAGCATCACCAGCGCACCGCCGCCAGCAGGTGCCAGCACCAGGCCAAGCGCCGCGATTTTCTTGCGGTTTGGCTTGATCGGCTTCTCAGGCAGCAGAGGGGGCTCCAGTAGCACGAAGCGTTCGGCCTTGTTTTCCTGCTCGAGGCTTTCGGTAATCTTCGCGCCCATTTCCTTGGCGCGGATTTCTTCATACTTTTTACGTGCGTTGTCGTGGTCACGCATCAAGGTCACCAACCCGCGCTCGACCTGCGGTGCTTCGAGGATCTCAGCTTCGTAGCCTTCCATCTTCTTGGTCAGCTCACGCTTCTGCTCGGACAGTGAGGCAATCCGCTCCTGGGCAGCGCTCATCTTGGCGCGCACACGGGCCACGTCGAGGCTGACCGTGGACGCTGCCGCCGTACGATCGCCACTGGCTTCGAGCGCCTGGATCTTGCGTTTGATCGCCACCACATCCGGGTGGGCGTCCTTGTAGCGGGTCAGCAGCCGGGCATACTCGGCCTTCAGGCTTGGCAGGTCCTGGGGTTGGTCGGCAGAGGCTGGCCTGGTGCCCTCAGTCGTTTTGGTCGCCAGGCCGGCATTGGCCGCGGACAGTTCCAGCTCCAGGTAGCGCAGCTCTTCCTGGGCAGCCTTGTAGTCACGGTCGACTTCGCGGAACTCCAGCTCCGAACGCGACAGCATGTTCATGCGCAGGGTCTGGTGCTCGGGCAAGGCATTGGCATGAGCCTGCTTGAAATCGGCCAACTGGTTTTCCAGGCTGGCCAGTTCGGCGCCCAGTTTGTTGGCTTCCTGGGTAAGAAACTCGGTGGTTTCGTTGGCCCGCTCGGTGCGCTGCTTGAGGTTTTCGTTGAGGAACAGCGTCACCAACTCGTCGGCGACTTCCTTGGCCACTTGCGCTTGCTTGTGCTCGAACGACACATTGAACGCCACGGTCGCTTCACCACGGCCACGGACAAAGGTGGTGAGGGTTTCGACCACGATGGCGTTGCGCATCTGGTCGATCTTGTCGCTTTCACTGAGGCGTTTGTCGGCGAACAGGTCGTACTTGCCGATGATGCGCAGCAGGTTTTCACGGGTCATCACCCGCTGGCGGATCACCTCGATGCGCTCATCGGCAAAGCTGGTGTTGTTGGTCGACACCAGCTCGGGCGAAATCTGCTGCGACTCCACCAGAATGGTGCCGGTCGATTGGTAGATCGGCGGCACCATCAAGGCGACGGCGACGGTCGCGACAAGAATGACTGCGGCACTCACCCCTAGCACCAGGGCTCTGTCCTTGATAATGGCGATGTAATCTCTGAGGGAGAGCTCGTAGTCAGACTTCATGGGGCCACCTGCCTGCGGTTCAGATGTCGGGGTACCTGTACGTCAACGTCAAACCAACGATCGTTGCGGTCGCATCCGGTACATGGTCCTGTTGCCGTTCCTTGTACATCAGTGACAGGCGCAGGTCCCAGTAAGGCGAAAACTGGCGGCTGGCCCATACGCTGTAAGTCTGCAGCGTGTTGGGCGACTGCCCTTTGCTGTCTTGCCAGGCCGCGTCGGCGCCCACCCGAGTCAGTTCGGCCACCGCGTAGCTCCATACACCACGCACCTGGTCCAGCTCGGCGAAACCGCCTTCGGCGCTGGCCACCGTGCTGCGTTCGGCGGTAAAGCTGGCATCGGCACGCGGGCCGGTGTACAGCAACGCAACCCCACCCTCCCCACGCCGGCCGCCGTCGTCACCAGACACCTGGTTGACGCCAATGTGGGCATCGGCGCTCAAACCTTCGGCAAGCTGGTACTTGACGCCGACTGCAGGGGTGTAGCTGTTGGAGGCGGTCGCGGTAAGGTCCTGCTCAGGCTCATAGCGTCGTGCGCCAAAGCGGGTGTACACATCAGCCCGCTCGCTCCAGGCGTAAGTCCAGGTAAATACGTTCGCCAGCTCCTCGTAGCCCGTCAGCGTACTGATGTCATAACGGGCACGGTTGTAAGTGGTTTCGTTGATCAAGGTGCTGCGTTCAGTTACCGCCTGGCTCCAGTTGCCCGTCAGGGTGTAGAGCTTTTGCGTACCGTCGGTGGTGATCACCCCGGTGTCCAGCACTGTCCCCGACAGCGTCGAGCTTTCGTTGTAGCGCGCCACCAGGCCGAACCGCCCACGCTCGGTGGTGCGCTGCCAGCCCAGGCTGATATCGGGATCTTCACGGTCATCGACTATATCCGTGTCGGACGAGCGCAACACATGCATGCCCAGCCCCAACCTCAATTCGTCACGGTCGAACGTACCGATCAGGGTGTAATCAGGCGCAATGATCGTGCGCGTTATGCCCTTCTCCCCCGAGGTCAGCAACAAAGGGTTGCTGTCATATTCGACGGATGTCGGTACCGCCACCGTAGACTGCCAATTTGCCGCCAGGACCGCGTCCGTAAACGGCAAGGCCAAGATTGCCGTTGCAATGCTAGTTGTTCTAAGAAGAGGCATTAAATGTTCTTATTAAAAGGCAAGATCAAGGAACGACCAGCGTATCGCCAGCCTGAAGTTGGATGTTGGTGGACATGTCCCGCCCAGACACCAGGTCCTTATATCGCACGGGCAGGATCTTTTGGGAAGCGCCTGCGCCACGGACCACCTTGATTTCGCTTTCGTCAGCAAACTTGTCCAGGCCACCCGACATGCTCAAAGCTTGAAGCACCGCCGTAGGGCCTGCCATTTGCACCGGCCCAGGCTTGATCACTTTGCCTTGTACGTAGACCATGTTGCCGGCGATGCTCTTGACGACAACGCTGACGTTAGGGTCGGGAAGGAACTTTTCGAGTTTGGCAGCCACCTGTTTTTCGACTGCCGTCACATCCAGGCCGGCGACATTGATGCGCCCGGCCAGGGGGAAGGTGATACTGCCATCGGGAAGAACGGTGGCTTCTTGACGCAGGCTGTCTTCCTGCCACACCGAAACCATCACCACATCGCCGGGGCTGAGCAGATAGGCAGCACTGCTCTGGTCGGCGTTACCGGCGCCAGACCACACCGTCAGCAGGCAGAACGCGGCAAACATTGAACGCACCATGAGGGTCCCTCCGGCCAAATGGCCCGACAAAGAGCACTGAATGAGAACAACACACCAACTCTCGCTCCGCTTCGCGACGTACCGCTGCCGCGATGGCCTCGACCTTCCTGGAGGCCCTTGCCTTGACGCTGTAGACGTGGGCTGCAACACCCTGCAGACATGGGTCTATATAGGCTACTGGGAATATAGCAACGGTTGAAGAATTCACAAGCCAGGTCTTGCGCTTGCGGCATGCATCCCTTCACATGCCAGGCATGCGGTTCAGATCTTTCTGCGGTTGGCAACGGCTACAAAGCCGATGACGGCAAAGGCAAAGAACCAGCCGGCAGTTGAAACAGGAATGATACTGTTCTGATTTATATACGAATCTGCCGCGCGCGCAGCGCCACTCAGCATTACCAGCAAAAACATCGATTTGATAATCAGAGTCGTGCGCATACACCCCTCCAGAAAACAGGAAAAATCAAATAGTTATTAGCGCGGTGTGGCGGGAGTTGTTTCTTTGTTGACTTGAGCTTATGGGCACAATGACATTACGTCAATGATCCGACACCATAATAAAATTCAATGGGCGATGGGGGCTTTCGTCAAAATATCGACATGCAATTTATGCAAGGGCGCGCTATCAGGGCGGAGGCTGCGTTTCACGGCTGAGAACGCATAGGGGGCATGCCCTGCCCCCAGAGGTTTCACTCGTCTGCGTGGTGAACCACGACCAGCAACTGCGCCGGCGTGACACCTACCGAGCGTAGCCGGTGCGGCGTCTGGGCGTTGAAATGAAGGGCATCGCCCTGTTCCAGCAGCACCCGTTCGTTCATGAAGTCCACTTCCACCTGGCCAGCATGCACGAACAGGAACTCCTCGCCCTGGTGTTCCTTGAACGTGGGGTCACTGAATTCGGAGGGTGGCTGGATCAGGAACGGCAGCAGGCTGCGTTGGCCGACCTGGCTGGTGAGGGCCGCGTATCCCGGCCCTTGCCCATCGCCTACCAACGCCTGGCGCTGGCCATGGCGCACCAGGCTGTAGCGGCTCTGCCCAGCCTGTTCTTCGGCGAACAGCTCTTCGACATTGACGTTCAGCGCCCGTGCCAGTTTCAGCGCCGCCGCGATCGAGGGCGTGTTGAGGCCGCGCTCGACCTTGGACAGGTAGCTTTTGGTCATGCCGGTCTTTTCGGCGAGCATTTCCAGGGTCATCCCCAGTTTCTTACGCAGCAGTTTCAATCGAATAGACATGTAACGCGTGTTTCCCAGGCTGAGGCAGCCATGATACGCGTCTGAAAGCTGACGCCAAGCCTGCAGGGATGGCCTTCAATCAAGGCATCACTGGCGGTACGTACTGCAACGTCGTACCCAGTGCCCACAGCAACACCAGCACCAACGGCACATGCACCAGCAACTGCACGAACGAGAAGCCGATCAGGTCGCGCGCCTTGAGCCCCAGTACGCCCAGCAGCGGCAGCATGTAGAACGGGTTGATCAGGTTCGGCAAAGCTTCGGCAGCGTTGTAGATCTGCACCGCCCAGCCCAGGTGGTACTGCAGGTCATTCGCCACCAGCATCACGTAGGGGGCCTCGATGATCCACTTGCCACCGCCCGAGGGGATGAAGAAGCCCAGCACCGCCGAATACACCCCCATCAGCACGGCATAGGTGTCATGGGTGGCAATCTGGGTGAAGAACAACGAAATATGGTGGGCCAGGGTCTGTTCGTCGACACCCTTCACCTGGGTGAGGATGGCGGCGATCGAACCGTACAGCGGGAACTGGATCAGCACCCCCGTGGTGGTCGGCACGGCACGCGCCACCGCGTCAAGGAAACTGCGCGGGCGCCAGTGCAGCAAGGCACCGAGCATGATGAACAACAGGTTGTAGGTGTTCAGCCCGGAGATAGCGGTAATCGCCGGCTTGGTGGCGAACTCCTGGTACAGCCAGCCAGCGGCCAGGGCCACCAGCAGCAGAATCAGGATGGGGCTGTGCTCCAGCCACTCACCTGGGCGGGTACGTTGCGGTGCGGGCGGCGCCGTGAAGGTGGGGTCGACACCACAGTCTTCAGCGCTGCGTGCACTGTTCGGGCCCGGGGCGGTGGCGTAGGCGATCACCAGCGAGACCACCACCAGCGCCGCCAACATCACGCCGGACTGCCAGAGGAAAATGGTTTCGGTGAACGGGATCACCCCAGTAATCGACAGGATCGAGGGTGGCAGGCTGGCCGGGTTGGCTTGTAGCTGCGCCGCCGACGATGACAGGCCCAGCGCCCACACCGCGCCCAAGCCCAGGTAGGCAGCCGCACCGGCGGCGCGGTAGTCCATTTTCAGGTCGGTGCGCCGCGCCAGGGCGCGTACCAGCAAACCACCGAACACCAGCGACAGGCCCCAGTTGAGCAAGGAGGCCAGCATCGATATCAGCGCTACCCAGCACACGGCCGAGCGACCGTTGCCGGGGATGCGCGCCAGGCGATCGATCAGACGCGCGGCGGGCGGCGAACTGGCAACCACATAGCCACCAATGACCACGAAGGCCATCTGCATGGTGAACGGGATCAAGCTCCAGAAACCGTCGCCAAACGCTTTGGCGGTGTCGGTCGGCTTGGCCCCCATGGCCAGTGCGCCAATGCACACCAGCAGCACCGCCAAGGCGGCGAACACCCAGGAATCGGGGAACCAGCGTTCGGCCCAGTTGGAGCAGCGCAAGGCAAAGCGCGCGGAACGGCTGTCTTGAATTTCAGCGGCCACAGTTGAATTCCTTTTATTGGTTTTATGAGGTGACACGTGTTGCCAGAAAACACAAAACCCTGTGGGAACGGCCATGCCCGCGAATGCATCGGTAAATTCACCGCAGCATTCGCGGGCACGCCCGCTCCCACAGGGTAGGATCGTGTAATGCCTTAGAAGGTCATTTCCTTCACATCATCCGGCACGATCAGCTTGCCGGCGGTTTTCTCGATGATTTCCTCGACGCTCACCCCCGGCGCAGTCTCGCGCAGGATGAACGCGCCGTCTTCGATTTCCAGGTAGGCCAGGTCGGTAAGCACCTTGCGGATGCAACCGGCACCGGTCAGCGGCAAGCTGCACTGGGGCAATAGCTTGGACTCGCCATCCTTGGAGGCGTGGGTCATGGTGACGATGATGTTGTCGGCGCCAGCCACCAGGTCCATGGCGCCACCCATGCCCTTGACCAGCTTGCCCGGGATCATCCACGAGGCGATGTTGCCCTGCACGTCCACCTCGAAAGCACCCAGCACGGTCAGGTCGACGTGGCCACCACGGATCATGGCGAACGATTGTGCCGAATCGAAGATCGAGGCACCGCGGCGGGCGGTGACGGTTTGCTTGCCGGCATTGATCATGTCGGCATCGATAGTGCTTTCGGTCGGGAATTCGCCCATGCCGAGCAGGCCGTTTTCCGACTGCAGCATCACATCCATATCGGCCGGTACATAGTTGGCCACCAGGGTCGGAATGCCGATGCCCAGGTTGACGTAGTAGCCGTCCTTCAGTTCACGGGCGACGCGTTGTGCCATCTGTTCGCGGGTCAGTGCCATGGTCAGGATCTCTTTGTTGTTCTGGTGATGGCGCTCAGGCCTTGACGGTGCGCTTTTCGATACGCTTTTCGAAGGTGCCGACGATGACACGGTCCACGTAGATGCCCGGGGTGTGGATTTCGCTGGGCAGCAGCACGCCCGGCTCGACGATTTCTTCCACTTCGACCACGGTGATCTTGCCGGCGGTGGCCGCCAGCGGGTTGAAGTTTTGCGCGGTGTTGCGGTACACCACGTTACCGTAGTGGTCGGCCTTCCAGCCCTTGACGATGGCAAAGTCACCGGTGATGGATTCTTCGAGGATGTACTTGCGGCCCTTGAACTCGCGCACTTCCTTGCCGTCGGCTACCGGTGTGCCGTAGCCGGTGGCAGTGTAGAACGCCGGGATGCCGGCCCCTCCCGCGCGCATTTTTTCGGCGAGGGTGCCCTGCGGGGTCAGTTCCACTTCCAGTTCGCCGCTGAGCAGCTGGCGCTCGAACTCGGCGTTTTCGCCCACGTAGGAGGCGATCATCTTGCGGATCTGCCGGTCTTCCAGCAGCACACCCAGGCCGAAGCCGTCGACGCCGCAGTTGTTGGAGACCACCGTCAGGCCCTTGACGCCACGCCGCTTGATTTCGCTGATAAGGTTTTCCGGGATGCCGCACAGGCCAAAGCCACCGGCCAGTACCGTCATGTTGTCGGTCAGGCCTTCGAGGGCCTGTTCATAGGTTGCAACGCGCTTGTCCAGTCCGGCCATGCTGATCCGCCTTTTGTAGTTGTTGAACCGACGAGGCTGTCGGTGAGCGTGTGCAGACATCTTCACCGCAAGCGACTGATTTGTTAATTTTGTTTTCGTCATCGATTGATAACTTTTACAAAACAAACAATAGGCCCGACATGAACGTCAAGCAACTGCGCGCCTTTGTCGCCGTGGCCAAGTACCAGAGCTTCGCCCAGGCCGGTGAACACCTGCATGTTTCGCAACCGGCCTTGAGCCTGACCATCAAGGCCCTGGAAGAAAACCTTGGCGGCGCCCTGCTCAGCCGCACCACGCGCAGCGTCAGCCTGACCGCCGAAGGCGAAGTGCTACTGCCACTGGCACGGCGCCTGCTGGCCGACTGGGACGACACCGAAGAGATGCTGCGCCAGCGCTTCACCCTGCAACTGGGCCGCGTGTCGGTGGCGGCCATGCCGGCCTTCGCCGGCAATTTGCTGCCCCATTCGCTCAAGGTGTTTCGCCAACGCTACCCCAAGGTCAACGTCACCGTGCATGACGTGATCAACGAACAGGTACAGGAACTGGTTCGCCATCGCCGCGTCGAGCTGGGCATCGGCTTCGAGCCGGATAACATCGATAGCCTGGACTTTCACCCGTTGTACATGGACCGCTTCGTTGCAGTGCTGCCCGCCGACTCACCCTTGGCACTGCTGCCCCAGGTCAGCTGGGCACAGCTGATGGCCGAAGATTTCGTGGCCCTGCAACGCCCTTCGGCGGTGCGCCTGCTGATGGAGCAGAATGTGGCGGCCCAACACGGCAAGCTGGCAGTGGCCTTCGAGAGCCACCAGCTGACAACCATTGGCCGCATGGTCGCCAGCGGCCTGGGGGTCAGTGCCGTGCCGGCGCTGTGCATCAACCAGATGCAGGAGCTGGGCGCCCGTTGCGTGACCTTGGTCGAGCCTGTCGTCGAACGGCGCATTGGCGTGATTGCGCTCAGCGAGCACCAGCTTTCCACCGCAGCGCAAGCGCTGCTTGAAGTTCTGCTTTCCAATACCCGCATCCCGGAGGTGACATGCGTTATGTGAAACTGGCAGGTACGCAGGTCCCGGCCATCGGCCAGGGCACTTGGTACATGGGGGAAGACCCTGCGCGCAAGGCTGACGAAGTGGCGGCCCTGCAACAGGGTATCGAGCTGGGCCTGAACCTGATCGACACCGCCGAGATGTATGCCGAAGGGGGGGCGGAAGAAATCGTTGGCCAGGCCATTGCCGGGCGCCGCGAGCAGGTGTTTCTGGTCAGCAAGGTCTACCCGCACAATGCCGGCCGCCGCAACATGTCGGCCGCCTGCGAACGTAGCCTCACGCGCCTGGGCACCGACTGCATCGATCTTTACCTGTTGCACTGGCGAGGCCAGCACCCGCTGGAGGAAACCGTCGAAGCATTCGAACGCTTGCGCGAGCAAGGCAAGATCAAGCGCTGGGGCGTGTCCAACTTCGACGTCGATGACCTGCGCGAACTGCACAACCCTGACTGTGCCACCAACCAGGTGCTGTACAACCCGGCCCAACGTGGCATCGAATTCGACTTGCTGCCGTGGTGCGAAAAGCGTGCATTACCGACCATGGCCTACTGCCCGCTGGCCCAAGGCGGGCGCTTGTTGCAACACCCGGTACTGGCAGAAATCGCCGAGCGCCATGGCGCCACACCGGCCCAGGTCAGCCTGGCCTGGGTGACCCGTGATGACGGGGTGGTTGCCATCCCCAAGGCGGTGACGCCCGAGCATGTGCGGCTGAATGCGGCTGCGGGTGCGCTGACCTTGACCCGCGAAGACCTGCGAGCGATTGATCGGGCGTTCCCGGCACCCACGCGCAAGCAGCGGTTAGCGATGGTCTGAGTGGTAGCACTGCTAATTGTATGAGCGGCCTTGGGCCGCTCATACAATTAGCGTACGGTTAATGAAAATCCCGGCTACGCACATCCAGCCCTTGCAACAGCGGGCTCACATCCTCCAGCCGCCGTGCAATCAAGTGCCGCACACCATTCTCCTGCTCCAGCCGCCCACTGACCTTGAGCAGCTGAGACCCCACCAAGGCCCGCCGCTGCCGTTCGGCAATGTCCCGCCACACCACCACGTTGACCATCCCGTGCTCATCCTCCAGGGTAACGAAGGTCACTCCACTCGCGGTCTGGGGCCGTTGGCGGCCTACTACCAGCCCGGCCACGGCAATGGTGTCGCCATGCTCGACACCTTGCAGCTCACTCGAGCTACGACACCCCAGCGCCCTCAGGCGTGAGCGCAGCAGGGCCAGTGGATGCGGGCCAAGCGTAGTACCGAGGGTTTGATAATCGGCTACCAGGTCCTCGTCCACGGTAGGTGCAGGCAAAGCCACCGCCACTTCCGGCAAGGCTTGCACGTCGGCGAACAACGGCAGCTGCGGCTGCACCGCTGCCACCTGCCAGCGTGCCTGATGCCGATCGCTGGCCAAGGCCCGCAGCGCTCCGGCATCGGCCAGGCGGGCTCGGGCCCGTGAGTCGAGCCCGGCACGCAGGCACAGGTCTTCGACGTCGCGCCATGGCCGTTGCGCCCTTGCCTGCTGCAAACGCCTGGCATCGGCTTCGGCCAGGCCACGCACAAGGCGCAAGCCCATGCGAATGGCCAATGTGCCATGCTCATCAGGCTCGAGGGTACAGTCCCATTCACTGTGGCAAACGTCTACGGGCCGCACCTCGATACCCTGGCGGCGAGCCTCCTGCAGCAACTGGTCAGGGCTGTAGAAGCCCATCGGCCAGCTGTTGACCAACGCACACGTGAAGATCGCCGGCTCATGGCACTTCAACCAACTGCTGGCGTAGCACAGCAGGGCAAAACTGGCCGCATGCGATTCAGGGAAGCCATAGCTGCCAAAGCCCTTGATTTGCTCGAAGATGCGCTGGGCAAACGCCAGCTCGTAACCGTTGCGCAGCATGCCCTGTACCAGCCGCTCGCGGTGCGGTTCCAGGCCCCCATGGCGCTTCCAGGCCGCCATGCTGCGGCGCAACTGGTCAGCCTCGCCCGGCGTATAGTCGGCTGCGACCATGGCCAGTTCCATCACCTGCTCCTGGAATAGCGGTACACCCAACGTACGTTCGAAGACTGCCTTGAGTTGCGCGGACGGGTACGTCACCGGCTCCTGTTTCAGGCGCCGGCGCAGGTACGGATGAACCATGTCGCCCTGGATCGGACCGGGGCGGACGATGGCCACTTCGATGACCAGATCGTAGAACGTGGTGGGCCGCAGCCTGGGCAACATGGCCATTTGCGCGCGTGACTCGATCTGGAACACACCCATGGTCTCGGCGCGGCTGATCATGGCGTAGGTGGCTGGGTCTTCGCTGGGGATGGTCGCCAGGGTCAGCTGCCGGCCACGGTGGCGCTGCAGCAGGTCGAAGCAACGGCGCAAGGCACTGAGCATGCCCAGCGCCAGCACGTCGACCTTGAGCAAGCCGACCATGTCCAGGTCGTCCTTGTCCCACTGGATCACCGTACGCTGCGCCATGGCCGCATTCTCCACTGGCACCAACTGGTCGAGCGGTTGCTGGGAGATGACGAAGCCACCTGGGTGTTGCGACAGGTGCCGGGGGAAGCCGATCAGTTCACCAGCAAGTACCAGCACCCGCCGCAGCGAAGGGCTGCCGGCCTCAAAACCGGCCTCGGCCAGGCGCTGCTCATCGGGTATACGGTCGCTCCAGCGGCCACAGCACTTGGCCAATGCATCCACCTGGTCGGCAGGCAGCCCCAGCACCCTCGCCACATCCCGCACAGCTCCGGCGGCATGATAGGTGTTGACCACCGCCGTCAGTGCTGCACGGTGCCGGCCATAGCGGCGGAACACGTACTGGATCACTTCTTCGCGTCGGTCATGCTCGAAATCCACATCGATATCGGGCGGCTCGTTGCGTTCGCGAGACAGAAATCGCTCGAACAGCAGGTGATGCTCCATAGGGTCGAGTTCGGTGATGCCCAGCACGAAACACACTACCGAGTTGGCTGCCGAGCCACGGCCCTGGCACAGAATGCGCTGGCTGCGGGCGAAAGCGACAATGTCGTGCACGGTCAAGAAATAGCTTTCGTAACCAAGCTCTTCGATCAACGCCAGTTCCTTGGCCAGCACATCGCGCACCTTTTCACTTGGCCCGTTTGGCCAGCGCAACGGCAAGCCCTGCTCGCACAGATCACGCAACCAGCTGGCCGGGGTGTGGCCCTCGGGCACCAGTTCGCACGGGTACTGGTATTTCAATTCGCTGAGGTCGAATTGACAGCGCTGGGCAATGGTCAAGGTCTCTGCCAGCAAGTTGGCCGGGTACAGTTCCCCCAGTTGCGCTTGGCTGCGCAGGTGCCGCTCGCCGTTGGCAAACAGAAAGCGCCCGGCCTCGTTTACCTGGCAATGCTGGCGGATGGCAGTCATGCAGTCCTGCAAGGCACGGCGGCCTCGCACATGCATATGTACGTCGCCACAGGCCACGGCGCGCACGCCCACATCAGCCGCCAGTGCCTGCAGACGCTGCAGGCGCATGGCATCGTCACAGCCCCGGTGCAGGTGCACGGCCAGCCACAGACGCTCGGCGAATACACTGCGCAGCCATTCACCGGTGGCTTTATCAACACTGTCGTCGGCCACCCACAAGGCCAGCAGGCCTTGATGGTGCTGCTGCAGGTCGTCACGAAACAACTGGTACTCACCCTTCTCTGTCCGCCGCCGGGCACGGGTGATCAGTGCGCACAGGTTCTGGTAGCCGGTCAGGTTCTCGACCAACAGCACCAGCTTGGGCCCGTCGTGCAACTGCACCTCGCTGCCGACGATGAGCCGCAGCTGATGCGCCTTGGCGGCCTGCCAGGCGCGCACGATACCGGCCAACGTGCATTCGTCAGTAATCGCCAAGGCCTGGTAGCCTTGTTCGCGCGCGCGCCGGAACAGCTCATCGGCACTCGACGCACCGCGCTGGAAGCTGAAGTTGGACAGGCAATGCAGCTCGGCATAACCCGGCGTGTTCATGCGAACCAACCCTGCAACCACAGTGGGCCGGCCTGGCTCAAGTCGCGGTAGGCCCAGCCGCGCAGGCCGTCACGGGTTTCGATATGGTAGTAATCGCGTCGCACATCGCCGCCATCCCACCAGCCGGATTCGATGCGTTCAGCGTAACCCTGCACCTGATAGCCGGCGCCATCCAGCGCCATCGGTGCCGGCAGCAGCCAGCCTGGGCGACTGCCTGGGGCAACCGGCATGTGGCCTTGAGCGCCCTGCTCTGCCAGTTGCCAGGCGCATTCGGGGCGGTGATCGGCTGCCGCGCTTAGCCCCTTGACGGCCTCATCCCCCAGGCGCGCGCGCAGCCGCTCACGCAATTGCTCCCAGGGTTGCGCCTGTTGCGCCCGAGGGTCGAACAACGCCTGATGCTGTGGCACGAACGGTGGCAAGTCTTCGGCCACCAGCCGCAGGTTGCGCACCGGTGCGGGTATGCGTAGCGGCTCCAGGCGGCCACGGGCCAATTCGAACAACATCGACGCATCGCGTTCGGCCGCCAGCAGGCCAACCTTGAGCACCGTGTCTGGCCCCTCGGCATGCTCCAGATACAGGCAAAAGCGCTGCACCCCGCAGTCGCGCCCGGCCAGAAAGGCAGCAAGGTCGTTGAGCATGCGCCGCAGTGGGAACAACAGCGCCTGGTGCGATTCGACGTCGAAGTTCAGTTCGAGACGGGTTTCAAAGCGGTCCGGTGGCCGATAGAAGTCCAGCCCCAGGTTGCGCAGGCCTAGCAGTTGGTCGAGGTGCAACTGCACCTGGGCAGAAAAGCGTCTGGCCAACGTGTCGCGCGGCAAGGCCACTACCTGGCCCAGCTGGCGCAGGCCCATGCGGGCAAAAGCTTCGGCGGCTTCTGCCGGCAAGCCGACACGTGTGATGGGCATGCTCAACAGCGCTGCACGGGTGGCCTCGGCATCGCTCACGGCCAAGCCATCGTGCCCATTGGCAAGCATGCGAGCCGCCACCGGGTTGCTAGCCAGAACGATGCGTTGGCGCAGGCCCAGTTCTGCCAACTCCTGGCGCAGGCGCGCCTCGAACAAAGGCCAGGGGCCGAACAGTTGCAGGCTGGAGCCTACTTCCAGCAACAGCGCCCGAGGGTAATGCAGGCTGACCTGGGCACTGAAGCGGTAAGCCCAGGCTGCCAGCAGTTGCTGCACCTGGTCGATGCGTTTTGGGTCGACTTCGACGCAGGTGAAGCCATCCGCCAGGGCACGCGCTGCAGTCAGGGTTTGCCCGGCTCGCAGGCCCAGTGCAGCGGCGGCCATGTTGACCGACTGCAACACACGTCGCTGAGTCGGCCCACCAATGAGTACCAAGGGGGTATCAAGGTCGTCACGCTCACGCAGCACGGTATCCAGCGCAAGCTGGGGGAGCAGAATGCAAGCCCAGAGCATGGCGCATCAGCCCCGCCCTGGGCAGGCAATGGGCAGCGCTGGAGGCATGCCACCACGGCTTTTCAGCACGCGCCATTGTGCCGGCCGAGTGTCGACGGCAATGCGCAGTGCTGCCGGTGAAGGGTTGTGCGCCGCCTGCTGCGGCCTGCAGGCGAATGCCAACGCCTGACCGGTTTCGGCGGCCACCTGCAAGCGCCGCAGGGCGCGGTCATCGGCGCGCTCCGGCCAGCACAGCACCGCCGCACAACTGCCCGAGCGCAGGCACTGCTCGGCGGCCCACAGGGCATCGGCAGGTTCGGCGTCCACTTGTACCAGCCAGCGCAGGTCCACACCTGCTGCCTGCCAGGCCGGTGCGTAAGGAATGAAGGGCGGTGCCACCAGCACTACGCGGTTGGCATCTGCACTCAGCCGGGCCAGGGTTGGCCACAGCAAGTGCAACTCGCCACAGCCGGGGCTGGCCAGCAACAGCTCGCTCAGTGCTGCCGCCGGCCAGCCGCCTTCGGGCAAGCGTGCGTCGAGGGCCGCATGGCCGGTTGGCTGCAACCCGAGTGGCCGCGCCTCGGCCTGCCGACCGCGCCAGATCCGGCGCTGGTCGAGCAGCCTGTCGAGGTCGACCACCGCGCCCATCAGTCGCGCCTCAGCAGGCCGCAGAATACGCCTTCGATGAAGAATTCCTGTTCTGGCTGCACATCGATGGGCGCATAGGCCGGGTTACGGGGCAACAGCCGGTAATTGCCACCCTGGCGTTGCAGGCGCTTGATGGTCACTTCGCCGTCCAGGCGCGCCACCACGATCTGCCCGTCACGGGCGTCGGCCTGTTGCAGGATGCCGACCAGGTCACCGTCGAAGATGCCGTCGTCGATCATCGAGTCGCCACGCACTTTAAGCAGGTAGTCAGGGGTGCGGCGGAACATGCTGGGGTCGAGCAGCAACTGTTCGTGGATATCGAGGTCCGGGCCTATGGGGGCGCCTGCCGCTACCTGGCCCAGCACCGGGATTTCGAGAATCTCCGGCCGGCGCAACGGTTCGGCCAGGCGAATGCCCCGCGCCTGGTTAGGCGTGACATCGATGTAACCGGCTTGGCACAGGGCGGTAATGTGCTTGCGGGCGACGCTGCGCGAAGCAAAACCGAAGCGCGTGGCGATATCGGCCAGGCTTGGCGGCTGGCTGTGCTCGGCAATGCGCTCGCGGATGAATTCGAAAATGGCGCGGCGCTTGGGGGTAAGATTGTCCATGGAGCACATTTGTACTCTTTTCGTGGCGCGCTGACCAGCCCCCTTTGTCGTCCACTTTGGTTATGATCCCTTGGCTTGTGTTTTTTTGATCTGGATATCCCATGCTGACCGCCCTGCTGTTCGACCTCGACGGAACCCTTACCGACACCGACACCCTGCACCTGCAGGCCTTTCGCCAACTGCTGCGTGAGCACGACGGCCGTGAGCTGAGCCAGGCGCAGTTCGATGCTCAGGTCAGTGGCCGCGCCAATGGTGAACTGTTCGCCGAGCTGTTCAACGGCGCCAGTGTCGAACAGTGCCAGGCGTTGGCCGACCGCAAGGAGGCATTGTTCCGCGACCTGTCGCCGTCACTTGAACCCATGCCAGGCCTGCTGCGCCTGTTGGAGCACGCCCAGGCCCATGCCATCGGCATGTGTGTGGTGACCAACGCACCGCGACTGAACGCCGAGCACATGCTGAACGCCATGGGCCTTGGCCAGCGCTTTGAACATGTGTTGGTGGCCGAGGAATTGGCGCGGCCCAAGCCAGACCCTCTGCCTTACCTCACCGGGCTGCAGCAGCTGGGTGCCGAGGCCAGGCAGGCGCTGGCTTTCGAGGACTCATTGCCGGGGGTGACCGCTGCCAGTGGCGCGGGGATCTTTACCGTGGGCGTGGCAACGACGCAGACCGCTGAACGTTTGCTGGCGGCGGGTGCACAGCTGGTGATAGATGACTTCAACGACCCTGCACTGTGGGCCCTGATCGAGTCCATGCAGTAAGCATCTGGGGCCCCCATGCTGATCGACGAAGAACTGACCCTTAAAAAGCTGGAAACCTTCCTCGCCTTCATGCGCACCGGCAACCTCGGCCGCGCCGCCGCCGAGCTGTCGACCAGCGCAGTCAGCGTGCACCGTGCCATCCATTCGCTGGAAAGCGCGCTGCGCTGCCCGTTGTTCAAGCACGAAGGCCGCCAGCTGATCCCGCTGGAAAGCGCCTACGTGCTGGAAAAGAAAGCCCGGCAACTGATTCAGGACGCCGAGCAGATGGTGCGTCAAACCCGCGAAGCAGCCGGCTTTTACGCCGAGCGCTTCCGCTTGGGCGCACTCTACTCGCTGACCGTGAAAACCGTGCCAAAGCTGGTCATGGGCCTCAAGCTGCGCCGCAGCGAACTGAACATCGACCTGACCCTGGGCTCCAACGTCGATCTGCTGCAGCGCCTGAAGAACCACGAACTGGAGGCCATCCTCGTCTCCCTCGACGAGAGCGCCAGCGACCCGGCCTGCGAGCAACTGCCGCTGTTCTCCGACGACATTTTCCTTGCCGTACCTACTGATTCGCCCTTCGCCGGGCAGGCCGAGGTAGACCTGGCCGACCTCGCCGACTCCACTTTCATTACCCTGACCCAGGGCTTCGCCACACACCGCGATGGCGCCCGGGTGTTCCAGCAGGCCGGGTTCGAGCCGAAGGTGGCCATGCAGGTGAACGATATCTTCACCCTGCTGAGCATGGTCAGTTCAGGCGTGGGCTTCGCCCTGCTGCCTGGGCGCATCGCGGCGGTGTACGAGAACCGCGTCAGGTTGATTGCCTTGAAGCCGCAATATCGCCTGCAGCAGCACATTGGCGTGGTGTTTCTGAAGGCGCGCGAGCGGGAGCCAAACTTGTTGGCGTTGTTGGCAGAGTGCCGAATGTACAGCCGAGATAACTGAACCTGCGCCAGCAACGGCCAGCGCAGGTTCATGGGGTCAAAGGTCGTAACGCAACGCCAGGCCTACCGTGCGCGGGGCGCCCACATCGAGGATGTCGCCACTGCGATTGTTGGTGATGTATTCCTTGTCGAAGGCGTTTTTCACAAAACCGGACACGGCAATGTTGCGGGTAATCTTGTACTCGGTATTGAAGTTGACCAGCCAATAATTGTCGCTGCGACGCTCGTCGGTGACCTGCCCGGCGTCATCAAACTCGTACTCGGAGGGCGACGTGCTCTGGTAGACGAGGTCGGTGTTGAGGGTGAGGCGCTCGTTCCAACGGTAGGTCGCGCCCAGCGACATCTTGTATTTGGGCGAGTAGAGGAAGTCTTCGCCACTCATGTCGCGACCATCGCCGGTCACGAAGTCCTTGTACTTGCCAACGGTTACCGAGGCTGCACCGTTGAGGGTCAACTGCTGGCCCAGGTCTTTCTCGACCGACACTTCCAGGCCCTTGATATCGCTGCGGCCGGCATTGAACACATGGACGAACTCGATGTTGGGGTCCAGCACGCTGACCTGCTGGTCTTTCCAGTCGGTGTAGTACAGGTTGGCGCGGGTGCGCAGCGTATCGTCAAGTAACGAGCCCCGGTAAGACAACTCGTAGTTTGTGGTGTATTCCGGGTCGTAGGCCTCGTGACCGCCACCGGCACGCATGTTCACACCGCCACCGCGATAACCCTTCTGCACCATGAAGCCCAGGTACTGCCCATCGGCCAATTCATAGTCCAGGCCAAGCTTGGGCAGAACCGCATCAAACGATTTGCTGACCTTTCCGGGGCTGGAGAAGTCGTCCTGGTCAATGTCAGTGTCATTGGTTTCGTGGTCATATCGCAAACCAGTGATCAGTGTCCAGCTCGGTACGAAGGTCCAGTTGATCTCGCCGAACAGCGCCTGGTTTTCAATTGTGGTATCGCCCTTGGCAGTGCCGAACAGCTGGTTGTCGAAGAGCAGGCGATCATGGAAATCGTTGGTGTTGTGCCCGTAGTAGGCCCCGACGAAGCTCTTCAAGGTGTCGCCGTTGTAGTTCAGGCGCAGTTCCTGGCTGAACAGGTTGCCGTCCTGCTGACGCAACACCACCTGGTTGGCGTCGGCCGACTGGTCGAAGTCCAGGCGTGCGTCGTAGTCCGAGCTTGTGTTGGCGGTAAGACTGGTCAGCGACCAGTAATCGTCCAGCCGATAGTCGACCTTGGCGCTGACCGTGTCCTGCTGCAGCTTGTCGAAGGCCTTGGTGTCGGAGGTCATCTTGTAATAGCGAACCTTGCCGTTTTGCCGCATGACCGTGTTATCCCCCTTGCGGCTTTCACCGTGGGCGTAGGTCAGCAGGATGTCGAGGTCGTCGCTGGGCAGGATCAGCAACTTGCCACGGGCATTGGCGGTACGGGTGGGGTTGGCATCGTCATGCAGGGTGGTGTTGTCGATGTAGCCATCGCCTTCCTGAAAGTCCACGGCAATGCGGCCAGCGACCTTGTTGTCGACCAACGCACCGCCACCGGCCACGGCCGCCCCGCGTTCGCCGTAATTCCCCATGTTGGTCTGCGCCGAAAAGCTGGGGTCGAAGGTTGGGTTACGGGTCTGGATCACCACCGCACCCGCCAAGGAGTTGCGGCCCTGGGTCGTGGATTGCGGACCGAGAAACACTTCAACCTGCTCGGTATCCCATAGCGGCATGGGGCTCAAGGTCAAGGCGCGGTTGGGTTGTACAGCGCCGTCGACAAACACCGACACCGCACCATTGAGTGTGGCAGGGCCCTGGTCTTCGAAGCCGGATACGGGTACGCCGCGGATCCCCCAGTTTTCATTGCCAGACTGGTTGTACACACCGGGTGTGCGCGCAAACACATCGACCAGGTTGTGGTCTTCCTTCTCGCGCAGTTGCTTGTCGGTGATCACGACTACACTCGACTGGGTCTGCTCCAGGGTGCGGTTGATCTTTTCCCCGGTCACCGTGATCTGTTCCAGCTCCACCGCCCCAACCGGTGCTGCTGCCCAGGCATTGTTTGCCAGGCACAGGGCCGAGCCCACTGCCAGTGCCAGTGTACTTTTCTTGACGTCCACGCCCCGCTCCTTCGACAGATTGCTGTTGTTATTTGCCGTATGCCTGCACGTTCCTCCCTGCAGGCGGAGCGGAGTCTGGAGTAAAGGTAATGGGAAGTAAATACTATTGGTAATGCGTCGCATTTGTGACGGATGAAGCCCTGCTCACATGCCACCCTTGCAGCAATACGGCCAAAGCCGCCAACCCGGCAGGGACCAGTAATGATGCAAACACTTGTGCAAAACTCCAGCCCAACGCCAGCATCTGAGCCCCGGCGAAGGCGCTGAGCACGGCGCCGATGCGCCCAATGCCGCTCATCCAGCTGGCCCCGGTCGCCCGCGCTTGCGTAGGGTAAAAGGCCGCCGCCAATGCATTCATGCCAACACTCGCGCCGTTCAGCCCAAAGCCCACAGCGCAGGCTATGGCGCACAGCCAGGCGAAATCCCCCACCACTTGGCCAATCGTGAAGATAACCGCGCCACTGAACAGAAACGTCAGCATCAACACCCGCTGCGGATTGCAACGGTCCATGGCCCAACCCACTGAAATCGCCCCCACCGGGCCGCCTATCTGGAAACAGGCCGTGACAATGGCCGCTTCCGAGACCGAAAAACCACCGCCCTCCTTCACCAGCGTCGGCAGCCAGCCGCTGAACAGATAGACCAGAAACAGCGCCAACACATAGCCCGCCCAGAGCATGCAGGTACCAAAGCGATAGCGCGGTGAGAGGATGGTGCCGATGGCTCCACCTGCAGCCGGGGCGTTGCCGGGCATGACAAAGGTGGTGTCGGCGTTGACATGCTCAGGTGCCAAGCGGCGGACAATGGCCATAATGCGCTTGCGCTCTGCACCTTTGCTGACCAGGAACGTTACCGATTCCGGCAGGCGCCAATACAGCAGCGGCAGGACCAGCAGCGGCAACACCCCACCCAGCACCAGAACACTGCGCCACCCCAGGTTGGGGATCATCCAGGCGCTGACGAACCCACCCATCGCCGCCCCCAGGGAGAACCCGCAGAACGCCAGGGTAATCAGCAGTGAGCGGCTGCGTGCTGGGGCGTATTCACTGACCAAGGTGCTGGCATTGGGCATGGCCGCCCCCAGGCCCAGGCCCGTGAGAAAGCGCAGCGCAACCAAGGTTTCCAAGTTGGGTGAAAAGGCCGAGGCCAAGGTCCAGATGCCGAACAGCAGCACGCTGTACAGCAGCACCGCCTTGCGCCCGTAGCGGTCCGCCAGGGGCCCGGCAATCAGCGCGCCAAGCGCCAGGCCGATCAGCGCGGCGCTCAAAACCGGGCCCAGGCTTTGCGCACCCAGGTGCCAATCGCTTTTCAGTTGTGGGGCAATGAAGCCGATGATGGCGACGTCCAGACCGTCCAGCGCAATGATGAGAAAGCCGAGGAACACCACCCATTTCTGGTAGCGGCCGATGGGTTGCTGGTCGATCAGTTGGCGCACGTCGAGCGTGTTGTTCATGGGTATCACCTGTTGTTGTTTTTATGACGGTGTTTCAGCCCAGGCTGGGCAAGCGCACAGGCCTTATGATCCGTGTCTCCTGCGCTACCACAAGGTCGCGGGTGGCATGCAGATAGGCAGCAAAGTCCGGGTCGGCATCCCGCGCCGCGCTGCGCTTTTCAAAATCATCGAGGCTGTCATAGCCCCACAAGTGCACCACCTGGTTCAACGGGCCGATGCTGCTGGTGTAGAACGCCAGGGGTGCGCCGAGGTGGCGCAGCAGGATCGGCATCGCCAACTGGTCGAAGGCTTCGAGAAAGGCCGCCATGCAGCGCGGGCGAATGGTGTAGATGCGGTGGTCGACTACAGGCTTGTCCATCACGCCACCTCCCGCGCTTTGCCCGCAGCCGCCAGGCCCTGCTCGACACCCGCCAGATGGCGCCCGGTGATGTAGCCAAAGGTCATGATCGGCCCCAGGGTGATGCCGGCACCGGGGTAGTTGCCGCCCATGATGCTGGCTCGATCGTTACCCACCGCGTACAGGCCGTCGATGGCCTGCCCATCGGCCGCCAATACTTCACCGACCACGCTGGTGCGTAGCCCGTCGAAGGTGCCCAGGTCGCCCATGATCACCTTCACGGCAAAGTACGGCCCTTCGCCCACCGGCGCCACGCACGGGTTGGGCTGTTGCTGCGGGTCGGCCAGGTAGCGGTTGAAGCTGGTGCTGCCGCGACCGAACTGGCGGTCTTCGCCCTGCACCGCGCCAAGGTTGTATTCGCGCACGGTCTGCTGCAGCCCTTGCGCGTCGATACCGGCCTTGCCCGCCAGCTCGGCCAGGGTCTTGCCCTTGAGCAGATAACCATTACGCAACAAGGGCCCCAACGGCATCGGTGCAGGCTTGGCAAAGCCCAGGCCATACTTGGCCAGGGTGCGGCGGTCGCACACCAGCCACATGGCGGTTTCTGCCTGACCGGCGCAGGCTTCGATCAATGCTGCGCCCACGTCATGGTAAGAATTCGACTCGTTGGTGAAACGCTGCCCCGAACGCAGCACACCGATCACACCTGGCTTGTAGCGGTCGAGCAAATGCGGAAAGGCAATGTGCCGCCCGCCAGCCACTGGCACCTTCGATACCGGCATCCAGGCGGCTGCTGCCTGCAGGCGGATATCGACCTTGGCCCCCAACGCCTCGGCCATGCGCGCACCGTCACCGGTATTGCCCGCCGGCACCGGCGAAAAATGCTCGCCGCCACGCCGCACATGCGGGTAGGCCTGGCGCAGCCGTTGCAAATCATGGGAGAAACCGCCACAGGCCAGTACCACCCCACGCCGGGCCTGAATGCGCTGCTCGCTGTCAGCCTGCCCGACCAATGCCCCTGTCACTCGACCCTCTTCATGCAGCAGTTGCCGCGCCGGTGTACCTGTGAGAATCGGGATGCCCAGGTCCAGTGCCGAGCGTACCAGCCGCGCTGCCAGGGCATTGCCGCTGGTGACCTGAGTGCCACGTCGGTACAGGGCAAGCTCCTTCAAATGGGTTATCAGGCGCTTGGCCACATACACGAACGAAGTCAGCGAGCGGGTGACATTGAAGAAGTGCTTGAGGTCGGCATTCGACGAATTGAACATCATGCCAATGAACGTGATGGTCTTCAGCGGCGGGCGCAGGCGCGCCATGTCCGGCCCCAGGCCACGAATGTCGTAAGGAGCGGCCAGTATCGAGCGGCCCACATCGACACCGCCCTCCACCTGTGGGTGGTAATCGGGGTACAGCGTGGGCACGAACTTGACCGCCGTTTCGCGCTCGAAAAACGCCACCATCTGCGGCGCGTAGCGCAAGAAGGCTTCCACCCCCGCCGCATCGAAACAGGCACCGGCTTCGTTGCGCAGGTAGGTCATGGCCGCTGCATGGCTGTCCTCGGCCCCGTGCGGGTTGCCCGGCACCCACAACACGCCGCCGGAAAACGCCGTGGTTCCGCCAAAGCAGTCGTCCTTTTCAATGACGATGACATCCAGGCCAAGCTTTTTCGCCGTGATGGCTGTCGCCAGGCCGCCAGCCCCCGCACCGATCACCAGTACATCGCAGCTACGCGTATTCATTGGCCAGCCCCCTCGAAGCCCGGGCGCGGGATCAATGCCATGGGCATGCACTCCAGCCCGCCATCCACGGTCAGCTCGGCGCCGTTGATATAGTCGGCGCGGCGGCTGGCCAGAAACAGCACGGCCTCGGCGATATCCAGCGGCTCACCAATGCGACGGTTGGCGGTCATGGCGCTACGCTGGCGTTCCACCTGCGGGTCGGCATAGAACGCCGCCGACAAGGGCGTGCGGATCAAGCCCGGGCACACGGCGTTGCTGCGCACACCCCGCGGCCCCCACTCCACGGCAAGCTGCCGCGACAGCATGCTCACGCCAGCCTTGGCCGCGCTGTAGGCACCGCTGTTGGGTTGCGGGTAATGGGCGGCAATCGAGGCTACATGCACGATGCGGCCCTGGCCGCGAGCCAGCATCGAGCGGCCGAAGGCCTGGGCACACAACAGGTAGCCGCTGAGGTTGACCGCCAGCACCTGGTTCCATTGCTCCAGGCTCAGCGTGTCCAGCGCGCCGGGGCGCAGCACGCTGGCATTGTTGACCAGCACATCGCAGCGCCCATGCAGTGCCTGCACCTGGGCAGCCGCTTGCTCCACGCTGGCCGGGTCGGCAATGTCACAGGCCAGGGCGCTGACTTCGCCCGTGCTGTGCTCACCCAAGGTGGCCGCCAGTTCGCGGCATTTGTCCAGGTCGCGGTCCAGCAGCACCACGTGGGCCTGCTGCTCCACCAAGGCTGCGGCCAGCGCGGCACCAATGCCGCCGGCGGCGCCGGTTACCACGCATACGGCCGAGTCCAGGCCCAGCCACTGAGAGGCAATCTTATTGTTGTTCATGCTGTTCTCCAGAGTGTCGCTTGTTCTGGACAACAGCCTATGGCCGGCAGGCCCATCGGCAGAATGGACAAAACCTGCAACCAGCCCCACATTCCCGTCATTTTTTCCTTTGTGCCCTGAAGCCTGCGTACAGCTGTGGCACAGTGATCAGGTACCGAACAGAACAATTACAACAACATGAACAAAATCCCCAATTACGCCCTGTACGGTGAAACCGCACAGCCGGTGTGGCACGAAGCCCTGCACGTGGAGCAGATTTCCCAGCGCTCTGGCGCACACAACTGGGAAATCGCCGCACACCGTCACGAAGGCTTGCTGCAGCTGCTGTACCTGCAAAGCGGTGGCGGTGAAGTGCTGTTCGACAGTGACCGGTTGCAGGTTCATGCGCCTTGCGTGGTGTATGTGCCGGCGCAAGTGGTGCATGGCTTTCATTGGGCCGGCCAGGTCGAGGGCCAGGTGATCACTGCCGCGCAACACCCGCTGGAGAGCATCGCCCAGGTGCTGGCGCCCAACCTGCTGGTGCAACTTCGCAAACCGCAGGTGGTCGCCCTACCGCAATGGGCCGCTGATGAAGACCCGTTGCTGCCACTGTGCCGGGCCCTGCGCGAGGAATACCACAACCGCGCCCGCGAGCATGTGGCCAGCAGCATGGCGCTATTGCTGACGCTGATGATCCAGGTGCTGCGCCATGAGCCGCACTTGCCCCAGGGTGAGCACCGACCGGTGTCCAGGCGCAGCCAGCAGTTGACCGCTTTTCGCGAGCTGGTGGACATGCACTACCGCGCGCACAGGCCACTGGCAGACTACGCCGCCGAACTGGGCATGACCCTGGCGACGTTGGGGCGGTTATGCCAGGAGCACCTGGGCATGACCCCCATGAACGTGATCAATGCCCGCCAGGTGCTGGAGGCCAAGCGCATGCTTGGGCATTCGAGCCAGAGCGTGAAAGAGATCGCCCACGAACTGGGGTTTGCCGATGTGGGGTATTTCAGCCGGTTCTTTCGCAAGCAGGCTGGGGTGAGCCCGAGTGCTTTCCGTGAAGCCCATTGACACCTGCAGGGCCGGCGCAGGAACGATCAAACAGCCAAGGCCCGCTGCACCTCGCCGACGGTGGTCGCCAGGCTGCTCAAGTGTAAATTCAACACCCGCTCCACCGGCGCCTGGTCCAGCGGCCAGTGCAAGGCAATGCTCCCGGCAAGGCGCCCTTCGGCATGCACCGGCAAGGCAATGGCGCGGATCAGGAACGGCAGGCGCACCGGGTACTCCCAGTGCCCCTCGGTCCGCTGACCAAAGCCCTTGTGGGCTTCTTCTTCGATATCGCGCAGCAACGTGTCGTCACCCAGCCGCGCATGGGCCGCCAGGCGCTGCACTTCGTCCTCCGCCAGCTCACCCAGGCAGGCCCGCCCCATCGCCGAATGGAACAGGCTGGCATGGTGCCCGACGATCTGGCAGGTGTGCGGGTAACGCTTGCGCAACACCTGGGGAATGGCGCTTTCCATCACTTCCAGCCGCTGGCCGTCGAAGCACGACAGGTCCGCTACCAGCCCAGTGCGTTCACTCAGCTCCAGCAGCATGGGCGCGGCGCTTTCCACCAGGCGCCGCTTGAAGCGCAACTGGCGGTCACCGAACAGGCGCCGCGCGCACAGCCGGTAGCGCCTGTCGCTCAGGCCACGGTACACCCAGCCTTGCTCCTGCAGGGTGGCAAGCATGCGCGACACCGTGGCCTTGGGCAGCGCCGTCAGGTAATGCAGTTCTTCCAGGCCCAGTGCCTGGTGTTCGCCCAGCAGGTCGACAATGGCCAGCGCCCGCTCCACCGAACGCACGCCGCCGCTGTCTGCCGTGATGCCCATGGGTATGACCTCCTTGTAGCGGGATGGTCAGGATAGCCAGCAAGAACCGCGCCTGCCCAGTGCTGTCATGAACCCTGCAGGCATTGTGGCGGGCAACGCTCCACCCAGCGGGTGAGCTGCTCATGGGCATACGCCAGCTGCAACACGGCATGGTCCGCCTGGGCCGGGCCTATGATTTGCAGGCCCATGGGCAGGCCGCCAGCATTGAACCCGACCGGCACGCTGATGCTCGGCAAGCCGGCCAGGGTTGGCCCGATCACCACCTCCATCCAACGGTGATAGGTGTCCATCGCCCGCCCGCCGACCGCCGTCGGCCATGGCTGGCGTGCATCGAAAGGGAACACCTGGGCCGAGGGCAACAGCAGGAAATCGTAACGTTCGAACAGCTTGGCCAAGGCGCGGTACCAATCGCTGCGGTCCAACGAGGCCTGGTACAGCGCCGCCGCACTCATCTGCAAGCCACCTTCTACCTCCCACTGGGCTTCGGGCTTGAGCAGTGCGCGCTTGGCTGGGTCGGCATAGGCCGCGCCGAGGTTGCCGTGCACCAGGAAGTGGCGATGGCTCAGCCAGCATTGCCACAAGCGTGCCAGGTCGAATGCCGGCTGGCAGGCCTCGACCTGGCAGCCCAGTTCGGCAAAGTCGGCCAGCGCCGACTCGCACAGGCTCATCACCCCGTCATCCATCGGCAGGTAACCGTTGTAGTCGCCCAGCCAGCCGACCCGCACACCTCGGAAGTCGCGCTGCAAGGCGTCGGTGAAATCGCGCCGGCCTTCGCTTAACGACAGCGGCACCCGCGCGTCGACGCCAGCCTGTATCGACAACAACCGCGCCACATCGACCACACTGCGGCCCATCGGCCCCTCGGTGGCCAGCTGCTGCACGAACAACTCCGGCGCCGGCCCATGCGGCACCCGGCCTTGTGACGGGCGCAGGCCGAACACGTTGTTGAACGCCGCCGGGTTGCGCAGCGAGCCCATCATGTCGCTGCCGTCGGCCACCGGCAGCAAGCGCATGGCCAGTGCCGCAGCCGCCCCGCCGCTGCTGCCACCGGCCACCCGCCCTGAGTCGTAGGCATTGGTAGTGGTGCCAAACAGGCTGTTGTAGGTTTGCGAGCCGAGGCCGAACTCAGGCACGTTGCTCTTGCCCACGATCAGCGCCCCGCTAGCCCGCACCCGCGCCACGCTGATCGCATCCTGCTCGGGCACCTGCTCGGCGAACAGCGGCGAACCCAGGGTGGTGCGCAGCCCGGCGGTGGCGGCCAGGTCCTTGATCGCCTGCGGCATGCCATGCATCCAGCCGCGCGAGTGGCCACGGGCACGTTCGCGGTCGCGCTCGTCGGCCTCGGCCAGCAGCACCTCGGCCGGGCGCAGCGACACCAGCGCATTGACCTGCGGGTTGAAGCGTTCGATATGCGCAAGGTAAGCCTGCATCACCTCCCGGCACGACAGCTGGCCGCCATGAATGGCCTGGGACAATGCCTCTGCATCGAGGGCAACGATGGGGTCGATGGCTAGCGGCTTCACGGTTTTACTCCAAGGTTGAAAGTGGCAGGCTGGCCCGCTCGGGGTGCTTCTTTCAGGCAGTAGGTAGCCAACAGCGTCAGCAGGCAGGCGAACAGCACGTAGAACGATGGCGCCACCGGGGTTCCCAGCACTTTGCTCAGCCAGGTCACGATCAACGGGGCAAAGCCGCCGAACACCATTACCGCTACGTTATAGGCCACCGACACGCCAGTGGAACGCACCTCGACCGGGAACTGCTCGGCCAAGGCGGTAGGTGCCGGGCCAAAGAAGCCGCCAATGGCGGTGCACAGCAGCAGTTGCATGACCAGCAGCCGCTCCACGGAGGGCGCGGCGGCCACCCACACATACAGCGGGTAGACCATCACGAAGAACGCCAGGGTGAAGGCCATCAGCACCGGGCGCCGACCCAACCGGTCAGACAGCGCGCCAGACAACGGAATCACCACGGTCATCAGCCCGACCGCGAGCATCTGTACCAGCAGCACCTGGTCCAGCGGCAGCCCAAGGTTCTTGTGGGCGAAGGTCGGCATGTTCACCAACACCACGTAAAACGACACCGTCGCGCCACAGGCCAGGCCCATCGACACCAGCAGGCTACGCCGATGTTCACGCAGTACCTGCCACAGGCTGGGCGACTGCCCCTTGGCCTGGCGGCGCGCCTCGACGAACTCTTCGGGCTCTTCCATATGCTTGCGAATCCACAGCCCCACCGGGCCGATCAGCAGGCCCAGCACGAAGGGAATACGCCAGCCCCAGCTGTCCAGCGCTTCAGGCGTGCACAGGTGAGTAACCAGGGCCACCATGGCCGCGCCGGAGAACACCGCCAGGCACTGCCCTACCAATTGCCACGAGCCATATAGCCCCTTGCGGTGGGCCGGCGCGCTTTCCACCAGAAACGCCGTAGCGCTGGCATACTCGCCACCCGTGGCAAAGCCCTGCAGCATGCGCGCGACCACGATCAACAGCGGCGCCGCCATGCCGATGGCCAGGTAGTCGGGGGCAAAGGCGATCATCGCGATCGACACGGTCATCAGGCGGATGATCATCTGCATGGCCGCCTTGCGGCCCTTGCGATCGGAATACATGCCCAACAACACGCCACCCACCGGGCGCATGAAAAAGCCGACGCCGAAGGTGGCCAAGGCCATCAGCAGCGAAGCGTATTCATCGTCGGACGGGAAAAACTGCCGGGCAATGATGCTGGCCAAAAAGCCGTACACGATAAAGTCATACCATTCCAGGGCATTGCCGATAACGGCGGCGACCACTTGCCGGGTACGCGACACGCCAGTGCTCGAAGTCTGCATAGGGAACACTCCACACAATGATTGGGTGAACGCCCAGGCGCGGGCGCGCCCAGGTTCCAGCGGCAGTCGTCAAAAAAGGCCGATCAGGCGGGCGCGAGCCAGCGCTCTGCCAGCGCGCCCCAGTAGGCGGCGCCGGTCAGCAGGATGTCGTCGTTGAAGTCATAGGCCGGGTTGTGCACCATCGGCCGCGATACCCCATTGCCAATGAACAGGTAGGCGCCCGGGCAGCGCTGCAGCATCCAGGCGAAGTCTTCACTGCCCATCAGCTTGCGGGTGTTGCCATCCACCGCCTCGGCACCGAGCAGCTCTACCCCTACCTGCGTGGCGAAGGCATTTTCCGCTGCATGGTTGACCAGCACCGGGTAAGCCGGGCGGTGTTCGATGCTGGCGCGGCAGCCAAAGCTTTCGGCCTGGCTGACGATGATCGCCCGCACCCGTTCCAGGGTCTGCGCCCGTACTTCGGCGTTCAGCGCGCGCAGGCTCAGGCGCAGTAGCGCCTGTTGCGGGATCACGTTGGCCGCTTCGCCAGCCTGCAACGCACCGACGGTGACCACCGCCGCCTCCTGCGCATCGATATTGCGCGCCACCACGGTTTGCAGCGCCATCACCACACTGGCCGCTGCCACCAGCGGGTCGACGGTCAGGTGCGGCATCGAGCCATGGCCGCCCACCCCGTCGAGGGTCACCGTGAGCAGGTCTTGCGAGGCCATCATCGGCCCCTCGCGAAAGCCAAGGTGCCCGGCCGGCAGCCCAGGCATGTTGTGCATGCCGAACAGTGCATCGCAGGGGAAGCGTTCCAGCAGGCCGTCGGCCAGCATTGCCTCGGCGCCACCCTGGCCCTCTTCGGCCGGCTGGAAGATCAGCGTCAGCGTGCCGTCGAACTGCCGGGTCGCCGCCAGGTAGCGCGCCGCGCCCAGCAGCATGGTGGTGTGCCCGTCATGGCCACAGGCGTGCATGCAGCCTTGATGCTGGCTGCTGTAGGCCGCGCCCGTTGCTTCGTGGATGGGCAACGCGTCCATGTCGGCGCGCAGGCCCAGGCGGCGTGGGCTGCTGCCATTGCGCAGCACGCCGACCACACCGGTTTTGCCGATGCCGGTGTGTACTTCATAGCCCCATTCCAGGAGCAGCCGGGCGACCAGCGCCGAAGTGCGGCTTTCTTCGAACCCCAGTTCCGGGTGGGCATGGATATCGTGACGGATCGCGTGCAGGTCGCTGGCCACATCGTTCAGCCAGGCCAGAATGTGCTGATGTCGGGACATGTAGAGTCTCCTCGCGCGGGTGGTTTCCCGTTCTTGTTGTTCGCCTTGAGGTCACGACACGTAAGGCAGGTCGTGCTTGGCTGACAGATAAGCGCGAGTAACGAGGGATAACAAACGAATGTGGTTCCACCCAGCGGAACCAGTCGCGGAGGCGGGAAGTGGTGCGAGCAAGGGAGTGGTCAAATTTCCGGGACTTAGTAGCTGAAACGCCGGGTCAAGTTATCCACCCGCACCTCTTCGCTCAGCCGGTCCGACACGTCGTAGGCAAAGCTTTAGGGATGAGGCGGACGGCCTTGTCGTACTCGTAGCGCACCCGCTGCCCCTTGGCATCCTGGCGGCTGCTCGGCAGGCCACGGGCCGTGCGCACCAGGCGGGTCGTCTGGCCCTTGCCGTCGAGTTGACCAGTGCGATCAGGCCCAAGGCGTTGGCGAGTTTTCGGCTGTTGATGACAACGTTGGGTGAGACCTTGGTAATTGCCCCAGCAGAGATCGCATCGGACTTAAAGCAAACGAGTCAACTAGAGTGGGAATACCCACCCCGGAATTCGGCCAAATCGAACTTCAACACTGATCAAGCGAAAGCGAAAATTTTAATTTCATCAAACAGGCCTTCAACTGACAGTGCCTGCTCATCCTTTCTGTTCCTAATCAAAATATACTCACCTTCGCCAGGAGAGGTAATCTCAATGACTTCATCGCGCCAATTGGCCACTTCAATAAATCCATTTGAAATACCGTCAAGCGCGTCAATCTCCCTTAATAAATCTGCCCACTTGAGGAATACCCCCGCGCCATCGGTGCCACCACCGGCTTGGGGATTATAAAAATAAACCCGAAGCTTAGGGCAAGCCTGTCTCTGCCAATCTAGTGTCGGGACGTAATGCAAACGCAACTCTTTAAACTCTTCGGTAGTCTCGCGCCCGGAAAACTCACACCTAAAGATTGGCAAACATAAAAAAAGTTTATCCCTAACCACCCCGCCATTGCCCTTCAGGTAACCATGGAAATTACTGGGAATAACAAACACATGAGTGAAGCCTCTTTCGGATGAGTTCAGCACAAATATCGAAGGATGTACTCGACTCACCTCCGGCGCAACAGAATTTAAAATATCCAGCGCCAGCGAGTCTTTTATCTCACCTTGAGAAACTACAATCTAATCCAGATCACTGGACGGCCTTAACCAATAACTGTATGTATAATCCCGCATTACATCCTGGAAAAAGTGAACGCCGCCAACAAGATCTCTAACGGAGTCGTATTCTTCAAGCAGATCATTTCGTGATATCATTGCAACATGCCTCACTCGTAGTTCGGACCAGTATCTTGTCTATATCTAGCCCCGCTAGCTCCCATTTTTGCACTCTCGGAGCTATTGGCGAAGCTCAGTTCAATTGTAAGAAAACGCTCCGATGAAGGAGGCTCTGCATTAAGATGCGGCCTCTTTCAGACGCTCATGTTCAAGGCGCTCTTCGCGCAAACGCCGCTCAGCTAATCCGTGTGAAAATTGCCGCGTATGGGACCTTTCCCTGTCGCTAATCAAGACTTATTCAGATTAATTATTGTGCTGCCTGCTACGTCCAGTGTGACCCCTGACAGGGTAGTGGTCTGGCTCAACGCGTCGGTCACCGCGACCAGGTGCTGACGCTCGCCGTAGCGGTAATAGGTGCTCTTGCCCGAGTAGTCCTGGTAACGCTCCACCTGGGCCAGGGTATTCCACCACAGGTGCTTGGACTTGTCTGTTGCATCGAGGATGGTGTGCGGCAGGCCGTCGTCGCTGTTCAGGTACGGCGGTCAGCTGGCCGTGTTCGTAGTAGAGATACTGCGCGAGTGTCTCGACCGCCTCATTGTTGACCAGCCGTTTGATGTCGGTCAGGCGCCCCTGCGGGTTGTCATAATGCAGGTGCGCACGGAGGCCGCCGGTAGCGCTTAACCTTGGGTTCCACCTTGAGTAGGTGTGGTTCATGGCTCGCACTAAGTATTTTCACAAAATAACTAAAAATTACGCCCGAAAGTTCTCGTTTGACTCTGAATTCTCCAAAAATATTGACATCCACGAATCCATTACATCCCAAACATCGATTCCTTTCGTAGGAGTATCTGGCTTTTCATGCCACCAAATAAACGCCTCACCCTTAAATGCCCCCTCACCTATAGCCAAGTAATCACCAGCCCCGCTAGAAAATACGCCTAACATATCGGGAAGCGCTGGATACTCTTCGTCACATAGGTCCTTTATTTGAACGAAATCCTCTAGTCTCGATGGACCCATGGTACAACCGATGTAAAAACCAAAGCCATTATGCAGCTTTGAGTAAAACTGCTTAAAATCCGCAGGCAGGTCAGGACAGTAATCTAAACTCGAACTTTCAATACCTGCTGGAGCGCCCCCCATATAGAAGCACAAATCACCACCATCGACGTAAACATACATAAGATACGGCTTATCACTTACGGCCAAAACAGTGCCTAGCACGCACTTATCAAGCCACGAGCTTACCCATGGTAACTTTTCAGAAAAATCGACCCACTCCGCCGGGATATATTTTTTTTCATCATCTAAAAAACCAAAGCCAAGCCACTGCTTGGGGAATTTTACTTCAAGGGGCACGTCACAAGATGCGAAATACACATCATAGCCATTTAACTCAGTCACAATACGCTGCTTTAAAGACTCAGACCAATTCATTCTCACCCCCTTAATACCCTGAAAGCAAACCATTAATATATTGCTGAAGCTCTGGCTCCAACTTAGCAGCCTTATCCATCATGGCAGACCGGAATGCTGGATCAACAGGAATATCTCCTTTCTTGTATAGTTCCCATTCAGCAAAAGACCTTGCCCCCTTTGAGGTATTTGCAATTTCACTCAACCCCTGGAAGTTTGGCTCGTAGTTTAGCACCTTTACTTGATCTTCGAAAGTCAACCGAGAGAACCCTTCCATTTCTGTAATTTTCTTCATGGGAACAATATGGTCCGCGTGCAAGGCCCTCGTAACCTGAAGCCCTGGAAGCGCGGGATCTTTCATGGGAAGGACGACATCTTTATTAACAGCTTTCCGTATTGAAGCGCTGGGGGTCTTTTTCCTCAGTTCACCATACAATTCAGGTGAAATTTTATCAGTTTTTGGGGGGAGAACCGGTTTCCTTACAAGTTTTAGATTACCGAGATTAGAACCAAGTCCCTGCACTTTAATTTCATAGCGAGCATCAAACGCCTTCCCGCCCTTGGCGCCGATCCCCCCTCCAAGCAGAGCACCACCAAACGCCATCAACTTCTGGCCGTCGGAGCCCTCTCCAAACAACTCGCCGCCGGCCCAATGCCCTGCCATTCCACCCGCTATACCACCCACCAACCCTGCCACCACCAAAACAGGACTTGCCAGCACAAATGCACTTGCCAGTCCCACCCCCATCACTGCACGCTCCAGCCAGACAGGGACCTCCGGGTCAATGGCATCCGTCGTCTCGGTGCCCCCACCTATATATACATTGGGAGAGCCCGCACTTATTTTCGCATCGCAAACTGTTCTGTCACCTACTCGAGCCGCAGGCTGACCATTTATATATACCGAATCGCTGCCCTGAGCTAATATCTTAGGGATCCCGGGATGATCAGAGCACTCGGCATTATCCAGATGCGCCCTCGCAGCAGGTTTCCCATTTATATAAACGTTGCCCGACCCTGATCGTATTTGTCCCGTTTCACTACAGGCGAACGATAAGCTACCAATCAGTTGACCAATTCCAGCACCAGTAGCGGCTCCCGCGCCCACCATCGCAGCGAGGGCTACCGCCCCAAGCCCGCCGGTGCCAACCACAGCAATACCGATGAGCACTGCACCTGCACCAATCGCCAAACCAGCAAGTAATCCGCCTAAGGCGCTAGAGTGCTCGATTGGATCGTCTAATCTCGCGGCAGCCGCAGTCATGCCGACTCGACCTGTTGCGCATCCCCCTCTCTCGCAGGCGGAAGGCGCAATTGAAGACTATCAACTAAAGTATTGAAAGCACTACGCTCATCTTCTGTCATGCCTTTGGCATTGTTACTCGTACCGGTAATCTGCATGAGCAAAGGGCGCTTGTGCTCATCGTGATGCAGAAAAATCAGCTGTACTTGATGAACCGGTTGGCCTTGTTGCCGCCAGCGAAACTCTACACGCCGCGCCTCCAACCCAGCCACCTCTACCGGGGTAACCGGCTCGATCCACTGAACATGGGACAACGTCTTTTTCAATTCACCCAGCAGTTGTTGTGCAAGCGTCTCCAAGTCTGCATCCTGCTCCGCAGGCGAACGCCCAACAACGAGCGAGAACGGGCTTGGCCCTATATCCGTCAATGTAAAAACATGAAAAGTCTTGTCTTTTAAGTTCTCTGGACGAACGAAGCTCAATTCATTTGTAAGAAAGCGCTCCGGCGGAGGAGGTTCTACATTGAGAGCGCCCTCTTCCAGACGCTCACGTTCAACGCGCTCTTCGCGCTCGCGTCGCTCAGCTAATCGGTCGTAGATATTACCGCGCATGGGACCTTTCCTTGTCGCTAATCAAGACTTGTTCAGATTAATTATCGTGCTGCCTGCAACGTCCACAGTGATACCTGACAGGGTAATCGTGCCATCCGACTTCATCTCCAGCTTGCTGTTTCCGACCTCAAGCGTAATAGACGTTGCCGCCTTAATTTTCACCGCCCCTTGATCCACGGTCACAAAGTACGACCCCTCTTCCACCGCAATGCTGGTTTCCAGCTTGATCGTCTCGGAATGCTTACCTTCGACATTGATCGTTCGATTGCCACCCACCTTGAGACTCTCATCTGCCTCAACCTCGGTATCCAGGTTGCGCTCAGCATGCATGATGATTTGCTCGGCGCCGGCCTTGTCTTCGAAGCGGAAGAAGTTGGCATTCGACCCTTTGCCTTTGGTAGAGCGCGTCAGGAACCCACTCTGGGTCTTGTTCGCCGGCAGTGCCCACGGCGGGGTGTTGCTGCTGTTGTACAGGCTGCCCATGATCAACGGGCGGTCCGGGTTGCCGTCGAGGAACACCACCACCACTTCATCGCCCACGCGCGGGATCTGGATGCTGCCGAAGCCGCCACTGGCGCCGGATTGGGCGACGCGTACCCAGCACGAACTGTGGTCGTTGTGCTGGCCTTTACGGTCCCAGTGAAACTGGATTTTCACCCGGCCCAGTTCGTCGGTGAATATCTCTTCGCCGGGTGGGCCAACGATGATGGCAGTCTGCGGGCCGGCGATGGTCGGCCGGGGAGTGCTCAGTTGCGGGCGGAACGGGATCTTCTTGCGCACGCAACTGAACGTGTTGAAATAGCTCGCCTGTTGGCCGCTGAGGTAGTTGTTGTGGCCTTCGCTTTCCACGCTCATCAGCAGGAACTGTCGGTCCTCTACGGCGCCTTGATCGTGGCTGTAGTGCTGCAGCAGTTCGAAGGTATAGCCGGGCTTCATGGCGCGGCAATTACTGGCGCCTTCGAACTTTTTGCCGCGCAGCTCCAGCGCTTCGATACGTAGGCGCAGCAGGGTTTCGCCTTCATCGTAGGTGCCGTGGGTGTACTGACCGGGGAAGTCGTAGATCTCGAAGTTCTCGACATCGCCCTGCTTGTTCACGCTGTTCAGCGCCACCGGCAGGCGGTTGTTGGGCTGGCGGTAATCGAAGGTCTGCGTGGCCATCTTGCCGGACTGCAGCTGGCGGTTGCCGCTCCACTGGGTGATGGAGTCGGCGGTCTCGGTAACCGAGGCGCTGTGGAAACGGATTTGCGGCTGCTCGGGGATGTCCACCAGTGTGCTGGAGTCATCGCAGATGATCATGGTGTGGCCTTCTGCGGTGTGCTCGAAGTAATAGAACATCCCCTCTTCCTCCAGCAGGCGCTGGACGAAATTGAAGTCGGTTTCGCGGTACTGGGTGATGTAGGTGTAGCGCTTCTGCGGGCGGGTCAGGCGGAACTCGTGGCGGGAGAAAGCCGGACACAGGGCGAATACCTCGGTGACCACTTCCTCGACCGTGTTGCCTTGGAAGATCCGCGTGTCGAAGCGGTTCTTCAGCATCGAAAACCAGGGGTTGAGGGTGGCGGTGTAACGGGCCATGCCGCCATCGCTGCCAATGCTGGCAAAGCGCGTAAGGTAACCGGTGATGTGGCGTGGAGCACCTTCGGCCAACTCGATCTCGATGCTCACGTGCTGGCCCATCATGGATTTAAGCGGCACGCCAGAGTCTTCGCAGATCAGCAGCAGTTCGTAGTTGAACGCCCGCGAAAGGCCCTCGACGCCCTTGAAGGTTTCCAGCAACAGTTCCTGCTCAGGGTTGGCCAGGTTGTGAAACTTGAACAGCCGGCGGTTCTGCGGCGATAGCAGCGCGGAGGCCAGTTCCATGATCATGCGAAATCTCCTTGAAAACAGGGCCAGCACGCGCTTGCGATGCTTAGCTACAACTTTGTTCATGCGGGATGCCAGGCAGGCGCACCGCGATTTCATGCGACCGACAGCACCCGAAAAAGTGCCGCGGCGCGTTGACAGAAACGCGACAACTGTCACGCTTTTGCACGTCAGGGCAATTTCCTGAGCCTGCCGTTATCGCTTCCCGTACAACAGTGCATCCAGTTCATCCACCTGCGGTGCGCGGTCGAACAGTTCCTGTGCCAGCTTCTGGATATGCTGCGACCAGGCGACCTTCTCCACCCACTCCGGTGGCATGCCTGACACACCGTACAGCGCGCCAGCCAGCTGGCCGGCTGTGGCCGCGACGCTGTCAGCATCATCGGCAAGGTTGGCGGCCAGAAGAATCGCGTCATGGAAGTTGTTGCTGTTCCATACAGCCCACAGGGCTGCCTCCAGCGTGTCGACCACATAACCAGAAGAGCGGATCTGCTCGCGGCTCTTCTGTTTGTACTCGCCAGCATTGATGATCATCGGGCGCGGACGCAGCGAGCGCACCGCAGGTGCAAGGGTTTCTTCCTTGTCTGCACCGTTCAGTGCCAGATGCAGTTGTGCGGCGAGCAACTGGCAACAGTTCACCGCTTCATCGGCGTTATGGGTCACGCTGCTCTGCGTGACGCTTTCCCACCAACTCGCAGACAGTGAATGTCGACGAAAGATGGCCGTGGGCGCGAGGCGTATGATCGAGCCATTACCTGCAGTGGACGGGTCGTAGTTGCCTTGCCAACCGATGCCTTCGCGCAACCAGCCTTCAAGCGCGTTACGTGTAGCGTTGCCGATGTCGAAACAACGGCCATTGACACTGTTTTCCCCGTGTCGATACCAGCGCACCAAGGCATTTGCGTAGGTGGCGTAGTCGAACTTGCCCTGGCTTACATACGTATCCGCCAAGCAAAGCGCCATGCTAGTGTCATCAGTCCACTCGCCGGCAGCAAGCCTGAATGGCCCGCCACCGACCATGTCGTTCACATGCTCCCGGTCGCGCGGCAGGAACTCGAGCGTGGTGCCTACCGCATCGCCAATGGCCAGGCCCAGCAACGCGCCTTTGGCGCGGTCCAGTGCCTGTTCTGGCGTCAAGGTACAGGCCCTGGACTGCAACCAGCGCGGCTTGCTCGCCGGCTCTGCTGGGGCGTCTGCCCGCACGTTGTAGTCCATCCTCTGCTGCAGCTGCCGGGAGGGCTCCGGCGACAGGTGCGCGTAGCGCTCGACGTAGTCGGACAGCAATGCGTTTGGGCTTCTTAGATCGATCATGGGATTTCTTTGAGAATAAATTGAGTGACGGAGCCATTGTCGACCCTGTCGACAACATTGAAGCGCGTGCCTGGCCCAAACAATACCTCAGCTTCCCTGTGGCCAGACAGAAAGCTGATATCTTTGCCAGTCACGCCCTGCAAGGTCATCTTCACATTACCGTTGAATGCCAGGGCACGGTCTGCAGAAGTACTCAGGAACGCTGCATCACTGGTTGGCAGACCGACTTGCATCCTCGACATGACATCCTCCGGCAACGTAGTACCGCGGAAGGTATCCCCCAACGTGTAGGACGGTAGCTTTGCGAGGCCTTCGTTGGCATGCGTGACGAAGGCCTCCATCTGCGGGCTAAGCGGGGTCTGCCCGCGCAGCGCCGGGTTGATCCACTGATAGCCTTCGTTGGTGGTGTAGCCATGCAGCGCGCCGATCTGATCGTCCGTGAGCAAGGCTGAACGCTTAGGGTCGGTGAAGTCGGCGATGCGCCTGCCCGTGGATATCCAGCGGTCTGCAGTCTGACTACCCACGGCCTCTTGCAAAGACATGACTGCCGGTTTTGCTACAGGCTTCGGTGCCGAGGCTTTTTCCGGCTGACGAGAAGGCTGCAGCGGCTCAGGTTTCTTGAGGGGGGTGGGGCCCTTGATCTGCAGGTCTGGGTGAGCCAGCAGCTTGGCTTCGTTCTTGGCAAGCCAGGCACCAAACTGCTTATTGGCAATGTCGGCCTGCAGCTTGGCACTGCGCGTGGCAATGTTCTCCATGCTGCCCATGATGCCGGCCTTCATCTGTCCGCGCAGCAGGTAGGTGACGATGGCCATCAGTAACAACAACACCAGCTGTTCCTGCCCGCGGGCCAGCTGCCGCGCGGCGCGTTCGGTTCGCTCCTGGATAACGGCCACCGACCCTCCAGTAGGGTCCAGCCCGGCAGGCTTGACGCCTTCTTCGGCATTCCAGGCCGTAGCGATACCCTCCTGAAGAGTGGCCAGGCAAACCGGCAGCCCTTTGATGAAGTATTCGGCGATCGCCGACAGGCCCAACGCAAGAAGGATCAAGTTACCGACCTCCAGACCGATGCCCGCCCCTGCCACGGCGCCGGGCGCCGCGCCGACGCCAAAGGCCAAAGCACCGATCGCACCGCCTGCAGCAGAGCCCACGGCAATACTCCCACCGAGGATCATCGACACTTCCTTCACCAGTTGCAGCAGCACCGGCAAAATCTGTTCGATACCGATCGAAGCCCATTTGCGCTTGAGGTCTTCCTGGAAGATCGGATACGACATCGCCAGTGCCTGTTGCACATTGTCGATGCGATGGCCACCCAGGTAGCCATAGGCTTGGCCGGCGCCATCACTAACGCGCCGAGAGAAACCGTGCCAGCTGTCATTGGCGCTCTGCAGCCCCTGGTGGATGCTCTGGTTCACCGCGCTGAATTTCTGATCGAGGCTGCGCTCGATGTCACTCCAGCTAGGGACGTTAGCTAAAAGGTCCATTTTCTAGATCACAGTCCGTTGAAGAATGGCGTAATTGACACACACCTTGGCGAGCCTGAAGGAAACACAACTGAGCCAACTGATAGCGTATGCCTGCTACGCGAAGTCTGCCGCGTGAGCACCGATTCGAGGGCGTCCGTAATCATGTCAATGCATCCTGCATCAAGCTGGAAATCGCCCAATGAAAACGTGCTTGACAGAGGCTGTCAAATGATGGCCTTGCGCTATAGGGCCATGGAGCTAACGTCAAAATGCCTTTACCAAATGGCGTATTACGGGTTGTTGGAGCAGTAGACGCGTCCGCGATTAAGTAAGTCGGATTGTGTCCGTTGGGTTGGAGAACGCGTATTACGTGGCCATTCAGTCCGGTCGCGGCGTGAAGATCCAACGCCCCGATTGAATGTCGCCGCACAGCCTCGACAGCTATGAACGCCTCTCGCCTCTAGTTCAACAGGTTGACGGGCGATAGCATCCCTTCACAGGTGCCTCTAGCCACGCCATATTCCGTCGCACTGCCATCATTCCACCTTGCCTTGTCATCACCCCGCCAAGCACTCGGTCGCCGCAAAAAATGGGACCTGATTCACTTTTTGAAAGATATTTTTGCCGATAATTTTCATCGATCTCCGGCCCTACTCGCCCCCCAAATTTAGGGCTTGAGCCGCCGTTCCCCGCGCCCCGGCCCCATCGCCAATATCACAGCGCCATTATTGCGCCGCGTCACAATACGAGTAATAAATCGCCCCCTTCGCCGGAACTTCTTCCGCAGTGAGGTGCCCTACTCGGCATTGCTGGCAACACAATATTCATGTGCCAGCACTCAAATTTACCGCCGCCGAAGGCTCTATTTCAGGTCCGCGCCATTGGCGTTTCAGGACGATCAAGCAGGCACATGGACGATGCACCGATGACCCAGACATTCGATGTCGAAGCACTGATCAAGCTGCGTAGCCAGACGCGGGCGATCTCCGATGCGCTGAAGGCGCAGGCGGCGGATTACCTTGCCACCGTGGCGCCGCTGATCCGTCCGCAAACCCTGTTTGGCGAATACCTGCAAGGCGCCCAACGCAGCAGCGGGCGCGAAACCCAGGGCCATTTCCAGTCCCTGATCGAACTCTACGATCGCATCGGCTCGGCCGCGCCATTCCAATTGGTCAGCGAATTGGAAGTGCCGCTGAACCTGATCAGCACCACCCCCGAACTGTTCCCGCTGGAGTACGACAAGGCCCTCGCACAGAGCGGCCAGGTCATCCGCATCACCAGCCCGACACGCTGGGTGGTGGGCTTCCACACCTTCGAACTGGCGCGGTTTCGCAACGTCATCAAAGACCCCAACCGCAGCAGCGCCGAGCTGTACCGCTTCGTGGTGCACTACCTGGTGCTGTTCTACTGCCTGAGCAAGTCGCCAGGCCTTGGCCGGCTGTTCGAAGGCCTGCGCTACAGCCTGAGCTTCGAGCGCCTCAAGGGCTTTGGTGACTTGCCGTTCTGCGTCATCAGCTCGCCGGTGCGTTCGGAACTTCCCGACGATTCGGTCATCCGTAGCAGCACGCAAATTGCCGGCAACACCAGCTTCGAAGAGCTGGTGGGCCGCGACAACATTCTGGAAATGAACGACGACATCCGTCAGCGCCTGCTGCTGACGATCGAAGGCCTGTAACCCGCAACGCCCCTTACCGGGCCGCGCAATGATTCGCAGCGAACTGCTCGCACTGGAGAACACGATGGCGAAGAAGGAAAGCACTCAGCACAAACTCGACCGCGTCCGCGCGCCTCGGGTCCATATCACCTACGACGTGGACATCGGCGATGCCATCGAGAAAAAGGAGCTGCCCTTCGTCGTCGGCGTACTGGGCGACTTTTCCGGCAACCCGCT